>Ga0182737_1000447_pt1 | contig 58525 bp, 61 predicted proteins | sample eDN5th30CBELigOP_FD_128878 | JGI IMG/M metagenome (GOLD analysis project Ga0182737, IMG submission 128878) | Enriched Organic Plus compost microbial communities from Emeryville, California, USA - eDNA 5th pass 30_C BE-Lig OP (version 2) (version 2) ...
GCCCGTTCTCGACCGCGGCGATGAACGGCTCCCCGTACTGCGCCCAGGTGACCCTGGGGTGCGCGAAGGCGCCGATCGGGTCCAGCGTCCACTCCGTCGCCGCGTAGGAGTGCACGAAGTAGAACCGCTCCTCGCGGATCCCCTCGAACAGCGCCGAGTCCTCCGGGGCGTTGACCGTGTTCCAGCCGATGTGCGGCAGCACCTGCGCCTCGAGCTCCCGGACCGTGCCCGGCCACTCGCCGAGCCCCTCGACGTCCGCGCCGCGCTCGATGCCCCGTTCGAAGAGCACCTGCATGCCGACGCAGATGCCGAGGACGGGCCGACCGCCGGCCAGCCGGCGCTCGACGATCTCGGCGCCGCGCACCGCCGCCAGCTGGGACATCACCGCCGCGAACGCGCCGACGCCCGGCACGACGAGCCCGTCGGCGTCCTGCGCCCTCGCGCGATCCGCCGTCACCTCGGCCACCGCGCCGGCCGCCTCCAGCGCTTTCGCCGCCGAATGGATGTTCCCCGAGCCGTAGTCGAGGACCACGACCCGCTTCCGATCCGCCACGACTACAGCGCACCCTTCGTGGACGGGACGCCCCGGACGCGGGCGTCCGGCTCGACCGCCGCCCGCAGCGCGCGCGCGAACGCTTTGAACTCCGCCTCGGCGATGTGGTGCGGGTCGCGGCCGCCGAGCACCTCGACGTGGATCGTCAGACCCGCGTTCAGCGCGATCGCCTCGAAGACGTGGCGGACGAGACTGCCCGTGAAGTGCCCCCCGATGCGGTGCAGCTCGAAGCCCGCCGGCTCGCCGCCGTGCACGAGGTACGGCCGGCCCGAGACATCCACGACGGCGCGGGCGAGCGCCTCGTCGAGCGGCACCGTCGCGTCGCCGTAGCGGCCGATCCCGCGCTTGTCGCCGAGCGCCTGCCTGAGCGCCTGACCGAGCACGATGGCGGTGTCCTCGACGGTGTGGTGCACGTCGATCTCGGTGTCGCCGGTCGCCTCGACCGTGAGGTCGATGAGCGAGTGCTTCGAGAGCGCGGTGAGCATGTGGTCGAAGAACGGCACCGAGGTCGAGATGGACGAGGCGCCGGTGCCGTCGAGGTCGAGCTCGAGGCGCACGCTCGACTCGCTCGTCTCGCGCGCGATCGAGGCCGTCCGCCGCCCGGCGCCTGCTCCTGGAGTCACCGTCCGAGTCTAGCGAGCGCGCCGAGGAACGCGTCGGTCTCGGCGGGCGTCCCGGCGGTCACGCGCAGCGCGTGCGGGATCCCGACGTCGCGGATGATGACGCCGGCGTCGAGCAGGTGCCGGAAGGTCGCCTTCGGGTCCTCGACGCCCGCGAACAGCACGAAATTCGCCTCGCTCGGCCAGGGCTCGTAGCCGAGGGCCGGGAGCTCGCGGATCACGCGGTCTCGCTGCGACCTGATGGCGTCGACCTGGGCGAGCATCTCCGGCGCGTGTCGGAGCGCGGCGACCGCCGCCGCCTGCGTCAGCGCGGACAGGTGGTACGGGAGCCGCACGAGCCGGAAGGCGTCGACGACGGCGGGATCCGCCGCGAGGTAGCCGAGCCGCACGCCGGCGAAGGCGAAGGCCTTGCTCATCGTCCGGCTCACGACGAGCCTCGGGCGTCCGGGCAGCAGCGTCAGCGCGCTCGGCCCGGACTCGAACTCCGCGTAGGCCTCGTCGACGAGCAGCATCCCCGGGTGGGCGTCGTAGACCGCCTCGACGACGTCGAGGCCGAGCCCCGTCCCGGTCGGGTTGTTCGGCTTGCAGAGGAAGACGATGTCCGGCCGCTCGCGCTCGACCGCGGCGACCGCGAGCTCGGGCGTGATCGACCAGTCCGGCCCGCGCTCGGCGGTGATCCAGCGCGAGTAGTTGGCCTGCACGAGCAGCGAGTGCATCGAGTAGGTCGGCGGGAACGCGAGCACGCTCCGGCCGGGACCGCCGAAGGCCTGGAGGAACTGCTGGATCACCTCGTTCGAGCCGTTCGCCGCCCAGACCTGATCCTCGGTCAGGTCGTGGCCGAGGTAGGCCGCGAGTCCGGCGCGGAGCGCTGTGAACTCGCGGTCCGGGTACCGGTTCGCGCCGTCGACGGCCGCCGCGATCTCGGCGACGATGTCGCTCGCGACCTCGGCCGGGATGCCGTGCGTGTTCTCGTTGACGTTGAGCTGGACCGGCACCTCGATCTGCGGAGCGCCGTAGGGCGTGTGCCCCCTGAGGTCGTCGCGGATCGGCAGGTCGGAGAGCTCGGTCACCTAGCCAGCGTAGGGGGCCGGGATGCCGAGCTGCTGGCCAGCCATCACGTCCGCCGAGGACAGGTGGTTGAACGCGATGACCGCGTCGATCACGTCCCGCGGGTCGGCGCCCGGCGCGACGCGCTCCGCGACCGACCACAGCGACTCGCCCGGCTCGACGACGACGACCGGCACCGTGCCGCTCTCGAGCGAGCCGGTGGCCGCGCCCCCGTTGAGCTGCGCGAGGAGCAGCCACAGCGCGATCGGCATGCCGATCAGGAAGAGCAGGACCGCCCGGCCGCGGGCGGTCAGCCGAAGCCGCCGCCGGGCCGGGCGGGCGGCGGGCGCCGCGGCGAAGGACGACGCACCGATGGCGTGGGGGGTGACGGTGATCGTGCTCATGAGTGCCTCCTGCCGAGTGGTCTCGCATCCGGACCTCCCGTCCCTCGGCCGGGAGGTCGAGGAGGTCCGGATGCGAAGCTCTGTTCCGAATGTATGTTCGACTCGTTCGAATCGCAAGCCCATCTTCGAGCCCACCACCGACATCGAGCGCGACACGTTCGAATCAATGTTTGGCTGAGGACCGCTCACGGAATACACTTTCGAACGAACCACCGACATTGGAGGCCCGGATGCAGGACGAGACCCGCCGACGCACGACGCTGAGCGGCAAGCAGCAGGCGATCCTCGAGTACGTCCAGCGCTCGGTGTCCACGCGCGGCTATCCGCCGAGCATGCGGGAGATCGGCGACGCGGTGGGGCTCGCCTCGCTGTCGAGCGTGAGCTACCAGCTCGACCAGCTCGAGCTCTCCGGCTATCTCCGCCGCGACCCGAACCGACCGCGCGCGATGGAGGTCCTCATCGACGTGCCCGCGGCCGCGGAGCCGGAGATCGCGCCCGCGCTCGGCGACGCGGCCATGGTCCCGCTCGTCGGCCGGATCGCGGCCGGCATCCCGATCACGGCCGACCAGATGGTCGAGGAGGTCGTGCCGCTCCCCCGGCAGCTCGTCGGCAAGGGCGAGCTGTTCATGCTCAAGGTCGTCGGCGAGTCGATGATCGACGCGGCGATCTGCGACGGCGACTTCGTCGTCGTGCGCCAGCAGCGGGATGCGGAGAACGGCGAGATCGTCGCGGCGATGCTCGACGGCGAGGCGACCGTCAAGGTGTTCCGCCAGCGCGACGGCCACACCTGGCTGCTCCCCCGCAACTCGGCCTTCGAGCCGATCCTCGGCGACGAGGCCGAGATCCTCGGGAAGGTCGTCGCGGTCCTCCGCTCGGTCTGAAGCCGGTCCTCGCGCCTCAGGCGGAGACCGACGCCTGCCGCGCGAGCCAGCGGTCGACGATCGCGGCGAAGCGCTCCGGCTCGTCGCGCCAGACCGTGTGCCCGGCGCCGCGCACCTTCACGACGCGCATGCCCGCGCGCAGCATCCGGAACGCCGCGGCTCGGGTGATGAGCAGGCTGCGCTCGGCGAGGATCACCAGGCTCGGGACGTCGGCCCGCAGCGGCGGCGCGAAGTGCCGCGAGTCGACGAGCCCGAGCATCGTGCGGCGGTGCCAGCGCTGGTGGGCCGCGAACTCGCGCTCGATCGCCGCCGCGCTCCACTTCGGGTTGAGCCGGCGCAGGTCCCGGCGCTGCAGCGGCGGCATCATGGCGAAGGAGAGCTTGAACAGCGCCCCGCGGATGCCGCGGGGGAAGTCGAACGCGGGGTCGACGTAGATGACCGAGCGCGGAGCGAGCCGCTCGGCGACGAGGCTCGCGACGAGGCCCCCGAGCGAGTGGCCCATGACCAGGTCGGGCGCGCCGTCGAGCAGCGGGCCGAGCGTCTCGACGACGTCGTCCGCCCAGGACGCGGGCGAGTAGTGCCGCGCGCGCGGGCTCGCGCCGTGTCCGGCGAGGTCGACGGCGATGACGCGGAAGCCGCGCGCGACGAGGTCGTCGGTCACGCCGTCCCAGGCGCTCGAGTCCGACATGATGCCGTGCACGAGCACCGCGGTGCGCTGACCGTCACCGGTGGTCTGGGCGGCGAGTCGCATCCTTCGACGGTAGGCGACGGCGCTCGGAGATCCCTGGGGGCCGGGTCCCGATCCGCCCGGCGCCGGCCGCGGCCGCTCAGGCGAGGAGGAACGCCTCCAGCGCCGCCGCCTCCCGCTCGTCGACGCGGGCCGTCACGAGCGTGCCGTCCTCGCGGTAGTCGGTCTCCAGGACGCTGCCGCGCACGTGCAGCCGGGAGACGACGTCCCCGCGGTCGTACGGCACGAGCAGCCGGACCGTGAGCGCCGGCCGCGGCAGCGCCGCGGCGATCCGCTCGAGGAGCTCCTCGACGCCCTCGCCGGAGCGCGCCGAGACGAAGACCGCGTCCGGCACGAGCCCGCGCAGCACGAGCCGGGCGTCGGCCTCCACCAGGTCCGCCTTGTTGAACGCGACGATCTCCGGGATGTCGCGTGCGCCGACCTCGCCGATCACGTCGCGGACCGTCGCGAGCTGCGCCGCGGGGTCCGCGTGCGAGGCGTCGACGACGTGGACGATGACGTCCGACCGACCGACCTCCTCGAGCGTCGAGCGGAACGCCTCGACGAGCTGGTGCGGCAGGTTCCGCACGAAGCCGACGGTGTCGGAGAGGGTGAACTCGCGGCCGTCGGGGGTCCGCGAGCGCCGGACCGTCGGGTCGAGCGTCGCGAACAGGGCGTTCTCGACGAGCACCCCCGCGCGCGTGATGCGGTTCAGGAGCGAGGACTTGCCGGCGTTCGTGTACCCGGCGATCGCGACCGAGGGGACGGCGTTCCGGCTGCGATTCGCCCGCTTCGCCTTCCGGGCCGGCTCGAAGCCGCGGATCTGCCGGCGCAGCTTCGCCATCCGGGTGTGGATGCGGCGCCGGTCGAGCTCGATCTTCGTCTCACCGGGACCGCGCGAGCCCATGCCGACCCCGCCCGAGCCGACCTGCCCACCGGCCTGCCGGGACATCGACTCGCCCCAGCCGCGCAGTCGCGGGAGGAGGTACTCGAGCTGCGCGAGCTCGACCTGCGCCTTGCCCTCGCGGCTCTTCGCGTGCTGGCTGAAGATGTCGAGGATCACCGCGGTGCGGTCGATGACCTTCACCTTGACGATGTCCTCGAGCGCACGCCGCTGGCTCGGCGCGAGCTCGGTGTCGGCGACGACCGTGTCCGCGCCGAGCCCGGCGACGATCGCCCGCAGCTCCTGCGCCTTGCCCTTGCCGAGGTAGGTCGACGGGTCCGGGTGCGGGCGCCGCTGGAGGAGTCCGTCGAGCACGACCGCCCCCGCCGTCTCGGCGAGCGCCGCGAGCTCGCGGAGCGAGTGCTCCGCGTCGCTCGTGTCCTGCGTGCCCCGGCCGGCGTAGACGCCGATGAGCACCACCCGTTCGAGGCGCACCTGCCGGTACTCGACCTCGGTGACGTCCTCGAGCTCGGTGCTCAGGCCCGAGACCCGGCGCAGCGCCTCGCGCTCCTCGCGGTCGAGCTGCTCGCCGTCCCGCGTCTCGACGTAGTCGTCCGCCTCCTGGAGCGCCAGGGCGGGCCCGAACCGCGTCACCGCGGCACGCGTCGACTCGCGCGCGAGCACCCGCTCGACGACGTCGTCCTGGGCCGCCGGCGGCCGCGACGACTGCCCGGCGTCCGCGCCGAGCACTTCAGGCTCATCCATCACTTGAATCCCTTGGCTCTCGTAAGTCCGATACATTCTGTCCCTATGTCGGGCGACCACTACTTCTCCGCCCAGCCCGGCAGCGAGCTGCGCCCGAAGACGATCCGCGTGGTGCTCGCCGGCCGCGAGGTCGAGGTCGGGACCGCGTCGGGCGTGTTCAGCCCCGACCGAATCGACACCGGCACCGCCGTCCTGCTCGACACCGTGCCCGCCCCGCCCCCGAGCGGTCACCTGCTCGACGTCGGCTGCGGCTGGGGTCCGGTCGCCCTGTCCCTCGCGCTCGAGTCGCCGCGCGCGACGGTGTGGGCGGTGGACGTCAACGAGCGCTCGCTGGAGCTGACCCGGCAGAACGCCGCGCGCCTCGGCCTCGACAACGTCAACGCCGTCGCGCCCGAGGATGTTCCCGACGGCATCGAGTTCTCCGTCCTCTGGTCGAACCCGCCGATCCGCGTCGGCAAGGCGGAGCTCCACGGGCTGCTGCGCACCTGGCTGCCGCGCCTGCAGCCCGGCTCGGACGCGTGGCTCGTCGTGCAGAAGAACCTGGGCGCCGACTCGCTCCACCGCTGGCTCGACGCGGAGTTCCCGGACCTCGCCGTCATCCGCGCCGAGACGTCGAGGGCCTACCGCGTCCTGCGCGCCCGCCGCCGCGCCTGACCCCGCCCCGCAGGCCCCGAGCCGTCACTCATCCCCTCGGAGCGCGTCGGATCGGGCCGTCGAGTGACGGCTCGGGAAAGGGTCAGAGGGGGAGGGTGCCGGTGAACGAGAGCTCCGCGGGACCGCTGAGCCAGGCGTGCTCGCCGTCCTCGCGGGGCTCGACATGGACGCCGAGCCGCCCGCCGGGCACGTCCACCTGCCACTCGTCCGGCGCGCCCGGCCCCGCGTAGTAGCGGATCGCGAGCGCCGAGGCGACGACGCCCGTCCCGCAGCTCAGCGTCTCGCCCGAGCCGCGCTCGTGCACGCGCATGCGGATCCGGCCGACGCCGTCGGCGACGAGCGGCTCCTCGGGCACGACGAACTCGACGTTCGCCCCCGCCGCCGGCGCGGGGTCGAGCTCCGGCGCGATCGAGAGGTCGAGCGCGTCGAGCTCCGAGGGTTCCGCGAGCGCGACGACGACGTGCGGGTTGCCGACGTCGATGCCGAGACCCGGCCGCGCGACGTCGAGCTGCCGCGCGCGGACCGTCGGATCCGTGCCGCTCAGCGCCCAGACGCCGAGATCCGCCGCGTAGCCGTCGTCCGACTCGACGACGTCCTTGATGCCCGCGCGGGTGCCGATCCGGAGCACCCCGTCCTCGTCCGGCGCCGCGAGGCCGCGCTCGAGCAGGTAGCGGGCGAATACTCGGATGCCGTTCCCGCACATCTCCGCGAGCGAGCCGTCGGCGTTCCGGTAGTCCATGAACCAATCGGCATATTCGGCCGCGGCGCGAGCCGTCGGCTCGTCGAGGGCCTCGCTGCGCACCACTCGCAGCACCCCGTCCGCGCCGACGCCGAAGTGCCGGTCGCAGATCGCGACGACGCGCGCGGGCGAGAGCTCGAGCGCGCCGGACGGGTCCTCGATGACGACGAAGTCGTTGCCCGTCCCGTGCCCCTTGGTGAACGCGATCTCCGGCATGCCTCAATCCTCCCCGAGCGTCCTGCGGAGCGCGAGATCCAGCAGGTGCGGCGCGTCCGCATCGACCCCGGCGAAGGCGTGGTCCGGCGACTCGCGATAGCGCCGGAACCAGCTCACCTGGCGGCGCGCGTAGCGCCGGGTGAGCGACTGCGTCTCCGCGATCGCCTCCGCCTCCGTCATGGCGCCGTCGAGCTGCGCGAGCGCCTGCGCGTAGCCGATCGCGCGGCGCGCCGTGCGCCCCAGGCCGCCGGGCGCCGTGCGCAGCCGCGCGACCTCCTCGAGCAGCCCCGCCTGCCACATGCCGAGGACGCGCGCGTCGAGCCGCGGCACCAGCGCCTCCCGGCCGAGTCGGAGCCAGATCACCGAGACGGGACGCCAGGGCGCGCGATCCTCCGGCAGGCCGGGGACGAGCGTCCCGGCGAGCTCGAGGACCTCGAGCGCGCGGACAACCCGGCGGGGGTTCTGCAGGTCGATCGCCGCGGCCGCCGCCGGGTCCGCGGCGCGAAGCCGGGCGACGAGGGCGGCGAGCCCCTCGGACTCGAGCTCCGCCTCGAGCCGGGCGCGCACCGCCGGGTCGCTGCCCGGGAAGTCGAACTCGTGGATCACGCTGCTGACGTAGAGGCCCGAGCCGCCGACGAGGATCGGCACGGTCCCCGCCGCCTGGAGCGCCGCGACGGTCGCGCGCGCCTCGCGCTGGTACGCGGCGACGGAGGCCTCGTCGCCGGGGTCCAGGACGTCGAGCAGATGGTGCGGGATGCCGCGGCGCTCGTGCGCCGGCAGCTTCGCGGTGCCGACGTCCATGCCGCGATAGAGCTGCATGGCGTCGGCGTTGACGATCTCGGCGGATCGGCCTCTGGCGGCCAGCGCCTCGGCGAGGTCGAGCGCGAGCGCCGACTTGCCGGTGCCGGTCGCCCCGACGATCGCGACGAAGGGGGTCTCCATGCCGGGCCTCGACTCGCTCGCTCGGCGTCGCGTCAGCGCACGACGGGGAGGCCGAGCGACACCGGTCCGGCCGCCACCAGCCCGCCGTGGTGGTCGTGGGCGTGCTCGCCGAGCGCCGCCCGCTCCCACGCCTCGCCCGCCCGGGTCGCGCGGATCGAGCGCGGCGCACCGCCGATCAGGTGGTGCGGGGCCGCCTGCAGGATCTCGACGGCGGCCATGTCGCCGGGGCGGGGGGCATCGCCGCCCGGCGCCACCTCGAAGTGGACGAGCCGCCCGTCGCGGGCACGGCCGGAGACCCGATTCGTCGCGGCGTTCTTGCGCCCCTCGCCCTCCGTCGCCATGACCTCGACGGTCCGGCCCACGAGGGCGAGGTTCTCCTCGTGCGAGATGCGCTCCTGCAGGGCGACGAGCCGGTCGTAGCGCTCCTGCACGACCTCCTTCGGCACCTGCTCGTCCATCGTCGCGGCCGGAGTGCCCGGCCGGATCGAGTACTGGAAGGTGAAGGCGGAGGCGAAGCGCGAGGCCTCGACGACGCGGAGGGTCTCCTGGAAGTCCGCCTCGGTCTCACCGGGGAACCCGACGATGATGTCGGTGCTGATCGCCGCGTCCGGCATCGCGGCGCGGACGCGGTCGAGGATGCCGAGGAACCGCTCCGAGCGGTACGAGCGGCGCATGCCCTTGAGGATCCGGTCCGAGCCCGACTGCAGCGGCATGTGCAGCTGCGGCATGACGTTCGCCGTCTCCGCCATCGCCTCGATGACGTCGTCGGTGAACGCGGCGGGATGCGGGCTCGTGAAGCGCACGCGCTCCAGACCGGGGATGGCGCCCGTGGCGCGCAGCAGCTTCGAGAAGGCGTGCCGGTCGCCGAACTCGACGCCGTAGGAGTTGACGTTCTGTCCGAGCAGCGTCACCTCGATCGCGCCGTCGGCGACGACGGCCTCGACCTCGGCGAGCACGTCCCCGGGCCGACGGTCGCGCTCCTTGCCCCGCAGCGCCGGGACGATGCAGAACGTGCAGGTGTTGTTGCAGCCGACCGAGATCGACACCCACGCCGAGTGCGTGGACTCGCGGCGGCTCGGGAGCGTCGACGGGAACACCTCGAGCGCCTCGAGGATCTCGAGCTGCGCCTCGCCGTTGTGCCGCGCCCGATCGAGCAGCACGGGCAGGGCGCCCATGTTGTGCGTGCCGAACACGACGTCGACCCACGGCGCCCGATCCTGGATCGCGTGCTTGTCCTTCTGCGCGAGGCAGCCGCCCACGGCGATCTGCATGCCGGGCCGCTCGCGCTTCAACTGCGCGAGGTGGCCGAGCGTGCCGTAGAGCTTGTTGTCCGCGTTCTCACGCACGGCGCAGGTGTTGATGACGACGATGTCCGCGTGGCCGGTCTCGCCCTTGACATAGCCGGCGGCCTCGAGCGAGCCGCCGAGCCGCTCGGAGTCGTGCACGTTCATCTGGCAGCCGAAGGTCCGCACCTCGTAGGTGCGGACGGCGGCCGGAGCGGACATGAGAAGGATTCTACCGGCGGCGGGCCCGCCGACCTGGGCGCGCCCGTCGCCCGGCGAGGAGGATCACTCGGGAGCGATCGTCACCGTCCAGCTCGCCGAGGCGGTGCCGTCCGTCTGCGTGCCGTCGAGGTCGATGGGCTCGCCCTCCGAGCCGACCGGTCCGACCATCGTGGTGTCGCCGTCCTCGAAGGCGATGAAGATCTCGAGCTGCCCGCCCTCGACGACCCAGGTGTCGGTGGCGTCGTCATAGCTGCTGCCGTTGTACGTGAAGCCGAGCGTCCCGTCGGACTGGAACTCGAAGCTCCAGACGTCGCCGTCGCTGTCCGTGCCACCCCAGGTCTGTCCGGTCAGGAAGGACGCCGCCGACTGCGAGGTGTCGCCGCTCGGGACGGCGGGGCCGCCGGCGCACGCCGACAGGGTGATCGCGGTGGCGGCCACCGCGGCCGCGGCGAGGGTGCGGAGAACGAGGCTCATGCGTGCACCATAGCGCCCCACGGTGCTCATGCGGTGCGGACGGACTCGACCGCCGCGCGGACGGCCGTCGCGCTGAAGCCGCGCCGGAGCAGGAAGGCGGTGAGCCGGCGCTCGACCGTGGCGGCATCGAGCGCTCCGTACTGCCGGGCGCGCTTCGCCGCGATCTCCCGCGCTCTCGCGAGCTCGTCGCTCGTGTCGACGAGGTCCATCGCGTACTCGATCGCGCCGGGCGCGACGACCCGCTTGACGAGCTCCGCCTTGATCGCGCCGCCCGTCAGCCCCTTGCGATCCTGCAGGTGCGCGACGAGGTGCTGCGCGAGCGCGTAGTCGTCGATGAGCCCGACGCCCTCGAGCCGATCGAGCTCGTCCGCGATCGCCAGCTGGTGATAGCCCTGCGAGGCGAGCAGCCGCTCGAGCTCCCGACGGGACATCCCGCGCCGGCCGAGCGCACGGAGCGAGGCGTCCTCGATCGGGGTGAACTCGGGACGAGGGTCGTCGGGGTGGGTGGTTTCGAGACGGGCGCCGAGGGCGCCCTCCTCAACCACCGAGAGACGGGCGCCGAGGGCACCCTCCTCAACCACCGAGAGACCGCCGGAGGCGCCCTCCTCGACCACCGAGGCTCCCGGGATAGCGCCGGGGAACGGGATGACGTCGCCCATGGCTACTCCCCCACCGCGCGCTTGGCGGCGAGCCGCTCCTCGATCGAGTCGACGTTCGCCGCCGCGGCCTGCGCCGCCTTGCCCGCCGCGCCGATGCCGAGCTTCGCGAAGATCTTCTGCTCGATCTCGGCCGCCACGTCGGGGTGCTCGATGAGGAAGGTGCGCGAGTTCTCCTTGCCCTGGCCCAGCTGGTCGCCGTCGTAGGTGTACCAGGCGCCGGACTTCTTGACGATCCCGTGCTCGACGCCAAAGTCGATCAGCGAGCCCTCGCGCGAGATGCCCGAGCCGAACAGGATGTCGAACTCCGCCTGCTTGAAGGGCGGCGCCATCTTGTTCTTGACGACCTTGACGCGCGTGCGGTTGCCGACCGCGTCGGTGCCGTCCTTGAGCGTCTCGATGCGCCGGATGTCGAGGCGGACCGAGGCGTAGAACTTGAGCGCCTTGCCGCCCGCGGTGGTCTCCGGCGAGCCGAAGAAGACGCCGATCTTCTCGCGCAGCTGGTTGATGAAGATCATCGTCGTGTTCGTCGAGTTGAGCCCGCCGGTGAGCTTCCGCAGCGCCTGCGACATCAGGCGCGCCTGCAGACCGACGTGCGAGTCGCCCATCTCGCCCTCGATCTCCGCCTTCGGCACGAGCGCCGCGACGGAGTCCACCACGATCAGGTCGATCGCGCCCGAGCGCACCAGCATGTCCGCGATCTCGAGCGCCTGCTCGCCGGTGTCCGGCTGCGAGACGAGGAGCGCGTCGATGTCGACGCCGAGCTTCTGCGCGTACTCCGGGTCGAGCGCGTGCTCCGCGTCGATGAACGCCGCGATGCCGCCCGCGCGCTGCACGTTCGCGATCGCGTGCAGCGTCAGCGTCGTCTTGCCCGAGGACTCCGGACCGTAGATCTCGACGATCCGACCCCGCGGGAGGCCGCCGACGCCGAGCGCGACGTCGAGCGCGACCGAGCCGGTCGGGATCACCTCCACGGGCGCGCGCTCGTCGCTGCCGAGACGCATGACCGAGCCCTTGCCGAACTGGCGGTCGATCTGCGCGAGGGCGTTCTCGAGGGACTTCTCGCGGTCTGCTGCTGCGGCCATGGCCGTGTCTCCTGTTCGGTATCGGTGCGCCTGCACCTCTGCTGCTGCCCATAGGCACCGGTCGGGCTCCACGAGCTCCCGGCAAGGCTGGTGGTACTGCGGCCACGGTACGCCCGGCCCCCGACATCGATCGGGAGCGACGGGCGAATTGTGGGGAAGCACCGATGTTCGAATGCTGTCAGGCACTGACGCTAGCAGCGTTCGAACAACTATTCGATACCGTGGAGCCGGCGTGTCGCGCTCACCGAGGCGGCTCGGCCAGCCCCACCCCGTGCCGCCGGGCAGGCGGCACGTCGAGCGCCTCGCAGAGCGCATGCCAGACGTTCGCCGCGGCGACGCCGGCCGCGAGCGCCTCGTCGGCGGTCCGGCCGCCCAGCGCGCCGAGCACCAGGTCCGCCGTCAGCGACGGTCCGCGGTCGCCGAACTCGTCGGCGACCGCTCGCCGGAACTCGCGCAGGCGCACCTCAGCGCGCGGCGTACTCGGAGTCGTTGCCGAACTGCGACTCGAACTCGGCGACGAGGTCGTCGGGCAGCGTGTCCGGGATGACCGGGGCGTCGAGCACCGGGATCGACTCGATCGCCGGCGCCGACAGACCGCCCTCGAGGACCGCCATGCGGTCGCCGACCTCGCGCAGGATGGAGGAGATCGGCGTGCCGAGCGCGTCGGCGACCGAGGCCAGGATCTCGCTCGAGGCCTCCTTCTGCCCGCGCTCGACCTCGCTCAGATAGCCGAGGGCGACGGACGCGCGAGAGGCCACCTGGCGGAGCGTCTTGCCCTGCTCGAGGCGCAGGTCGCGGAGCACATCACCGATCTCGTGACGAACCAGAACCATGGCGACCTCCCTGCCTGTCGTGCGCCCACTGTACCGGCGGTTCTCGGGTATCCGCTGATTGGCGCCTCCGATGTAACCAGACCGCAACGCATCGTATTCCGCGCGTAACGTCCGCGCGTCGCACGCGCCTCAGAACACCTCAGAACGCGCCCAGCGCGTCCCTGAGCACCCCCAGCGCGGCGTGCACGGCGCGCGCACGGACGAGCGGGCGCTCCCCCGGCATCCGGTACTCGAACGCGCTCGACTCCGAGCCGGCGCCGCGGAGCGGCAGCTCCCCGAGCGACAGGCCGACGTAGACGAGCCCGACGGGCCGGCCGTCCTGCGGCTCGGGGCCGGCGACCCCCGTCGTCGCCACCCCGATCGCGGCGGGACGCTCGGCGGTGCCCAGCACCCGGCGCGCGCCCGCGGCCATCTCGCGGGCGACATCCGCGTGCACGGCGCCCTCGACCGCGAGCAGCGTCTCGTCGACGCCGAGCACCGAGGCCTTCACCTCGGTGGCATACGCGACGATCGAGCCGCGGAGGACGGCCGAGGCGCCCGGCACCCCGACGAGCGCGGAGGCGAGCGCCCCGCCGGTCAGCGACTCGGCGAGCGCGATGGTCGCGCCGCGCGCCGTCGCGACCCGCACGATGTCCGCGGCGAGCTCCGGGATCTCGTCCTCAGGCATTCGCGGACCTGGCCGGCCGGTACGCCTTGACCAGATAGTCGAGACCCGACCACAGCGTGATCGCGACGACCACCACCATGAGCACGATGTTCACGACGTGGAACGCCGGGCTGAGCAGCGGCCACGGCAGCAGGATGAAGGAGATCGCGACGCCCTGGATCGCGGTCTTGAGCTTGCCGAGCGGACCGGCCGGGATCACCCGGTCCTTGAGCGCGACCGCCCGCCACCAGGTGATGCCCCACTCGCGGACCAGCACGAGGATCACCGCCGGCCACCAGAACCACGGCGTCGGCTCGACGAGCGCGATGCCGATGAGCGCGGCACCGGTGAGCCCCTTGTCGGCGACCGGGTCGAGGAAGATCCCGAGGTCGGTGACGAGGCGGCGGCTGCGCGCGAGGTGGCCGTCGAGCGCGTCCGTCGCGATCGCGACGATGAACACGATCGCCGCGGCCCAGCGCAGCGGACCGTACTGCGCCTCCCCGAGGTTGGGTGCGGGCGCGGGCAGCTCGCACTCCGCCCCGAGCGCGCAGCCGATGGCCGGCTGCACCCAGACGATCGCGTCCGCGATGATGAGCCAGAGCAGGGCGGGGATGCACAGGATCCGGACGATCGAGATGACGTTCGGCAGGCACAGGATCGATGCCGGCTCGGTGGCCGGGTCGCCGTCGCGGAGGAACCGCCCGCGCAGCGGATTGCGCCGCAGCAGGCTCGGAGCGCGTCCGGCGTCGGTCATGACGTCGAGTCCCTCGGCTCCGGCTCCGGCGTCGCCGCGGGCGAGGGTCCGTCCGGCTCGGCCTCCGGCGAGTCGCTCGGCAGCATGACCGCCCAGCCCCGGCCCGAGAGCCCCGATCCCGGGCTCGGCGAGTCGGGCCAGACCGGGCGGGCCTGCGACGCCAGCGACGGCCAGTCCTGCGCCGCGATCTCGAAGCGGGTCTCGGCGATGCCGAGATCCGGCCAGCGGAGGACGAGCGCGATCGGCCCGGCCGGCGGCACCGGGTAGAGCCAGAGCCCGTCGCGCATCGCGCGGAACTCCTCGCCGCCCCCGCCGCCGCCTCCGGTGCGGGCGACCGTGAACGCGTCGTGCGGAAGGTCCTCCGCCGGCGGCCGGAAGTGCGGGACGCCCTCGTCGACGACCCGGGTGCCGTCGGCGAGCTCGAGCCCGAACCGCAGGGGCGCCACGACCGAGGGCATCGGGCCGCCGCGGAAGTGACCGCTGAAGCGCGGCTCGATCGCCCACCACGCCTCGTCGTCGAGCTCGCCGCGGCGCAGCATCCGGTCGACGCCGAGCTCGACGCCCTCGCGATGCACTCGGACGTCGGTCAGCACGAGCGCGACGTGCTCGGTCTGCGCGAGCACCGCCGCGAGCGGCAGCACGACCGGCACCTCGTCCTGCGGCGCGCGCATCCGGGGCATCCGGGGCGGCCGCATGCGCGGGGGTCGCGGCGGCACGGGCGGGTCGTCGGGGAAGAAGCCCATACCAGGACGGTATCGCGGACGGCCGGGCGAGCGCACGGGGCCGGGGGCGGAACGCTAGTCGCGGCCCGTGAGCTGCCAGGCGTCCTCGTCGCCGTCCTGCTCGGCGGCCTGACGCGCCCGGAACTGCGCCTCGACGGGATCGTCGGCGTAGGGGTCCGCGGGCTCATGGGCGTGGTCTCGAGCCGGCTGCGGCGCGGCCTCCTCGACCACCGGGGGGACCGGTCCGCCGCCGCGGAGCGACTCGAGCGTCTCGGCGAGCTGCTCGGGCTTGACGAGCACGTCGCGCGCCTTCGAGCCCTCGGACGGACCGACGATCTGGCGCGACTCCATGAGGTCCATGAGCCGGCCCGCCTTCGCGAAGCCGACCCGCAGCTTGCGCTGCAGCATCGAGGTCGAGCCGAACTGCGTCGAGACGACGAGCTCGACGGCCTGGAGCAGCAGGTCGAGGTCGTCCCCGATGTCCGCGTCGATCTCGCGCTGCTGCGCCGCCTGCTCGACGTCGGCGCGGTACTCGGGCCGCGCCTGCGAGACGACGTGCTTCACGACCGCGTGGATCTCGTCCTCGGTCACCCACGCGCCCTGCACGCGGATCGCCTTCGACGCGCCCATCGGCAGGAAGAGCCCGTCGCCCTGGCCGATCAGCCGCTCCGCGCCCGGCTCGTCCAGGATGACGCGCGAGTCGGTCATCGAGGCGACCGCGAACGCGAGCCGCGACGGCACGTTCGCCTTGATGAGGCCCGTCACGACGTTCACCGACGGCCGCTGCGTCGCGAGCACCAGGTGGATGCCCGCCGCGCGGGCGAGCTGGGTGATCCGCACGATCGAGTCCTCGACGTCGCGCGGCGCGACCATCATCAGGTCGGCGAGCTCGTCGACGACGACGAGCAGGTACGGGTACGGCGTGAGCCTGCGCTCGGAGCCCGCCGGCAACTGGATCGAGCCCTCCGCGACGGCGCGGTTGAAGTCGTCGATGTGGCGGAACCCGAACGACGCGAGGTCGTCGTACCGCATGTCCATCTCCTTGACGACCCAGGCGAGCGCCTCCGCGGCCTTCTTCGGGTTCGTGATGATGGGCGTGATGAGGTGCGGGACGCCGGCGTAGGAGGCGAGCTCGACGCGCTTCGGGTCGACGAGCACCATCCGCACCTCCTGCGGCTTCGCGCGCATCAGGATGGAGGTGATCATCGAGTTGATGAACGAGGACTTGCCCGCGCCGGTCGAGCCGGCGACGAGCAGGTGCGGCATCTTCGCGAGGTTCGCGACGACGAAGCCGCCCTCGACGTCCTTGCCGAGGCCGATCGTCATCGGATGGTCCGCCTTCTGCGCCGTGCCCGAGCGCAGCACGTCGCCGAGCGAGACGATCTCGCGGTCCTTGTTCGGGATCTCGACGCCGATCGCCGACTTGCCCGGGATCGGGCTCAGGATGGTGACCTCGTTCGAGGCGACGGCGTAGGAGATGTTCTTCGCGAGCGCCGTGACCTGCTCGACCTTGGTGCCCGAGCCGAGCTCGACCTCGTAGCGGGTCACCGAGGGGCCGCGGGTGAAGCCGACGACCCTCGCGTTCACCTTGAACTGGGTGAGCACGCTCGTGATCGCGGCGACCACCTCGTCGTTCGCGGCCGAGCGCGCCTTCGGCGGCGTGCCCGGCGCCAGCAGGGATGCGGCGGGGAGGCGGTACACCTTCGGGGCGCTCGTCGGCCCCGGAGCCTGCGAAGCAGGCGCCTCGAGCGCGCCGCCCCTCGCGGCGGCGGCGGTCTCGGGACGCCCGGATGCGCCGGGCTCCTCGGCCACCGGCGGATTGGCCAGCGCCGCGAGCTCCGCGTCGAAGACCGGGATCTCCTCGGTGACGGACGCGTCGGGCACGAGCACCTCGGTCGCCTCGGTCGCGGAGAGCACGGGCGTGTCGAACGCCTCGCCCTGCTTCCTCGCCTTGCCGCGCCGCCACCAGGGCAGGCTCTCCGCCGCATCGTCCGGGTCCTCGTCGAAGCCGAGGTCGCCGAGGGTGCCGAACGCCGGGAGCTCGTCGTCCTCGTCCTTCGATCCGGCGTCCGCCGGCTCGGCGAGCGTCGCGCCGAAGAGCCACGCGTACAGCTCGCGCAGGCGCCGGCCGATGCGGTTCGGCGGCGTCTTGGTGATGACGAGGACGCTGAAGAACGCGATGAGGACGAGCAGCGGGAACGCGATCCAGGGCGCGCCGAGCTGGGCGAACGGCCACACCACGAGCCAGCCGAGGATGCCGCCGGCCGCGGCGAGCGCGGCGACGCCCTGGCTCGGCACGGCGGGGCCGAAGACGAGCTGGACGATGCCGGCGAGCGCGATGAGCAGCAGGCCGGTGCCGATGCCGATCCGGGTGTTGTCGTGGACGGTCGAGGGGTGGCGGAACAGCCACGCGGCGAACACGACGAGGACGATCGGCAGCGCGGCCGCGAGGCGGCCGACGAGCAGGCCGAAGGTCCAGCTCGACAGGGTGCGGGCGACGTCGTTGCTGCCGAGGAACCACTCGACGACGATCCCGGCGATGGCGAGGAGGACGAGCAGGAACGGCACCCCGTCGCGGCGCTCGTCCTTCGCGAGCGTCTCGCGGCCGAACATCCGGAAGGCGCCGCCGGTCACGTGGGCGAGGCCCATCCAGGCCTTGACGAAGGGCCCGAGCTCGTCGCCGGCGGCCTGCTTCGACTGGGCGGCGCGCGACTGGGCCGGCGTGTAGCGGCGCGTCGGCGCGGTCGCCTGGCGCGCGCGCGAGGACGACGAGGCGCTCCGCGAGCGCGCGGACGACTTCGTGCCCGTGGCCATGGTTCGACCGTAACTTGAAGGTCGCCGGCACCCCCGCAGCGACACCCGCCCGCTCTTTTCAGGCGTTCCGCGCCGTTCTCAGGCGTCCGGTCGGCGCGTCGGGCCGTCGGCACCTGAGAACGGCGCGGAACGCCTGAAAAAGGTCAGTAGCGGATCGCGTCGATGACCTTCACGCGGACGGCGATGAGCGCCGGGAGGAGGCCGGCGAGGGCGCCGACGGCCGTCGCGGCGACGAGGCCGAGCACCGCCGCCTCGACCGGGAACGGCGGCACGTCGCTGAGACCCGGCGCGACGTAGTCGAGGATGAAGTCGTTGCGCACGACGAGGACCGCGGCGATCACCCCGAGCACCCCCGCCACCACGGTCGCGACCACCGACTCGAGCATGACCGCGAGGAACACCCGCGGCGCCGTCGCCCCGAAGGCGCGGCGGATGCCGATCTCCCGGATGCGCTGCCGCACCGTCACGAGCGCGATGTTCACCAGGCTCAGCGCGCCGAGCAGCAGGATGAGCGTCGCGATCCCCGCGAGCGCGAGCTTGAGCGGGGCGAGCGGGTCCTGGTTGCCCCACGCCAGGTAGTCGTTGCGCTGCACCGGGCTCATCTCCCAGTCCTCGCCGAACGCGGTCGTCAGCTCGGCGCTGATGCGCGCGGAGAGCGTGTCGGCGAGCTCGGGCGGCACCCACAGCTCGTACTGCTTCTGCGGCGGGCCGAACGACGCGTTCGCCAGCCCGGCCGCCTCCCATGCCGAGTTGAGCAGGTAGGCGCTGCCGTACTGCTCGGTCACCGGGCTCGGCGTCACCCCCACGATGACCGCCGTCGTGCTCGCGCCGCCGATCAGCGTCACGGTGGGATGGCTCGCGAGGCTCGGGCGGCCGAGCTGGTCCCAGAGGTACTCGTTCAGGATGAGCGCCGGCGTCAGCCGCAGCTCGTCGCGCTCGGTGAACCAGGCGCCCTCGGCGAGCTGCACGCGGTGCATGACGCCGAAGTCCGGGTCGACGGTGCGCATCTGCAGGTCCGTCACCCCGTAGGGCAGCTGGATGAACGCCTGCTGGTAGGACGTCGCGCCGGCATAGGTCACCGAGTAGCGCTCGACGACCTGGTCGAACACCGCGTCCATCTCGGCGACCGTCGGCGTCCGACCCGTCGCGGGATCGAACGGCGGGGAGACCATGAGCGTCGCCGGCCGGCCGGAGCCGCGCTCCATCTGCTCGGTCTGCGCCTGGGTCGCGATCTGCCCGATGCCGACGACGCCGGTGAGGGCGAAGACCGCGATGGCGACGCCGAGGAGGCTGAGCAGCACGCGCGCCCGGTGGACGCGGAACTCGGCCCACGCCTCGACGAGCGCCCCGATCATCGCGCGGCCTCCAGTGCGATCGGGCGCAGCACCCCGTCGTCGAGCCGGAACCGCCGCCCGGCCATCGCCGCGATGTTCGGATCGTGGGTGATGGTGATGAGCGCCGCGCCGGAGGCGTTCGCCACCTCGTCGAGGACGCCCATGATCGCCGCACCCGTCTGCACGTCGAGCGCCCCGGTCGGCTCGTCGGCGAGGATGAGCCGCGGCCCGCGGACGAGCGCGCGGGCGATCGCGACCCGCTGCTGCTCGCCGCCGGAGAGCCGGTCGGGGGTGGAGTGCAGGCGGTGCGAGAGGCCGACCCGGTCGAGCATCTCGGCCGCGAGGCGCTCGCGGCGCCAGAACTGCCGGCCGCTCGCATAGAGCAGCGGCGTCATCGCGTTCTCGAGTGCGGTGCGGCCCGGCAGCAGGTTGAACTGCTGGAAGACGAAGCCGACGTCCCGGCCGCGCGTGCGGTCCCGCCGACTGCCGCGCAGCCGCTCGAGCGGGCGGTCGTCGAACGCGATCGCCCCGCTCGTCGGGGTGTCGAGCAGGCCGAGCAGGTTGAGCAGCGTCGACTTGCCCGAGCCGCTGCGCCCGACGATGCTCACATGATCCCCCGCCTCGACCCGCAGGTCGATGCCCTTGAGGATGTCCAGCCGGCCGCCGTCGGGCAGCTCGACGGAGCGGGTGACCGCCTCGAGGCTGAGCAGCGTCACGGCGAGACGCACTCCGTGCCGCCGGCGACCGGTCGGCAGATCATGCCCTCGCTCCCGGGCATGACGCCGCCCATCCCTGGCCCGCCGGGCGCCGCGGGCGCCCCCGGCACGAACTGGAGGATCGTCTCGCCCTCCTCGAGCCCGCCGGTGACCTCGACCGTGCTGCCGTCGTTCAGTCCCAGGGTCACCGACCGCTCCTCGGTCGTGCCGTCGGGCAGCACGACGAAGACGAGACCGTTCGCCGCCTGGCCGAGCACCGCGGTCGTCGGCACCACGATGACGTCCTCCGCGACGCCGCCGGCGATCACCACCTCGGCGGTGAGCCCGGCGAAGACGGTCACGTCGCCGGGCACCGCGCAGCGCAGCGTCGGACCGCCGCTGCTGCTGCCGCCGCCGCCGGCGCCCGGCGCCCCGCCCTCGCCGCCGCCCTCGCCCGCGAGCGGCGTGACGACCTGCAGGCCGGTGCAGGTGAACGGCGCGGGCCCGCCGTTGACCGTGACGGTCGCCTCGGTCGGCCGCTGGACGAGCCGGTAGAGCTCCTCGGGCGGGATGGTCCCGGTGACGTGGAACGTCGGCGGGGCGATCTGGGCGACGGCCGAGCCGACCGAGACCGAGGAGTCCTCGAAGGCGGTGAGGCTGGAGAGGGTGCCGCTCGCCGGCGCGGTGACGGTGCGCCAGACGGTCTGCGGCGTGCCGTCCTCGGTCATCACGTCCCCGCGGATCCGCAGCAGCTCCGCCCCCGCGTCGACCCACTGGCCCTGCGAGACGTAGACGTTCCAGACGATCCCCGAGACGGTCGCCGGGACCGGCACGGCCTCGTCCGCCGCGATCGTGCCGGTCAGCGTGATGTCGTTCGAGACCGTGCCGCGGGCGACCTCCCAGTGCGGCTCGACGAGCTGCGCGCCCGGCGAGGCGGGGTCCGCCTCGGCGGCGCGATCGGGGAAGAACGCGAGCTTCACGAGCGCGGCGACGCCCACCGCGATGACGACGAGCCAGACGATCTGCAGGACGCGGCGGAACACGAGCACGCCCTCGACCCTATCGAGCGGCCCGCACACCGTATCCGGGAACCTCCCGGCGGGCGAGTCAGCCGAGGGTGCGCGCCGGCACCGCGTATCGATCGAGGATGTCCACGAGCGTGTCGTCGCCGCCGACGTTCCCCGGCACGACGACGAGATCGACCTCCCGGCCCGATCGGTCCGTCATGCGCCAGACCGAGACCCCCGCGACGATCTGGCCGAGGACCAGCGCCGAGGATGCCCCGATACCGACTCGAGCGATCTCCGCGGAGGTGATCCCGCCTTTCGAGACGACGAGGTCCGCCTCCGGAGCCAGCTCGACGACCGCCGTCATGAGCGCCTCCATGACGCGCCGGCCGTGCTCGAGCGTGTCGTGCGAGGTCCGGCGGGCGCGCTCGGTCGCGATCGCGGCGAGCCCACCGCCCTCGCGCAACGCTCCCGCCGCACGCACGGCGAGCTCATGTCCGGCGGCGCGCGGCTCTCGCAGCGCGGCGTCGGTGTCGAGCACCGCCATCGGACCCCAGACCTCCTCCACGGCCCGCAGCTGCGCGCTCGCGGCGAGGGTGTGCGAGCCGCACACCAGCAGCACGCGGCGCGAGGCGACATCCGGAACGAACGGCACCGTGCTCACCACACCGGCGAGCGCCGCGGCGATGGGTGCACCGCCGCGCACCACGATGTCCCGCCCGAGCCCGCGCGCCTCCACGATCGCGGCGGCGATCCGCGAGATGTCCTCGTCGACCTCCGCGTCCGGGAGGATGACGGCACCGGCGGGCGCGGCGAGCAATCGCTCCGAGAGCCCGTCGCGTCGCACCGTCTCGAGTGAGACGGCGAGCGGCTCGCGGTCCGACTTCTCGCGCACGTACTCGACGAGCGTTCGTCCGGTGAAGGGGAAGACCGGATCGCCGGCGAACTCTGTCTCGTTGGCCGGCGTGTTCCGTCCGCCGACCTCGACGTAGTGCACGCCGCCGACCGTGGTGCGCCCGCCGGCCGGGAAGGCGGGGACGAAGACGAGCAGGCTCTCGGCACCCATGAACTGTTCCGCCTCAGCGAACACGTGGCCGCGCAGCGTCGAGTCGCCGCGCAGGACGAACTGGACCTCGCAACCCAGCTCGTCCGCGGCGGCGATCGCGTTCTCGCGGATCTCCCGAACGAGCGCGACGGCCGCGGGCTCGTCGACCGAGCGGGTGTTCGTGAGCACGTAGACGCTCGACGCAGCGCGCAGCGCGCGCACGAGCTCCTCGCGCTCCCACGCGAAGAGCACCTCGACTCCCGTCGCGCACTGCGTGCCCGTCGGGTCGTCATCGATCACGACGGTGCGCAGTCGGGAGGGATCGGAAAGGGATCGAGTAGGCATGGGTGGTTCGTTGGTTCTCTCGTGATGGTCCGGCGACCACGTCCTCGCGGCGCCGATGGTGCTGGTCGAGGGGCGATCAGGTCGACTGGCCGCCGGCGAGCTTCTCGCGGTCCTGCACCGAGCGCTGTCGCGCGAGCTCGATATGCGACTGCATCGCGAGGAACGCCGCGTCGGCATCGCCCCGCTCGATCGCCTCGAAGATCTGCGTGTGCTCGCGCAGCGCGTCCTCGACGTCGGAGCGCCCGAGCGGACCGAACAGCCGGAATCGATGGACATGCGCCTCGATCGACTCGAACGCGCGCTTCAAGAAGGGGTTGCCGGACTGCGAGGCGATGAGGTCGTGGAACGCCTCGTCGGTGTCGCGATACTGCGCATATCCCGTGTCGCCGCCGCCGCTGGCCGACATCTCCCGCATCGAGCGCAGATTCGCCCGCATCGCGCCGATGAAGCCCGGGTCCGCATGCAGGCTCGCGAGCCGCGCGAGCGAGGGCTCGATGGTCGCGCGGGCGTCCATCATCAGCAGGAGCTGCTCCGTCGTGAAGAGCGGCGCGGCGCGATATCCCCGGAGTGCCTCGCGGACGACGAGTCCCGTCGACTCCAGGCGGGCCAGCGCCTCCCGGATCGGCGTCGGTGAGACTCCGAGATCCCGCGATAGCGAGTCGATATTCATGGCGGAATCGGCCTGGATCACGCCCTCGACGATCTGCTGGAACAGGATCGCGTAGATGCTGTCGGCGAGCGACTCCCGCGATGGGCGCGTGGTCGACGTGATGATCCCCTGGGCCATGGCGCCTTCTGTCCGTTCGAGTCTGAGTCCCGCGGTCGGACGCCGGCGCTCCGGCGCCCGACCGCGGTGTCTCAGAGCTGCGTCAGCTCTCGTCCTCGATCTTGCCGGTTTCGAGGTTCCGGTCAACCACATCCGCGATCCGAGCAAGGAATGCGTCCTTGTCCGTCACGACGTTGGGGAAGAACTCGTCCACGTTCTCGGCGGTCACCGGGGCCATCGTGTACGTGTAGAGCTCCTCCATGTCCTCGCCGAGGATGAGGTGGTACAGCGCCGCGAGACCGGCGGCGAACTCGGTGCGACCGTGCTGCATCTGCGTGCCGATGAAGCGACCGTCCTTCACCGCGTTCAGGCCGTCCTCCGTGCCGTCGACGCCCGTGACGGCGATCTCGACCCCGGCCTCCGAGGCGGCCTGGAGTGCACCCAGCCCGATCTCGTCGCCGCACGCGATGACCCCCTGGATGTCCGGGTTGGCGGTCAGCCAGTTCTTGACCGTGTCGGTCGCCTCGGCGATGTTCGCGGCGCCGTCCTTCGCGACGACCTCCACGTCAGGGTAGTCGGCGAGGACCTCCTCCATGCCCTGGGTACGGAGGATCTCGTAGGAGGCTCCGAGGAGGCACTGCAGGATCGCCACATTGCCCTTGCCGTCGAGGTGGTCCATCATCATCTGCGCGCCCTGGGCGCCGGCCGCGACGTTGTCGGGAAGGACTGCGACGTCGACCGAGCTGTCGTCCTGGACGGTCGCGTTCACGAAGCCGATCTTGATGCCGGCGTCGTGCGCCGCCTTGAGCTGCGGCGCGAGCGAGTCGAACTGGACCGGGGCGACGAGGATGCCGTCGACACCGGCGTTGATGTACTGCTCGATCTGGTCGGCCTGGGTCGCGACGTCGCCGTTGGCCGAGTTCCAGAGGAGGTCGATGCCGCGCTGCTCGGCGTACGCCTCGATCCCCTCCTTGCCCTGCGCGGCGAAGTCGTCCTGCCCGTAGACGGTCACGCCGATGCGCACCGCAGCCTCGGTCGGCTCCGTCCCGCCGTTGTCGCCGGTCCCGCCCGACGAACACGCCGCCAGCGTGACGCCGAGGGTCCCGACCGCGGCGACTGCCGCGATCGAGCGAACGATCCTGTTCATGATTGCTGCCTTTCGTTGGTGGGTGTTGGGTGGAACATCCGAGTGCGATCGCTAGCGCCGCATGCGCCGGGTCGCATAGACGTCGACGCCGACCGCCGCGGCGATGAGCGCGCCCTTGATGACGTCCTGCCAGTACGACGGGATGAGCATGATGTCGAGGCCGTTGTTGAGCGTCTGGATGAGCAGGAGGCCCATCGCGGTGCCCCACACGGTGCCGCGGCCGCCGAAGAGGCTGGCACCGCCGATGACGACCGCAGCGATCGCGTCGAGCTCGTAGCCGGCGCCGAGGCTCGGCGCCGCATTGACGACGCGGGAGGAGAGGAGCACGCCCGACATCCCGGCTAACAGGCCGGAGATCGCATAGACCGCGAAACGGGTCCGGCCGACCTTGACGCCGGCGATCGCCGAGGCGGCCGGGTTGCCACCGACGGCATAGATGCGCATGCCGAACGCGAAACGGTGCAGCAGGACCCCGATGACGACGAAGCCGGCGAACATGACCCAGACCGGGATCGGCAGCTCGAGCCACCGGGTGTTCGCGAGGTCGCCGTATTGAGCCGGGATGCCACGGATCGGGGCGCCCCCGCCGACCGCGTAGGCGAGCCCGCTCGCGGCGGTGAGCGTCGAGAGCGTGGCGACGAACGGCGCGATCTTGAACACCGAGACCAACACTCCATTGACGAGGCCGACCGCGAGCCCCACCCCGACGCCGACCGCCATGCCGAGCCAGATCTTCGACGGATCATTGACGGCGAACCAGGCGGCGACCATCGCGCTGAGGGCGATGATCGAGCCCACGGACAGGTCGATGCCGCCCGTGAGGATGACGAGCGTCTGCCCGAGCGCGATGAGCGCGAACGGCGCCGCCGCGATGAGGATCGACTGGAGGTTCTGGGGGGAGGCGAACCGTGTGTTCGAGAAGGTGAAGAAGATGACGGCGAGGAGCATGACGCCGACCATCGAGTTGCGGACGAGGAGCTCCTTCGTCCGCGTCGGCAGCCGGATCCCGCGGCGCGCGGTCGATTGCGTGTTCATCGTTCGGCCTCCTGAGGTGACGTGCCGATCCCCGCCGCGTGGCGGAAGACGAGCTCTTGCAGCGTCTCGGCGTCGAGCTCCTGGCCGCGACGCACCTCGTGCACGACCTCGCCGCCACGCATCACGAGGATCCGATGGGCGAGGCCGATGATCTCGGGCATGTCCGATGAGGCCATGAGCACCGCGATGCCGCGCTCGGCCGCGAGCTCGGTGATGACGCGGTAGATCTCGCTCCGAGCGCCGACGTCGACGCCGCGCGTCGGCTCGTCGAGCAGCAGCACCCGGATGTCGCCCGCCAGCCAGCGGCCGATCACGACCTTCTGCTGATTCCCGCCGGAGAGCGTGCCGACCTCCTGGCGCAGTCGTTGATAGCGCAGTCGGACCGAGTCCATGACGTCGCGCACGACCATCGCGGCACGCCGCTGCCGCACCCAGCCGGCGCGCGTGAACCTGGAGAGACGCGGGAGCACACCGTTGCGCAGGATGCTCATGGACAGGACGACGCCGCCGTCCTTGCGATCCTCCGGCACCAGCGCGATCCCGCTCGCGATCGAGGCCGCGGGGCGATTGGCCCGCACCTCGCGACCGTCGACGCGCACCCGTCCGCCTCGACGGTGCCGGTGGCCGAAGACGGTCTCGATGAGGCTTGTGCGGCCCGCCCCGAGCAGGCCGGCGAGCGCGACGATCTCGCCCGCCGCGACGGTGAGGGAGACGCTCGGGCTGCCGGGATGCGCGGACACGCCGTCGACTTCGAGCATCGCGCGCGCGCCCGCAGGCGCGGTGCCCTCCGGGAAGAGGTCGCCGAGATCGCGACCGATCATGGCGCTGACGATCTCGTCGTCGGTGATGTCGGCGGCCGCCGCGTCGGCGATCAGCACGCCGTCGCGCAGCACGACCACCCGGTCGGCGAGCGCCCGGATCTCGCCCATCTTGTGCGTCGTGAAGACGACGGCGACGCCGTGGGAGCGCAGATCGCCGACGACGCCGTAGAGCCGCTCGACCTCCTGCTCCGAGATCGCCGATGTCGGCTCGTCCAGCAGGATGACCCGTGCACCGCGTGAGATTCCCTTGAGGATCTCGATGAGCTGCTGGGTCGCCGTGCTGAGCGTCCGCAGGTGACGTCTGGGGTCGAGGTCGAGGTCGAACATGGCGAGCAGCTCGCGCGTCTCGCGGATCATGCCCGGCCGATCGAGCGTGCCGATGCGCGTCCGGCGCTCGCGGCCGAGGAAGATGTTCGCGTAGATCGGCAGATCCGGGATGGGTGCGAGCTCCTGCGGGACGATGGCGATGCCACGCCGGCTGGCGAGTGCGATCGAGCCTTGGCGGAGCTCCTCTCCATCCATTTCGATCGAGCCCTCGTCGGCCGCCGTCACGCCCGCGACGATCCCGAGCAGCGTCGACTTGCCCGCACCGTTCTCGCCGGCGAGTGCGACGACCTCGCCCGCCGCGACCCGGAGCTGGACGCCGCGGAGCACCGCGTTATCGCCGTAGGACTTGACGATGCCGCGAACCTCGATGAGCGCGCGGGACTCGATCCCGGGCCTCGGCGGCTGCTGCGACACGGTCCCGTTCACCTCCCGTTCACGGCCAGATTTCGTCGATCATATAGGATCTTCGATATAGCGCAACGCAATCCATGGCGCCCGGCCGGTGACCGGCGCCGGCGACGCGAGGACGGGAGGCCGGGATGCACTATCTCGAGATCGGCGAGCTCAGCTCGCTGCTGCGGAGCGGCGCGACGACTGCCCTCGAACTGACCACGGCGCTGCTCGACCGGATCGAGCGGATGGATCCCCGGCTCGGGACCTACCGCGAGGTCCTCCGCGACGCCGCGACGGCAGAGGCGGAGCGGCGCGATGCCGAGTTGCGCAACGGCCGCGATCGCGGCCCGCTCCACGGAGTCCCCCTCGCCGTCAAGGACCTCTACGCGGTGGCGGGGGTACCGACCGGCGCCGGGACGACCGTCCTCGCGGAGGCCCCCGCGAGCCGCGACAGCGTCGTGGTCGCACGCCTACGCGAGGCCGGCGCGATCATCCTCGGCACCCACCAGATGTCGGAGGGGGCGTTCGCGGCGCACCACCCGCTCTTGCGGGTGCCCCTGAACCCCTGGGATCCCGACCTCTGGGTGGGTGCATCCTCGAGCGGGAGCGCGGCGGCGACCGCGGCTGGACTGTGCTACGCGAGTCTCGGCTCGGACACCGGCGGCTCCATCCGCTTCCCGAGCGCCGCGACCGGCCTCACCGGCCTCAAGCCCACCTGGGGCCGCGTTCCGAGGACCGGCACGATCGAGTTCGCTGCGAGCCTCGACTCCTTCGGTCCGCTCGCCCGCAGTGCGGCCGACTGCGCGATCGTCTACGACGCGGTCGCCGGACCGGACTCTGGCGACCCGAGCTCGCTGCTCCCCACGCCGGTGCCGCTCGCGCCCCGCGCGGACACCGCGCGCGCGGACGGTGTGCGCATCGGCGTCGATCCCGCGTTCATGGACATCTGCGACGGGCCGACGACTGGCGTCATCCGTGCCGCACTCGAGGTTCTCGCCGGCCTCGGCGCGGAGATCGTCGAGGTACGGCTGCCCGACGTGGAACGCATGATCGACGACTGGACGCCGGCGTGCGCGGTCGAGGCTTCGATCGCGCACGCCGATGCCTACCCCGCCCACGCCGACGTGTACGGCGAGCAGCTGCGTGAGCTGCTGGAACTCGGGCACGCGATGACGGCGATCGAGCATGAGACGCGACTGCGGCGACGGCGCGCCTTCACGGCGCAGCTCGCCGAGTCGCTCGCGGATGTCGACCTGCTCGCCGTCCAGGTGACCGGCATCGCAGCGCCGCGGGCCGCATTCCTCGACGCGATCGGGGTCGGCCCCGAGTGGCGAGATCTCATCATGCGAGCCACCTGCCCCTTCAACGCCGCCGGCGTGCCCTCGATCACGCTCCCGGGCGGCGCCGACGCGAACGGCGCCCCGATCGGCTTCCAGCTGGTCGGGAAGCCGCTGCGCGAGGATCGCGCGATGCAGGCCGCGATCGCCTTCCAGTCCGTGACGGAGCACCACCGTCGCCACCCCGAGCCCTTCCTCTGACGCACGATCACGAACGACAGGAGCACCATGTCCCACGAACTGCCCGAGGCGCGCACCGCGATCGTGACGGGAGCCGCCTCCGAGCGCGGCATCGGCCGCGTCACGGCGGCGCGACTCGCCGCCGCCGGATGGAACCTCGCCGTCATCGACCTCGACCTCGAGGCGGCGCGCTCGGTCGCTCGAGGCATCGCGGACGAGCACGGCGTGCAGGCCGACGGCTGGGCGGCCGACATCGCCGACCCCGAGCAGGTCGACGCGGCGGTCAGCGAGATCGAGCGCGCGCTCCCGCCCGTCGCCGGCCTCGCGAACATCGCGGGGATCTCCTCCCCCACTCCCTACCTGGACCTCGGCCTCGCCGAGTGGCAGCGCCAGATCGCCGTCAATCTGACGGGGGTCCACGTCATGACGCAGCGCGCCGTGCGCCCGATGATCGCGCTCGGCGCGGGCCGCATCGTGTGCATCTCCTCGATCTCCGCGCAGCGCGGCGGCGGCACGTTCAGCAAGACGCCCTACTCGACGGCCAAAGCGGGACTCGTCGGCTTCACGCGGGCGATCGCCCGCGAGCTCGGCCCGAGCGGGATCACGGCGAACACGGTCTCGCCCGGCCCGATCGACACCGACATCATGGGCGGGCGGCTGAGCGAGGAGCGCAAGCAGGGATTCATCGCCGAGCAGGTCATCGCCCGCGTCGGCACGCCGGCCGACGTCGCCGCGGCGATCGTCTTCCTGATGTCGCCCGAAGCGGGCTTCATCACCGGCGAGAACCTCAACGTCAACGGCGGCCAGTACATGAGCTGACCGAGAGCTCGCGCGCCGACCCGTCGGGAGTCAGTACGAGGACGTCGAAGCGCCGCCGGCGAGGACGGCGCGGGCCGCGGAGAGGCCGAGGCGGGAGGCGCCGGCGGCGATCATCGCCTCGGCGGTCGCACGGTCGCGGATGCCGCCGCTCGCCTTGACGCCGAGGCGGTCGCCGACCGTCGCGCGCATCAGCTCGACGGCGTGGACGCTCGCGCCGCCGGCCGGGTGGAAGCCCGTCGAGGTCTTCACGTAGTCGGCACGCGCCCGCTCGGCGGCCTGGCAGACGGCGACGATCCGCTCGTCCGAGAGCACGGCCGACTCGATGATGACCTTGAGCAGCGAGCCGGGGATCGCCTCCCGCACGGCGCGGATGTCGCGCTCGACCGCCGCGAAGTCGTCCGCCACCGCCGCGCCGACGTCGATCACCATGTCGACCTCGTCGGCGCCGTCGGCGACCGCGAGCGCGGCCTCGCGCATCTTCACCTCGCTGAGGTGCTTGCCGGAGGGGAAGCCGGCGACCGCGGCGATGCGCGGGCCCTCCGACTCGCTCCGATCGCTCGAGGCGCCGAGGGCCGCGGCGGCGACGCGGACCATGCTCGGGCTCACGCACACCGAGAACGTGCCGAGCTCGACCGCCTCGGCGACGAGCGCCTCGACGTCGGCGGCCGTCGCCTCCGGCCTGAGGAGCGTGTGGTCGATGTACTGGGCGAGATTCATGCCTCGATCACCACCGGGACGATCATCGGGCGCCGGCGGTGCTGGGTGTTGACCCAGCGGCCGACCGTCCGGCGCACGACCTGCGTGTAGGAGTGCACGTCGCGGACGCCGTTCTGGCCCGCCTCCCCGAGCGCGGCGACGATCCGCGGCACGACGTCGGCGAAGACCTCCTCGTCCTCGGCGAAGCCGCGGGCCTGGATCTCCGGCCCGACGATCGCCCGGCCGGTCTGCAGGTCCACGGCGACGAAGATCGAGATGAAGCCCTCCTCGGCGAGGATCCGGCGGTCCTTGAGGTCCGCGTCCGTGATCTCCCCGACCGAGGAGCCGTCGACGTAGACGTAGCCGGTGTCGAGCTGGCCGACGACGCGCACCTCCCCGTCGCGGAGGTCGACGACCGTGCCGTTCTCGGCGATGACGGCGCGCTCGCGCGGGACGCCGGTCGCGATCGCGAGCTGCGCGTTCGCGACCAGGTGCCGCACCTCGCCGTGGACCGGCATGACGTTCCGCGGCCGCAGGATGTTGTAGGTGTAGAGGATCTCGCCGGCGCTCGCGTGCCCCGAGACATGCACCTTCGCATTGCCCTTGTGCACGACGTTCGCGCCGAGCTTCGTGAGGCCGTTGATGACCCGGTACACCGCGTTCTCGTTGCCGGGGATCAGGCTCGAGGCGAGGATCACCGTGTCCCCCGGGCCGACCGAGATCTGGTGGTCCTGGTTCGCCATCCGGGCGAGCACCGCCATCGGCTCCCCCTGCGAGCCCGTCGACATGAAGACGAGCCGGTCGTCCGGGTGGTCGTCGGCGTTCTTCAGGTCGATGAGCACGCCGTCCGGCACGCTCAGGTAGCCGAGCTCGGCGGCGATCGACATGTTCCGGACCATGCTGCGGCCGACCAGCGCCACCTTGCGGCCGGTCCGCTCGGCCGCGTCGAGCACCTGCTGGACGCGGTGCACGTGCGAGGAGAACGAGGCGACGACGACCCGGCGCGTCGCCTTCGCCATCACCGCCTCGATGACCGGGCCGATGTCGCGCTCGGGCGCGGTGAAGCCGGGGACGTCGGCGTTCGTCGAGTCGACCATCGCGAGGTCGACCCCCTCCTCGCCGATCCGCGCGAGCGCGCGCAGGTCGGTGATCCGCCCGTCGAGCGGGAGCTGGTCCATCTTGTAGTCGCCGGTGTGGAGCACGGTGCCGCCCGCGGTGCGGACGACGACGCCGAGCGCGTCCGGGATCGAGTGGTTGACGGCGACGAACTCGAGCTCGAACGGCCCGAGCGCCTCCCGCTGCCCCTCCTTGACCCCGAGCGTGTACGGCGTGATGCGGTGCTCCTTGAGCTTCGCCTCGACGAGCGCGAGCGTGAGCTGGGAGCCGAGCAGCGGGATGTCCTGCTTGAGCCGGAGGAGGTATGGGACCGCGCCGATGTGGTCCTCGTGGCCGTGGGTCAGGACGACGCCGACGACGTCGTCGAGCCGGTCCCGGATGGGCCCGAAGTCGGGGAGGATGAGGTCGACGCCGGGGTGCGTCTCCTCGGGGAAGAGCACGCCGCAGTCGAGGATCAGGATCCTGCCGTCGATCTCGAAGAACGCCATGTTCCGGCCGACCTCGCCGAGGCCGCCGAGCGGCGTGATGCGCAGCGTGCCCGGCGCGAGCGCCGGCGGGTCGACGATCCGCTCCGCCATCAAGCGGCCCGGTGGAGCTCGCCGATCGCGTCCCCGTCCTCGTCGAAGACCGTCAGGACGTCGCCGTCGAGCTGGGCGGTCGCGGCCTCGCGCAGCCAGTCGTCGACGCCCTCGCAGTACATCTGGGTGCCGAAGAGCTCGCGGAACTCGATGCCGTCGCCGTCCTGGGCCCACGAGCCGCCGAGCGTGTTGCAGCCGTCGTCGCCGCCGAGCCCGCCGTCGGCGGACAGGTTCAGCGTCGGCGTCTTGCCCTTCGCGGGCGGCTCGGCGCTCCAGGTGCCGACGAAGCCGCCGGATGGCGCGCCCGGCACTCCTGGGGCGGCCGGCGCGCAGCCGCCGAGCAGGAGGGCGGTGACGGCGCCCGCGGCGGCGAGCGAGGCGGCGAGGGTCGGCTTGGTGTGGCGCATGGCAGTCCTCAACTGGTCAACGGGTGTGGCCTGCCGCCTTCGGCAGGGCGCCGCCGGCGGCGGCATTCGGATCAGGGCGGAAATTGGAGAAGTCGACGCCGGCGTCCGGCCCGACGGTCGCCAGGTCCGCCTCGATGAGGGCGGCCTCGGCCTCCTCGGGGCCGACGAGCGGGAGGCGCACCCGCGGGCTCGAGATGCGGCCGAGGCCGTGCAGGATGTACTTCGAGGCGACCGTGCCGGGCACCCGGGTCATCACGCCGCGCACGAGCGGCTCGACCGCCTGGAACGCGGCCTGCGCCGTCGCGAGGTCGTTCGCGTTGATGGCGTCGACGATCGTCCGGTAGGGGCGCGCCGAGATGTTCGCCGTGACGCCGATCAGGCCGACCGCGCCGAGCGCGAGGTGCGGCAGCACGTTCGAGTCGTCGCCGGAGAAGTAGAGCAGGTCGGTCTCGTTGAGCACCCGGGAGACCTCGGCGAAGTCGCCCTTGGCGTCCTTGACCGCGACGATGTTCGGGTGCTTGGCGGCGCGGACGATCGTCTCGTAGCGGATCGGCACGCCCGTCCGGCCGGGGATGTCGTAGAGGATCACCGGCAGATCGACCGAGTCGGCGATGAGCCGGAAGTGGGTGAGGATGCCGGCCTGCGTCGGCTTGTTGTAGTACGGGGTCACGATCATGATGCCGTCGACGCCCGCCTCCTGGCTGTCGCGGTAGTGCTCGATCGCGTGCGCGGTCTCGTTGGAGCCGCCGCCCGTGATGATCTTCGCCCGGTCGCCCGCGACCTGCTTGGCGACGCGGACGAGCTGCAGCTTCTCCGCATCGGTGAGCGTCGCGGTCTCCCCCGTCGTGCCGGAGACGACGATCCCGTCGGCGCCCGCGCTGATGACGTCCTCGATGTGCTGCTCGACGTCGTCCCACGCGACCTCGCCGTCCGCCGTCATCGGCGTGACGAGCGCGACGAGGACCTGCCCGAACGGGTTCTCAGTGCTCACCCGACCAGGCTACCGGGCGGATCGCGTTCTGCTCTGTGCTCGAAACGAGGGGATCCGGCGGCGATAGGGGATTTCGAGGCGCAGACGTCCTACCGCCGCCGGATCTCCTGCGCTCAGCCCCAGGTGCGGACGCGGACCGGGGTGACGACGAGGACCTTGCGCCCCTCGTCCTTCTCGCCCTGGAACTCCTCCGGCGTCGTGCCGTACTTGACGAACTGGCGGCGCATGAAGTCGAGCGCGGGGTAGTCCTCCTCGACCGAGACGTCGCCGCGGATCTCCAGCGTGCGGTACGGGTTCGCCGGGTCGACGAACAGCCAGGTCGCCTTGCCGGTGCGCACCGCGTTCCGGAACTTCTGTCGCGACTCGTGGATCGAGGTCTTGATCCGCCCGTCCTCGTACAGGAACCACACCGCGGACGCCTGCGGATACCCGCTCGGCCCGACGGTCGCGAGGGTCGCGACGGGGATCTCGAGCAGGTCGGCGAAGTCGGCGGGGATCTCAGGGATCGTCATGGCGCCATCATGGCAGAAGGCGACGGCCCGTCTCGAGACGCGCCACACGCGCCCCTCAGCCGGCGGAGGCGGAGACGCGGTCGAGCGCGATGAGGTCCTCCGGCGTCAGCGAGACCCTCGCCGAGGCGAGCAGGTCGGCGACCTGCTCCACGCGGGAGGCCGACGCGATCGGGGCGGCGACGGTCGGCTGGTGCCGGAGCCAGGCGAGCGCGGTCGCCGTGATCGAGGCGCCGTGCTCGGCGCCGATCCGCTCGAGCTCGTCGACGATCGCGAGGCCCTGGGGCGTCGCGTACTTCGCGGCGGCGCCGGCGCGGGGGCTGGCGCCATCCGCGTCCCCGCCGCGGTACTTGCCGGTGAGGAACCCGCTCGCGAGCGCGTAGTACGGCAGCAGGCCGACGCCGTGCTCCTCCGCGATCGGGATGACCTCGTCCTCGACCGCCTCGCGGTGCACGAGGTTGTAGTGCGGCTGGAACGCGACCGGCAGGTCGACCTCGAGGCGGGAGGCGGTCTCGAGCCACTCGCGCAGGCGCGCCGGCGAGTAGTTGGAGAGCCCGATCGCCTTCGCCTTGCCCTCGTCGACGAGCTCGGCGAACGTCGCGACCTGAGCCTCGATCGACTCGTGCTCGTCGTCGTAGTGGGCCCAGTACAGGTCGATGGTCTCGACGCCGAGCCGGCGCAGCGAGGCCTCGACCGCGTTCCTCACCCGCGCGGGCTCGAGGTTCTTGTGCTCCCGGTGGCCGCCCGTCTTCGTCGCGAGCTGCACGCCCTCGGGTCGCCGGTCGGCGAGCCACTCGCCGATGATCCGCTCGGAGTCGTAGCCGTCGTTGCCGGGCACCCAGAGCGAGTAGCCCTCGGCCGTGTCGATCATCGTGCCGCCGCCCTCGACGAAGGCGTCGAGGATCGCGAACGACGCGTCGCGGTCGGCCGTCCAGCCGAACACGTTGCCGCCGAGGACGAGCGGGAAGATCTCCGGACCGCGGGAGCCGATGCGCACCATGCGGTTCAGCGTACGGGTGGTTTCGAGACGCCGCTTCCAGCGGCTCCTCAACCACCGGGTTCAGGGTGCCTCGCTGGTTGAGGAGGTCGCGCAGCGACCGTCTCGAAACCAGCCAGTCGATCGCGGGTGGGTTCGAGACGCCGCTTCCAGCGGCTCCTCAACCACCGGGTTCAGGGTGCCTCGCTGGTTGAGGAGGTCGCGCAGCGACCGTCTCGAAACCAGGCGGTCGATCGCAGGTGGTTTCGAGACGCCGCTTCCAACGGCTCCTCAACCCAAGGGTTTCGAGACGCCGCTTCCAGCGGCTCCTCAACCACCGGGTTCGGCTACGGGGCGACGCGGCCGTTCGCGTTGAACGCGTCGTGGGTCATCGGCATCAACTCGGCCCAGAGCGACTCCATCTGCTCCGCGACCATCTCGATCTCCCGCTGCGGGAAGGAGGGGAAGTGCGTCCCCTCCCGCTTGGTGCGCAGCGACAGGAAGTTCATCAGCGAGCGCGAGTTCATCGTCACGTACATCGAGGAGTAGATGGACAGCGGCAGCACGATGCGGGCGACCTCGCGCGCGACGCCCGAGTCGAGGATGCGCTGGTAGGACTCGTACGCGGCGGTCGCGGCCGCGCGCGCCTCCTCCTGCACGAGCGACGTCTGCTCGGGCGTGCCGTCGACGAACTCGTAGTGCCCCGTCTTGCCGATCTGCACGAGCCTCCGGTCCGCGCCGGGCACGTAGAACACCGGCCGCAGCTCGCGGTAGCGGCCGGACTCCTCGTTGTAGGACGCGATGCGGTGGCGCATGAACTCGCGGAAGACGAAGATCGGCGCCTGGACGTAGAACGTCATCGAGTTGTGCTCGAAGGGCGAGCCGTGCCGGTCGCGCATCAGGTAGTTGATGAGCCCGCGATCCCGGGCGCCGGCGTCCTCCCCCGAGGCGGCGGACGCCAGGGTCTGCTCCCCCAGCGTCGAGACGCGGGCGGCGAAGAGCACGTCGGAGTCGTGCGCGGAGGAGCGGACGAGCTCGACGGTGACGTCGGAGCGGAACTGGATCTCGGGCGCATCGGTCACGAGCAACAACCTAGTAACGACCCGTCACATTCGGACGGCGCACCGCGGACGGGACGACGATGGAGTCGTGGACCCGGTCCTCGCGCTGTCGATCGCGGGCGGCGTCGTGCTGCTCGCGGCGATCCTCGGCGCCGTCTGGAAGGCGACGACCGGGCGGGCGCGGACCGCGCGCGGCGAGTCGTTCGCGCCGGGCGAGCTGCCGGGCCTCGACGCCCTCGCCCCCGGCGCGACCCTCGTGCAGTTCTCGACGGAGTTCTGCGCCACCTGCCCCGCGACCCGCCGGTTCCTGCGGCAGGTCGCGAGCGAACGCGGCGGAGTCGTCCACCACGACGTCGACCTCACGCATCGCCCCGAGCTCGCGAAGCGGCTGCGCATCCTGCAGACGCCGACCGTGTTCGTCCTCGACCCCGGCGGGCGGCTCGTCAGCCGCTTCGGCGGCGCACCCCGGCGCGACGAGCTCACTGCCACGCTCGACGAGCTGGTCCCGACCCCGGAATGGAATCTCTGAACCCTCGCCCCGCCTCGCCCGTGCGAGCCGGGCGACCGATCCGAAAGGCCCCGAAATGACCGAGGCGCCCCAGGCCCCGAAGCCCATCGACACGCGCGGCCCGCGCTTCGGCGCCGGCGTGACGTTCTTCCTCGCGCTCGGCGCGCTCGTGCTCGCGCTGCTCATCCCGATCGAGTCGGGCGTCTGGCTGCGCATCGGCTCGCCCGAGTTCATCGTGCTCGCGGTCGCCTGGATCGCGTTCGGCATCGGCACCATCTGGGGCAATGCGGCGAGCCCGTGGGGCCTCGTCTTCCGCGTCCTCGTCAAGCCGCGGCTGCGCAAGCCGGCGGAGACGGAGGACCCGCGTCCGCCGCACTTCGCGCTCGGGATCGGCTTCGCCCTCTCGACGATCGGGCTCGTGCTGCACATCATCGGCGTGCCGTGGGGGCTCGCGGCGGCGAGCGCCGCGATCGTCGTCGCGTCGTTCCTCAACGCCTTCGTCGGCTACTGCCTGGGCTGCCAGGTATACCTGCTGCTCGCGCGCGCGGGCGTCATCAAGCCGGGGGCGCCCCTCGCCGCCGGTTAGCGCCGGGGCGCAGACCGCCTGGGGTCAGGCCGGCTGCAACTCCTCGTGCCCCTGGCAGCGGTCGGCGACGGCGACGTCGGCGAGCGCCTCCTCGATGTGCTGCCCGCAGCCCGTCCAGGTCGGCCGGCCGCACGTCTCGCACGTGATCTGTCTGCACATGGAAAACATGGTACTCGCGACGTAGGCTCGCGGCATGGCAGTCACCTCAGAGGCCACGACGCAGTGGCAGGGCACGCTCACCGACGGCTCCGGCACCGTCGCGCTGCAGTCCGGATCCGGCAGCTTCCCCGTGACGTGGGCGTCGCGCTCCGGCGCGGGCGGCGACACGACGACCCCCGAAGAGCTCATCGGCGCGGCGCACTCCGCGTGCTACTCGATGGCGCTCTCGCACGCGCTCACCCAGCACGGCACCCCACCGGAGTCGATCTCGACGACCGCGGCCGTGACGTTCCAGCCGGGCACCGGCATCACCGGCTCGCACCTCCTCGTCAGCGCGCGCGTCCCGGGCCTGTCCCCGGAGGACTTCCAGCGCTTCGCGGAGGACGCGAAGGCGAACTGCCCGGTCTCGCAGGCGCTCGCCGGCGTCCCGATCACGCTCGAGGCGACGCTCGCCTGATCCCGCGCCCGGCCCGGCGTTCCCGCGCGGCTCCGCGTTCCTGGGCGATCCTCCGCATCGGAACGGTGCACTTGCGACTGCTCAGCGCGCGCGAACGCGCCGGGCAGTCGCAAGTGCACCGAGGAGACGTCACCGCGGGCGCTTGAGGGCCTCGCGGGTGGCCCAGCGGGCTCGGCCGCGATCGCCTGAGGCATCGTAGGCGAGGGCGAGGCGCAGCCAGGCCCGCCAGTCCTCCGGCGCCGCCTCGACCTCCGCCCGGTAGCGCGGGAACTCCGCCTTCGCCGCCTCCGGGTCGGCCTTGCCGCTCGGCAGCCGCGGGAGGTCGTCGACGGGCAGCCCGCCCTCGCGATCGAGCCGGCGCAGCAGCAGCTGGCCGCGGATCACGAACACCAGCTCGGTCGCCAGATACCAGATCGCGATGAGCGGCAGTATGAGCAGCGCGATCCCGATCGCCTTCACCATCGGCTCGGGCGCGGCGATCATGATGATCGCGTACTGGATGGCGAACGCGAGATAGAGCGCCGTGAGCGCCGCCATCACGACGACGCTGACCAGGCCCCAGCGGGATGCGTTCACGGTTCGTCCTTCGACTCGCTCGCTCGGGAACCGATTCAGAACGACAGGCCGAGGACCGCGTCGAGCCCCACGACGACCTCGTCCGCGGTCTCCGCCGCCCGCAGCAGCGACGCCCGGATCCCGGCCTCGTACGCCGCGCTCGAGCTCGTGTCGTGCGTGATCGTCAGCGTCTCGCCGACGCCGCCGAGCCGCACCTCCTGCTTCGCCACGACGCCGTCGATCCGCAGCGAGTGGATCGGGATGCCGCCGACCTGCTGGCCGCGGGCGCGCTGGTCCGCGTGCGGCGCCGAGAACGGCCCGCGCTGCGCCGCCATCAGCTCGGCCGTGCGCACCGCGGTGCCGGAGGGCGAGTCGACCTTGCCCGCGTGATGGGACTCGATGATCTCGGCCGAGTCGTAGTAGCGCGCGGCGATCGTCGCGAAGCCGGTCGCGAGCGCGGAGCCGAGCGAGAAGTTCGGGATCACGACGGCGCCTGTGCCGGGATTCGACGCGACCTGGCGGCGCAGCACCGCGAGCCGGTCCTCGGACCAGCCCGAGGTGCCGACGAGGACCCGGCGACCGCGCTCGACCGCCGCGCCGACGATGCCGGGCGACACGGCGGGGTGCGTCGCGTCGACGACCAGGTCGGCGCCGAACGCCGCGTCGACCGCGTCCGCGGAGGTCAGCGCCGCGACGAGCTGCGCGTCCGGCGTGGCCTCGACGACCCGGGTGATGACCGAGCCCAGCCGCCCGGAGGCGCCGACGACGGCGACGGTGAATGCCATGTGATCCAGGTTAGTCGGGGTGTGATTTCGAGACGCGCCTGCGGCGCTCCTCAATCACCGAGTGGCCGCCTGCGGCGCTCCTCGATCACCGGTGGGGGCGGCGAGATCGGACTCCCGCACCGGGCCGACGGCCGCGATCACGCGCGGCGCGGCGACCAGGCGCTCCGCGAGCACTCGCACGTCGTCCGCCGTGACCGCCTCGAGCCGGCTCGACCACTCGTCGAGGTCGACGAACTCGCCGAGCGAGATCTCCGCCCGGCCGAGCCGGTTCATCCGCGCGTCGGAGTCCTCGAGCGCGAGCGCCCCCGCGCCGCTCAGGTAGCCGACCGCGCGCCGGAGCTCGGCGTCGCCGACGGGCTCCGCCGCCAGGCGCTCGAACTCGGCGGTCATCACCCGCACGACCTCGCGGACCTTCTTCGGCGTGCACGAGGCGGCCATCCCGATCGAGCCGGCGTCGGAGTAGCCGGGCGCGAAGGAGTACACCGAGTAGACGAGTCCGCGCCGCTCGCGCACCTCCTGGAAGAGGCGGGAGGACATGCCTCCGCCGAGGACGTTGTTCAGCACGGCGAGCGGCGCGCGCTCCTCGGACGAGCCGGTGATCCCCGGCGCGCCCATCACGAGGCTGACCTGCTCGAGCTTCCGGTCGACCGCGACGACGGGCGTCGACGGCGCGATCGGGGCGGGGGCGACGGAGCGCCGGGCGAGCGGCGCCGCGGCCGCGTCCAGGTCCCAGCCGGCCGCGGTGAGCCCGGCGACGACGGCCGCGACGATCGCCTCGTGCTCGACGGCGCCGGCGGCGGTGACGACGAGCTCGGCGGGGCGGTAGTGCGCCCGGTAGTGCGCGACGACCGCCTCGCGGCCGACCGCCTCGATCGAGGCGGGGCTGCCGCCGATCGGCCGGGCGAGGGGGTGCGCGCCGAACACCGCCTCCGCGAAGCGCTCGCCCGCGACGTCCGCCGGGTCGTCGTCCGCCATCGCGAGCTCCTCGAGGATGACCCCGCGCTCCGTCTCGAACTCCTCAGGGTCGATCACCGAGTCGGCGACCATGTCGGCGAGCACCCCGACCGCCATCGGCACGTCGCGGTCGCGCACCTTCGCGTAGTAGCAGGTGTACTCCTTGGCGGTGACCGCGTTGTGGTCGCCGCCGACCTCGTCGAAGGCGACCGCGATGTCGAGCGCGGAGCGCGTGCGGGTGCCCTTGAAGAGCAGATGCTCGAGGAAGTGCGTGGAGCCGAAGCCGCCCTCCGCCTCGTCGCGGGAGCCGGCCGGGACCCAGAACCCGATCGTCGCGGACTGCGAGCCCGGCACCTTCTCCGTCAGGACGCGGAGGCCGCTCGGGTGGACGGTGCGCGAGACGATCGTCCCCCCGGCCGCCTCGAATCGGAGCTCGTTCTGGTCGATCGGGAGCAGCACGCCTGGCACCGGACCAACCTACCGGCCCTTCGACTCGGTCCCTGAGCGAGCGCAGCGAGTCGAAGGGCGACCCCCGCTCGTCACTTCCAGGCGGAGATCTCGTCGAGGCTCGCGACCTGCTGGCGGGTGAGCCCGATCATCGGCGCGGCGACGAGCTCGCGCACCTGGTCGACGGTCGTCGCGGAGACGATCGGCGCGACGACGTTCGGCCGGGTCAGCAGCCACGCGGTCGCGACGGTCGCCATCGAGACGTCCTGCTCCTCGGCGACCTGCTCGAGCACGGAGAGGATGCGCAGGCCGCGCTTCGTGAAGTGCTGCTCGAGCGCCGGCCCCCGCGGCGCGCGGCGCAGGTCCTCCCGGCTCCGGTACTTGCCGGAGAGGAAGCCGCCGGCGAGCGCGTAGCGCGGCATCACGCCGAGGTGCTGGCTCTCCGCGACGGGCATCAGGTCGCGCTCGTGCTCCTCCCGGCGCAGCAGGCTGTACTCGCTCTGCAGCGCGACCATCGGCGCGACGCCCATGATGCCGCACGCGATGCGCGCCTCGACGAGGCGGTTGCCGTGGTGCTCGCCGCCGCCGAAGCAGCGGACCTTGCCGGCGCGGATGAGCCGGTCGACGGCGAGGAGCGTCTCCTCGAACGCGACGTGCCGATCGTCGACGTGCAGGAAGAGCAGGTCGATCGTCTCGACCCGCAGCCGGTGCAGCGAGGCCTCGACCGCCGCGACGACGGAGGCCTGCGAGAGGCCCGGGTGGTCGGGCGACTTCCCCACCTTGGTGGAGACGAGCATCCGGTCGCGGTTGCCCTTCGCCGCCATCCACGAGCCGATGATCGTCTCGCTGCGGCCGCCGGCGTACGAGTCCGCGGTGTCGACGAGGGTGCCGCCGAAGTCGGCGTAGACGTCGAGGATCCGCCGTGAGGTCGCGTCGTCGATCGTCCAGCCGAACACGTTGCCGCCGAGCGAGAGCGGGTAGGCGCTGAGCGCCGAGTCGCCGATCACGCGCGCCACGGGCGACTGGAGCCGGGTGTTCGGCCCCGTCGCGACCTTGAGCTCGGGCGTCACGCGAGTCCTTCCTTTGGCATCAGGGTAGGGCTCGCGTCCGCCGGCCCGGGTGCGCGCAACCGTTTCGTTACCGTCGTGTCGCCCACCGGACCATCCCGAGCCGTCATTCATCGCGCCTTCCGACCCTGTTCGGGGCGGATGAGTGACGGCTCGGGGAATGGGAGGGCGGTGGGGCGGACGACAGAGGGCGCGGTCCTGACGGACCGCGCCCTCTGCTCGGGCTCCGGCGGCTACGCCTCGACGGGCTCCGACTCGGGGGCGGGCGCCTCGGCGGCCGGCGCCTCGTCCTGCACGAGGACGAGCGAGAGCTTGCCGCGGTCGTCGACCTTCGAGATCTCGACCTGCAGCTTCTGGCCCACCGAGAGCACGTCCGCGAGGTCCTCGACGCGCTTGCCGTTCGCGAGCTTGCGCGCCTCCGAGATGTGCAGCAGGCCGTCCTTGCCGGGCGTCAGCGAGATGAACGCGCCGAAGGTGGCGAGCTTCACGACGGTGCCGAGGAAGCGCTCCCCGACCTCCGGGTTCGACGGGTTCGCGATCGCGTTGACCGCGGCCCGCGCCGCCTCGGCCGAGGGCCCGTCGACCGCGCCGATGTAGACGGTGCCGTCGTCCTCGATCGAGATCTGGGCGCCGGTCTCGTCCTGGATGCCGTTGATCGTCTTGCCCTTCGGGCCGATCAGCTCGCCGATCTTGTCGACCGGGATCTGCACCGAGATGACGCGCGGCGCGGTCGCGGCCATCTCGTCGGGACCGTCGATCGCCTCGTTCAGGACGCCGAGGATCGTCGTCCTGGCCTCCTTCGCCTGCTTGAGCGCGCCGGCGAGGACGTCCGACGGGATGCCGTCGAGCTTCGTGTCCAGCTGCAGCGCCGTGACGAACTCGGACGTGCCGGCGACCTTGAAGTCCATGTCGCCGAGCGCGTCCTCCGCGCCGAGGATGTCGGTGAGCGTCGCGTAGCGGGTCTCGCCGTCGACCTGGTCGGAGACGAGGCCCATCGCGATGCCGGCGACGGGCGCGCGCAGCGGCACGCCCGCGTTCAGCAGCGCGAGCGTCGAGGCGCACACCGAGCCCATCGAGGTGGAGCCGTTCGACCCGATCGCCTCCGAGACCTGGCGGATCGCGTAGGGGAACTCCTCGCGGCTCGGCAGCACCGGCACGAGCGCGCGCTCGGCGAGGAAGCCGTGGCCGATCTCGCGGCGCTTCGGGCTGCCGACCCGGCCGGTCTCACCGGTCGAGTACGGCGGGAAGTTGTAGTGGTGCAGGTAGCGCTTCTTCTTGATCGGGCTCAGCGAGTCGATCTCCTGCTCCATCTTCAGCATGTTGAGCGTCGTGACGCCGAGGATCTGCGTCTCGCCGCGCTGGAAGATCGCCGAGCCGTGGACGCGCGGGATGACCTGCACCTCGGCGTCGAGCGCGCGGATGTCGCGCAGCCCGCGGCCGTCGATGCGGACGCCGTCGGTGAGGATGCGGCCGCGCACGATCTTCTTCGTCACCGACTTGTACGCCGCGGAGACCTGGCCGAGGGCCTCGGCCGGCAGCTCGCCCGCCTCGACCTTCGCCGCGACGGCCTCCTTGACGCGCGCCTTGAGCGCGTCGTCGGCGTTCTGCCGCTGGACCTTGTCCGCGATCTGGTAGATCGGCTTCAGCTCGTCGTGGGCGAGCGCCTCGACGGCCGCGTAGAGCTCATCCGAGTAGTCCGCGAAGAGCGGGTACTCGACGATCTCCTTCGCCGACTGCGCGGCGAGCTCCGCCTGGGCGCGCACGAGCTCCTTGATGAACGGCTTCGCCGCCTCGAGGCCCTCGGCGACCCGCTCCTCGTCCGGCTTGATGGCGCCGCCGCGGATGAGCTCCCAGGAGGCCTCGGTCGCCTCGGCCTCGACCATCATGATCGCGACCTCGCCGTTGTCGAGCACGCGGCCGGCGACCGTCAGGTCGAAGACGGCGTCGGCGAGCTGGCTGAACGTCGGGAAGGCGACCCACTGGCCAGCGGCATCCGAGCCGCCATGCGTGTCGGGGATGAGCGCGAGCCGCACGCCGCCGATCGGACCGGAGAACTTGATGCCGGAGATCTGCGTCGACGCGGAGGCCGCGTTGATCGCGAGCGCGTCGTAGAACTCGTCGGGCGCGATGCTGAGGACCGTGACGACGATCTGCACCTCGTTGCGGATGCCGTCGACGAACGACGGGCGCAGCGGCCGGTCGATGAGGCGGCAGACCAGGATCGCCTCGGTCGAGGGACGGCCCTCGCGGCGGAAGAACGAGCCGGGGATCTTGCCGGCCGCGTAGGCCCGCTCCTCGACGTCGACGGTGAGCGGGAAGAAGTCGAAGCCCTCCCGCGGGTTCTTGCCGATGCTGGTGGCGCTGAGGAGCATCGTCTCCTCGTCGAGGTACGCGGCGACCGCGCCCTGCGCCTGCTGCGCGAGTCGGCCGGTCTCGAACCGCACCGTGCGCTTGCCGAACCTGCCGTTGTCGATCACGGCCTCGGCGAACTTGATCTCGGGACCCTCCAAGGGGGTTCCTTCCTTTCTCCGTGGGCTGATTTCGAGAAGCCGCCGACGGCGGCTCCTCAATCAGCGATGCGGAGCGGAGCGGGCAGGAAGGGATCCGGCGAGGGCCGGGATCGGCTCTGGTTTACAGTCGAAACGATCCAGTCGATCGGACTGGCGCGCCACCACCGTAGACCAGCTTCGAGCCCGCCTGCTCCTTGGTAACGTCCGAGAGTCTACCAGCGGCGCCCGACGTAGACTTGCGCGACATGACCGAGAAGCAGGACGCGACGCAGCGCGAGGACGCGAAGGCGCGGATGCGCGAGGCGCTCGAGCGGAAGAAGCAGGGCACGGGCGCCGGGCCGCACGTCGAGGCGGCCGGGCACGGCAAGGCCGAGCACGCCCACGGCAAGGCGGGCAGCCGCCGCGAGTTCCGCCGCAAGTCGAGCTGAGGCGCCTCAGCGCCGGGAGCGCACCGAGCCCCGCGTCGGCACCGCCGAGCGCGGCGAGAGCTCGACGAGCGCGTCGTGCTTCGGCTCGAGCCCGTCCCCCGCGGCCCGGCCGCGGAGCCGCCGCCCGATCCACGGCAGCACGTGCCGCCGGATCCAGGGCCACGTCGCGATCCAGGCGTCGTGGGAGCCGGGCTCCTCGTGCATCGCGAGGTCGAGCGCGCCGACCTCGATCGCGCCCGGAAGGCCGAGCGCCTCGGCGACGCGGTAGGACAGCGCGCGGTGCCCGTGGGAGGAGAGGTGGACGCGGTCGTCCGCCCAGGCGCGCCGCTCGCGGCAGACCGGATCGGTGCGGAAGTCGACGAAGCGGGCGCCGTTCGCCTCGGCGGCGCGATGCAGCGTCGCGGCGAACCGCGCGAAGCGCCGGTCGAGGCCGCGCAGGTACCAGCGCCGCGGCGCGAACGGCGTGACGACGACGACCTCGGTGCCCGCCTCGCGCAGCCGGCGGATGCCGACCGCGAGCCGCTCGGCGAGCACCTCGGGGTTGCAGCGCGGGGCGACCAGGTCGTTCGCCCCGATCAGGATGGTGACGAGGTCCGCCTCGAGCGCGAGCGCGCGCGGCACCTGCTCGCTCACGACGTCCTCGATCCGCCGGCTGCGCACGCCGAGGTTCGCATAGCCGACGGGCGTGCGGCGGTCCCCCGTCATCGCGAGGTACTGCGCGAGCCGGTCCGCCCAGCCCCGGTACTCGCCCGGCTCCTGCCGCGAGGAGTCGCTGAGGCCCTCGGTGAGCGAGTCGCCGAGGGCGACGTAGCGGTGCCAGCGGCTCGTGGAGGTGGTCTCGAGACGCCCCTGCGGGTCTCCTCGGCCACCGGGGTCGGGAGAGACGAGCGGTGCGGCGATGGGCCGGCCCGCCTTCATCGCCATCGCGTCGGCGTAGTGGCCGAGCAGCTGGTCGCCGAGCCGCGCCCAGGTGCGATGCGCGACCGAATCGCGGGCGGTCGCGCCGAACGCGCGGCGCTTGCCCGCGTCGCCGACGAGGTCGAGCACCCGGGCGCGCAGGTCGTCGAGGTCGCCGGGCCGGTAGAGCCAGCCGCTCCGGCTGCTCTCGACCAGGTCGACGGGCCCGCCCCTCCCCGTCGCGACGACGGGCACGCCGCTCGCGAGCGCCTCCTGCACGGTCTGGCAGAACGTCTCGTTCTCTCCGGGGTGGACGAAGACGTCGAACGACGCGACGGCGGCGGCCAGTTCCTCGCCGCCGCGGAAGCCGAGGAACGCGGCGCCGGGCAGCAGGCGCTCGAGCGCCGGCCGGCTCGGGCCGTCGCCGACGACGACGAGCCGGGTGCCCGGCAGATCGGCGAGCACCGCGAGGTCCTCGACCTGCTTCTCCGGCGCGAGTCGTCCGACGTAGCCGACGAGCGCCTCCCCGTTCGGCGCGAGCCGCGCCCGCAGCGCCTCGCTGCGCTTCGCCGGATGGAATCGCTCGCCGTCGACGCCGCGGGCCCACAGCCGCACCCGCGGCGCGCCGAGCCGGTCGAGCTCGCGGATCGAGGCGCTCGAGGGCGCGAGGTTGAGGGTCGCCCCGGCGTGGATGCGGGCGACGTGCGCCTCGAGCGCGGGCGCGAGGCCCGGCAGCCCGTAGCGGCGCGCGTAGCCGGGGATGTCGGTCTGGTAGACCGCGACGCTGGGGATGCCGAGGTGCTCGGCGGCGCGCAGCCCCTGCCAGCCGAGGAGGAACGGCGAGGCGAGGTGGACGACGTCCGGGCCGGTCTCCCGGAGGATCGCCTCCACCCGGCCGGCGCCCGCGAGCGAGAGCCGGACATCGGGGTAGCCGGGCGCGGCGACGGAGGCGAGGCCCAGGAAGCCGGCGCCGTGCAGCAGCTCGGCGGCCGGCTCGCCGACGCCGCGCGGCCCGACGACGATCGCCTCGTGCCCGCGCGCCTCGAGATGGCGCAGCACCTGGATGACGGAGTTCACGACCCCGTTCATCTGCGGGAGGAACGTCTCCGCGACCAGGACGATTCGCATGCATCCAGCGTGAGCGCCCCGCCCGGGCGCCGACCGCCGCGACGGGCCTGGGGCGCGCAGGGTTCACCTGGAATTCGGCCCCGCGTCCGACTCGCGTCACCGCGACCGCCGGCGGACCCCTGGCGTTCACCTCGCCGGGGTACCACTGTCGGGTGGGCGTCCCCTGGCTCGACGAGCTCATCGGCTCCTGGTGGCTCTATCCCGCGGTGTACGCGCTCGTCGTCGCCGACGCGTTCCTCGTCGTCGTGCCGAGCGAGGTCGCGGTCGCGGCGCTCGGCGCCTACTCGGCGGCCGTCGGCACGCCGTCGCTGTGGCTGCTCGTCCCGGTCGCGGCGCTCGGCGCGCTCACCGGCGACCTCGCCTGCTACGCGATCGGGCGCTGGGTGGGCCTCGACCGCTGGCGCTGGCAGCGGGAGGGCCGGACCGGGGCGGCGATCGCTCGGGTCCGCGAGCTCGTGCTGCGCACGCCCGCCGTGCTCGTCTTCACGGCCCGCTACATCCCGTTCGCCCGCATCGCGGTCAACCTGTCCGTCGGCGCCGCGCGGCTGCCGCTCGCGCGCTACCTGCCGCTCGCCGGCGCCGCGGGGCTCGCCTGGGCGCTCTACCAGGTGGGCATCGGCACCGTCTTCGGCACCGTGCTGCGCGACCATCCGGTGATCGCGGTGCTCTGCTCGATCGCGGTCGCGATGGCGCTCGGCTTCGCCGTGGACCGGATCGTCGCGGCGGTCCGGGCGCGGAGGCGCGCGATCGCCCAGCACCGAGCGGGATTCGATATCGTGCAGAGCACGACGTTCAAGGAGGAACGATGACCACCACACCCGTCCGCCCGGCGTACGACCCAGACCTCGCGGCGGTGCTCGCCGGCATGCACGAGGGGGGCTTCCCGGCCGCGATCACGTCCGACATCGCGCCGGCGCTGCGCGAGCCGATCCCCGGCGTGCCCTCGAACCTCGAGCTCGCGCTCGCGGCCTTCCCCGACGTGACCCATCGCGAGGTGCGCGTGCCCGGCTACCAGGGCGAGGAGATCGTGCTGTCGATCTTCGAGCCGACGGGCGAGCGGCGCGGCGGCGGCGTCTACTGGATGCACGGCGGCGGCATGATGATCGGCGACCGCTTCATGAGCGCCGTGCCGCTCGCCGAGTGGGTCTCGAGGCTCGGCCTCGTCGCGGTCTCGGTGGAGTACCGCCTCGCACCGGAGCACCCGTATCCCATCCCGACGGAGGACGCCTACGCCGGCTTCGTCTGGTTCGCCGAGAACGCCGCCTCGCTCGGCGTCGACCCCGCGAACATCGTGGTCGCGGGCGGCAGCGCCGGCGGCAATCTCGCCGCCGCCGTCGCGCTGCTGGCCCGCGACCGCAAGGGCCCCGCGATCAAGGGCCAGCTCCTCGCCTATCCGATGACGGAGGACCGCGACGCCTCGCCCTCGGCCGAGCAGTTCGCCGAGGGCGGCCTGTGGAGCAAGGCGTCGAACGACTCCGGCTGGGCGGCCTTCCTCGGGCCGATCCAGCGGGGCGGCCCCGACGTGCCGATCTACGCCGCGCCCGCCCGCGCGACCGACCTCTCGGGCCTGCCGCCGGCGTTCATCGATGTCGGCGAGTGCGAGATGTTCCGCGACGACGACATCGCGTACGCGCAGCGGCTGTGGGCCGCGGGCGTCTCCGTCGAGCTGCACGTCTACCCGGGCGCGTGGCACGGCTTCGAGTCGTTCGCGCCGGACCACCCGCTCTCGCAGCGGTGCTCGCGCCTGCGCACGGAGTGGCTCGCGGCCCGGCTCGGCTGACGCCGCACTCGCGAACGCCGGCTCGGGGACGCTCCCCCGGGCCGGCGTTGCGCATGCACGCCGGCCGGGCGCTGCCAGGGAGTGCGCCCTGAGGGCATTGACGCGGCCGCCGAACGGGCGTCGGATGGGGAGCACCCGAACGCAAGGAGGAGACATCATGGCCTCGGTCGCACGAGTCACCACCATCACCGCGAAGAGCGACACCAGCTTCGAGGACGCGATCGCCGTCGGCATCTCGCGCGCGACCGACACGCTGCGCAACGTGCGCAGCGCGTGGGTCAAGGAGCAGAAGGTCGATGTCGAGGGCGGCGCCGTCGCCGGCTGGTCGGTCACGCTCGAGGTGACCTTCGTCCTCGACGATTGACCGACGGCGGTCAGCGCGTCTCGCCGTAGGCGCCGACCTGGCTGAGTCCGCTGCGGAGGCCCGCGCTCCCGTCGGGCGGCGCGAACGGGTCGCGCGCGCCCGCATCCCGGGTCGACTGGACGATCGCCGTCGCGAGCTCGGCGGCGGCGCGGGCGATGCGGTCGTGGAGCCCGCTCGCGGCGTCCTCCTGGCCCGGCTGCGCCCCGCGACCCCAGTCGGCGCTCGCGGCGAACACGCCGGTCGTCACCGGCCTGGCATGGAGGTAGGCGAACAGCGGCCGCATCGCGTAGTCGATCGCGAGCGAGTGGCGCTCCGAGCCGCCGGTCGCGCCGAGCAGCACCGGCATGTCCGTGAGCGAGGCGGGGTCGAGGACATCGATGAAGGACTTGAAGAGCCCGGAGTAGGACGTCGTGAAGATCGGCGTGACCGCGATGAGGCCGTCCGCCGCCGTCACCCGCTCGATCGCCGACTCGAGCGCGGGGCTCGGGAAGCCGGTCACGAGGTTGTTCGTCACGTCCCTCGCGAGGTCGCGGAGCTCGAAGGTCTCGGCGCTCGCCTCGACGCCCCGGGCGCCGAGCGCGGCGATGGTCGCGGCGGCGAGCCGGTCGGCGAGCAGTCGGGTGCTCGACGGCTGGGACAGGCCCGCGCTGACGACCGCGATGCGCCTGGCACTCATCGCTGGACTCCGAACGCCGCCCCCGTGTGCCCTTCGACTCGCTGCGCTCGCTCAGGGACCGAGGAGGGGTGGCCGCCGGCGGACGAGGAGGCCTGGCCGTCAGGGGCCGAGGGGGCGCGACCGCCGGGGACGGGGAGCTTCCCCGCGAGCGCCTTGGCGACCTGCGACTCGTGCGTCGGCGCCGCCGGCACCTCGGCCGGGCGGTCCTTCGCGAGCTCCTTCCGCAGCGCCGGGACGATCTCCCCGCCGAGGATGTCGAGCTGCTCGAGCACAGTCTTGAGCGGGAGCCCCGCGTGGTCGACGAGGAAGAGCTGGCGCTGGTAGTCGCCGAAGTGCTCGCGCATCGCGGCGTAGCGGTCGATGACCTGCTGCGGCGAGCCCACGGTGAGCGGGGTCTGGGCCGTGAACTCCTCGAGCGAGGGGCCGTGGCCGTACACCGGGGCGTGGTCGAAGTAGGGGCGGAACTCGTCCACCGCGTCCTGGGAGTTCCTGCGGGCGAAGAACTGGCCGCCCAGCCCGACGATCGCCTGCGCGGCGGTGCCGTGGCCGTAGTGCTCGAAGCGCTGGCGGTAGTAGCCGATGAGCCGCTGGTAGTGCTCCTTGGGCCAGAAGATGTTGTTCGCGAAGAAGCCGTCGCCGTAGTACGCCGCCTGCTCGGCGATCTCGGGGCTGCGGATCGAGCCGTGCCAGACGAAGGGCGCGACGCCGTCGAGCGGCCGCGGCGTCGAGGTGAAGCCCTGCAGCGGCGTGCGGAAGCGCCCGGACCAGTCGACGACCTCCTCGTGCCACAGCTGGTGCAGCAGGCCGTAGTGCTCCATCGCGAGCTCGATGCCCTGCCGGATGTCCTTGCCGAACCACGGGTAGACCGGCCCGGTGTTGCCTCGGCCGAGCATGACGTCGGTGCGACCCTCGGAGAGCACCTGGAGCATCGCGAAGTCCTCGGCGATCTTCACCGGGTCGTCGGTCGTGATGAGCGTCGTCGCGGTGCTGAGCAGGATCCGCTTCGTCTGCGCCGCGACGTAGGCGAGGGTCGTGGTCGGCGAGCTCGAGAAGAAGGGCGGGTTGTGGTGCTCGCCGATGGCGACGACGTCGAGGCCGACCTCCTCGGCATGGACCGCCATCGTGATCCAGTCCCTGATCCGCTGCGCCTCGCTGATCGTCGTCCTCGTCGTCGGGTCCTCGGTGATGTCGCTCACCGAGAAGATCCCGAACTGCATGCCGCTCTCGTCGCCGCTCATCGTGGTTCCCGTCGTTCTGCCGTCCCGCGGACGGATCAATGCATTTGCATGGACATGAGCCTCAACGGCGGGCGCCGGACGAGTATTCCCGTCACCGCGAGACCGCCGGCGCGAGCCGATCCGTGCGCTCCCCGCGCCGGCGCTCCCGCTCGGCCGCGAGCTCCGGCTCTCGCTCCAGGCGCAGCACCATGCCGTAGCCGAGCAGTCCCTGGCCGACGCAGTAGAGCAGCATGATCGTCGCGTCCTGGAAGGGGTCGGGGAACCAGGCGAGCCACTCGGGGGCGAACATGCGGATGACGAGCAGGGTCTCCGAGAGGAGGAACGAGAGGCCGCCGAGCCCCGCGACCCGGCCCACGCCGACAGAGGTCACCGCCATGCCGAGCAGCAGCAGGCCGTACAGCGCGACGAGCGAGCCGAACGCGGCCAGGTGCCCCCAGATCAGCCCGATGAACGGCGAGTAGACGAGGGCGTACGGGATCGCCCACCATGGCAGCGCCCGCGCGCGGCCCGGGCCGACGAAGAGCCCGATGTAGAGCAGATGCGCGACGGCGAAGGCGGCGACGCCGAGCTCGAGCGACACCGCGAGCCCCATGTCGCCGAGCCAGGAGAACCCGACGGCCGCGCAGAGCATCGCGAAGGCCCAGGCCGATCGGCGGGAGTGCACGATCGGCCGATCGGTGACGAAGGCCGCGAGGACGAGCGCGAGCAGCAGCGAGGACATCAGCATCGCCTTGGTCACGATCGTCCACGGCACGCCCGCGAGGATGAGCGCGTGATGGAGGACGACCACGGCCGCGTACAGCAGGAAGGGCCAGTGTCTCCTCACTCGCTCGATGCTACGGCCCCGGCCGAGCCGTCACTCACGGCTCGCATTCGCACGCGAATGCGGCCGTGAGTGACGGCTCGGCGGGGGTGGTGGCAGGATGGAGGGGTGGTGCAGGTGATCCAGCTGGTGAGCGTGCCGGACGACGCGCCGGTGTGCGGGCCGGAGGGGTGCGAGCCGGCTGCCGACGAGGTGCTCGCCGCGGAGACGGCCGAGGACGACGCGCTGCCCGCGTAGCGGCCCGCGGCCTCCCTCAGGACGCGACGAGCCCGCGGTAGCGCCCCGCCAGGTAGACGAGCGGCTCGACGGCCGCCGCCACCGCGAGGCGCTCGATGCCGAGCACCACGACGTCGTGATCGCCGGCCGGCGACGTGGAGACGACCGCGCACTCGAGCATCACCCGGGATCCGGCGATGAGGATCGCGCCGCGGTCCGTCGTCATCGTCTCCACGTCGACGAAGCGCTGCAGCTGGTCCTTCGCCGAGAGCCGTCGGCAGATGTGCTCGTGGTCCGCGCCGAGGATCGAGACGCCGATCCGCTCCGCCGTCCGCAGCGTCGGCCAGGTCGACGAGGAGTGCTGCACGGAGAAGAGCACGTACGGCGGGTCCATCGACACCCCGGACGAGAACGACGAGACGACGAAGCCGGTGGCCGTGCCGCCGACCTCCGCGCAGATCGCGGCGACGCCCGAGGGGAAGCCGCCGAAGGCCGCCTTCAGCCCGTGCGCGCTCGGCGCCTCCAGCGCGCCCGCCAGCGCGGTCACCGCGCCACCGCCGGGGCCGCGATCGCCGAGGCGACGTTCGCGGCGCGCTCGAGCGCGTCGACCGCGTCCGCCACCCAGTCGTCGAGCGCCGCGTCGAGCGCGTCCATGTCGCCGGTCACGAAGTAGAGGCTCCGGGTCGGGACGCTCGCCCCGAGCTCGACGAGCAGCGGGACCAGATGCGCCTCGCCGCCGAGCGCGTGCGTCGCGTCCGCCCCCGTCATCACCGGCACGGCGACGACCCCGCGCAGGCCGCCGGACTGGTACCGGTCGAGGAAGGCCTTCAGCAGTCCGGTGTAGCTCGCCTTGTAGGTGGGCGAGGCGAACACGGCGAGGTCGCTCGCGGCGACCGCGGCGGCGAGCTCCGCGACGGCCTCGCCCGGCCACTCGAAGAGCTCCGCGCGATGCTCGACGAGGTCGATGGTCCGGACCTCCGCGCCGACCGGAACCAGTCGCTGCACGAGCCGCTCGGCGACCAGGCGCGTGCGCGACGCGGGCTTCGGGTTGCCCACGACGATCGAGATGTTCAGCATCGGTCCTCCAAACCACAGTCCTTGCCTGCGCGCGACGCGGATCGCGCGCGTCCTCAGCGGCTCATCCGCTCCCGGAGCGTCTCGTGCTCGGCGTAGTCCTTCCGGTACACGCCGCGCTCCTGCAGGATCGGCACCACCTTGTCGACGAAGTCGCCGACGCCGCGGCGCATCGAGTAGTGCAGGTTGACCGCGAAGCCGCTGCCGCCGCCGCGCTCCCAGAGCTCGTGCAGCCGGTCGGCGACCATGCCGGGCGTGCCGACGCAGGTCGAGTGCACCATGTGGTTGCGACCCACCTCGGCGAGCAGCTCCCGGGTGACCGGGTAGTGCTCGCCCTCGCGCTCCATCACCGAGTGCAGCTCGCCGCGCCGGGAGCCGCCCGCCTCTTCGAGCGCGCGCACGACATCCCGGATCGGCGTGCCGTCCCGGACGAGCGAGTAGTCGTAGGTGGTGTCGTGCGAGAGCGAGGCGAGCGCCGCCTCGTCGGTGATGCTCGCCCGCATCTGCGCGACGATGCCCTCGGCCTCCTCGACCGTGTCGCCGATCACCGGATACACGTTGAAGACGACCGCGAGCGACGCCGGGTCGCGCCCGATCCTCCGGCACTCCTCGTCGAGCCGCTCGCGGTGCGCCTTCATCCCGATCCAGGCGTCGGGCCCGTCGCCGGACGCCGCGTACTGCACGTCCGAGTTCCGGGCGGCGAAGGCGTTGCCCTCCTGCGAGACGCCGGCCTGGATGAGCAGCGGTCGGCCCTGCGGGGACGGCAGCACGGAGAGCGGGCCGGCCGACTCGAAGAAGCGGCCCTTGTGGCGGATCGGCGCGACCTTGTCCGGATCGGCGAACCGGCCGGTCTCCGCGTCGAGGATGAGCGCCCCGGGCTGCACGGAGGCCCACAGCGCCTTGCACACGTCGACGAACTCCTGCATCCGGGCGTAGCGGTCGCCGTGATCCGGCGGCTCGGTGTACCCGAAGTTCTGGAAGTCGCTGATCCGTCCCGAGTTGATGAGGTTCAGCCCGTAGCGGCCGCCGGTGACGTGGTCCATCGACGCGCCGTAGCGGGCGACGTGGTACGGATGGTAGAAGCTCGTCGACGTGGTCTGGATGAAGCCGATGTGCTCGGTGACGTAGGACAGGATCGGCATGAGCGTGGACTGGTCGTGCCGCGGCCACTTCGCGCCCCAGCGGACGGCCGCCTCGATGCCGCCTCGATACGTCGAGGGGACGCCGTAGCCCTCGCCCCAGAACATCGCGTCGAAGCGCCCCTCCTCGGCCTTCTGCGCGAGCCAGACCCAGAGCTTCGGGTCGGTGAAGTAGTTGTCCTTCGTGTAGGTGCCCGAGTAGCGCCAGTTCCCGTCCATGTGGAAGAACGAGGACTCGAGGTTCAGGTGCATCATCGAGCCCATCGGCGTCACCAGCTCACCGCGGGCAGCTCGGGCAGGCCGCTCATGAAGTAGTCGCTGCGCGGCAGCACCTGCTGCATGAGGCCGGCGTCGTCGAGGAGCGCCATCGCGGCGTCCCACTGCTCGTCGGAGACGCCCGCGTACGGCGCGGCGCCGCCGTAGGTCAGCGCGGCGCAGGTCGCCTCGATCCCGATGATCGTGTACTCCTTGTCGATCTCGCTCAGCGTGCTGGCGTACCGCGCGTTGTACGAGTCCGCGCCCGCCTGCGGGTCCGAACACAGGTCCTGGACGCCGCGGTGGAGCGCACGCAGGAACGCGGCGACCGTGTCCGGGTCCTCCGCGAGCTCGGCCGAGACGACCGTCGAGTCGCCGAGCAGCTCGAAGCCGTCGTCCGCCCAGGACATCGGGTCGGCGAGCTGGTCCGGCGCGTTCATCTGCGCCTGGACGAGCTCGGAGTCGGTGTAGCCGAGCATGCAGTCGGCGTTGCCCGCGAGGAACAGCGCGGACTTGTTCGAGAAGTCGGCGCCGACCAGCGTCACGTCGTCCTCGGTCAGGCCGTGCAGGGCCAGGAACGAGGGCAGCACGACCGCCGTCGACTCGCTCGGCACGACGATCGCCGTGCGGCCCTTCAGGTCGTGCGCCGAGGTGACGTTCGCCGACTCGTAGCAGATCGTGCCGAACGGCGGGATCGTCGTGCCGAGCTCCGCGATCTTCGCCGGGACGCCCTGCGAGATCTGCGCCGCGGCGGTCGCGGCGTCGATGTTGAGCCCGATGTCGGTGTCGCCCGAGCCGCCCATGAGCTGCATCACGGCGCCCGAGCCGTTCCCCTCGGCGATCGTGACCTCGAGGCCCTCCTCGGCGAAGTAGCCCTTCTCGATGGCGATGAACTGCGCCTCGTCGTACGGGCTGGTGCCGAATCCGGTGCGCGCGAGGATCTGCTTGAGCGGGCCGGCCTCCTCGGCCCCCTCGGTGCCGCCCGGGGCCGGGGCCGGTGCGGCGCAGCCGGCGAGCGCGAGCAGCGCGGCGGCGCCGACGACGGCGAGCGCCCTGCGGGACTGGGTGACCGTGGTTCGATGCATGAGCGTCCTCCTGGTGGGTGAGATGGGGCGGAGCTGTCCGGGTTCCGAGCGCGCCTGCCCGCGGGACCGACGCCGGACGATCGATCCGCGGAAGAGTTCGAGAGGTCTCCGGGCTACCTGCCTGGTCGCCCGCGCTTGTCGCGATGCCATGGCAGCGAGGCCCACTCGGCGAGCTCGACGAGCTTGTAGAGCACGAGGCCGATGATCGCCAGGGCGATGACGGTCGCGAAGACGAGCGGGGTGTTGAGCCGCCCGCTCGCGACGACGATGAGCCGGCCGAGCCCGGCGTCGGCACCCGCGTACTCGCCGACGACCGCGCCGATCACGGAGAGCGTGATCGCGACCCGAAGGCCGGCGAAGATCGAGGGCAGCGCGGCCGGGAGCCGCACCTTGAGCAGCATCTTCGCGTTCGACGCGCCCATCGAGCGGCCGAGGTCCACGACATCCTGCGACACCGACTTGATGCCGACCACGGTGTTGACGACCACGGGGAAGAACGCGATGAGCACGACCATCACGACCTTCGGCACGATGCTGTAGCCGAACGCGGTGATGAGCAGCGGCGCGAAGGCGATCATCGGCGTCGACTGGGAGATGACCAGCAGCGGGTTGACGAAGCCCTCGAACACCCGGGACGAGGCGATCAGGACGCCGACGGGGACGAACACGGCGACCGTGATCGCGAAGCCGATGAGGACCTCCTGCAGCGTCGGGACCGCCTCCTCCGCCAGCAGCGGGATGCTGCCGACGAACTGCTGCAGCACCTCGACCGGGTTCGGCAGCACGAACCTGGGGATCTGGAACACGACGACGACGAGCCACCAGACGACGAGCACGCCGACGATGGAGAGCACGATCATGCCGACCGACCGCGGGCCCGCGAGCCGGCGACGACGGCGGTCGTCGCTGATCAGCTTCGCGATGACCGCCTCGCGGCTCGGCCGGACCTTGCCCGGCACCGCGGCGATCGGCCGCTCCTCCGAGACGGCGGTCATGCCGGGATCTCCCCGAGGAGGCTGCGGATCCTCGTGGCCATGTCGTTGAACTCGGGGTCCGCGAGCAGCCGGAGCGACCGCGGCCGCTCGAAGGGCACGACGATCTCCTCGATGAGCCGGCCCGGGCGCGCGCCCATGACGACGACCCGGTCGCCGAGGAACACGGCCTCGGGGATGGAGTGCGTGATGAACAGCACGCTCATCCCGTTGCGCGCGACCATCTCCTGCAGGTCGACCATGAGCTGCTCGCGGGTGAGCGCGTCGAGCGCGCTCATCGGCTCGTCCATGAGGAGCACGTCCGGCTCCAGGATGAGCGCCCGGCAGATCGACACCCGCTGCCGCATGCCGCCGGAGAGCTGGCCGGGGAGCGCGTCCTCGAACCCCTGCAGCCCGACCGAGGCGAGCAGCTCCCGCGCCCGCTCGACGTCCGCCCTGGTGCGCTTCCGGCGCATGTCGACCTGGAGGAGCACGTTCTCCAGCGCGGTGCGCCAGTCGAGCAGCGCGTCGCGCTGGAAGACGATGCCGACGTCGGTGCGCGGCTTCGAGACCGGCGCGCCGTCGACCTCGACCTCGCCGAAGGTGTGCCGCTCGAGGCCGGCCACGATCCGCAGCAGCGTGCTCTTGCCGCATCCCGACGGGCCGACGACGGAGACGAACTCGCCGCGGCGCACCGTCAGGTCGACGCGCTCCAGGGCGTGCACCGGGCCCTGCTTCGTCAGGAAGACCTGCGAGAGATCCCGGGTCTCGATGGCGACCGGCGACGAGGATCGGCTGACGGCCGTGTCCGGTTCAGTGACGAGAAGCGACATGCCGACATTCGAGCAAGGCCACGTTTCGCACCGGTGGGGCGCGTGTAAAAAGGCTGTTTCGCCACCGGCGGACGCGGGAGCGCCAGCGAAACACGCCGGCAACATGCGCTGCCTAGACTTCGCAGGGCGATGACGAACGAGCCGGCGGAGTACCGACGAGCCCGTACTCGACTGCAGGAGAGCGAGCGCCGAGCGCTTCGATTCGTGAGGAACGAGCATCGGGCCGATGTGGCGCGGCGCCTGCACGACCTCATCGGCACGGTGCTCCGCGAGCAGGCGGACACCGGTCCGTCGGCGATGACCGAGGCCGATCTCGTCCGGATGCTGCGGTCGAGCCGGAACTCGGTCCGCGACGCGCTCCGCCAGCTGCGCGACGAGGGGCGGGTGCTGCCCGCCCGCGGCATCGGCTCGGTGCGCACCGGCCAGAGGCACTTCGACTGGATCGACGCGCTGCGCGACGGCGAGGATCCGCGCACGACGCACCGGCTGCGCCATCTCGTGGTGATGGACGAGCCGCCGCAGCCACTCATCGACTGGTTCGAGCCGCATCCGGACGAGCGGCTCGTCATGGTCGAGCGGATCTCCATCGTCGAGGACGTGCTGACCCAGGTGCGCACGGTGTATCTCCGCGTCCGCGAGGCGCAGGTGCCGAGCGCCCTCGAGGACGACTACAAGGGCGACTTCTACGCGGTGATGCGACGGCTCGGCATCGTGGTGGACAACGCCGAGCTGTACCTCTCACCGGAGGTGGCCGACGTCCGGGTCGCCGAGATCCTCGGCGTGCCCGTCGGGTTCCCCCTGATGTTGTTCGAGAACCACTCCTACGACGCGACGGGACGGCTCACCTACCTGTCCTACGGGCGGACCCGCGGCGACTTCGTCGGCCTCGTGCTGCACAAGCGGGATCAGAGCTGAAGGCCGCCGCCCCACCGGGGGCGACGGCCTTCGGAAGACTCGCGGTGCGCCGTCCTAGCGGCGCAGACCCAGGCGCTCGATCAGCGAGCGGTAGCGCGCGATGTCGATGTCCTGGAGGTAGCCGAGGAGCCGGCGTCGCTGGCCGACGAGGAGGAGCAGGCCACGACGCGAGTGGTGGTCGTGCTTGTGCTCCTTGAGGTGCTCGGTGAGGTCCTTGATCCGCTGCGTGAGGATCGCGACCTGCACCTCCGGGGAGCCGGTGTCGCCCGGGTGCGTGGCGTACTCGTCGATGATCGCCTTCTTGATGTTCGAGTCGAGTGCCATAGGGCGTCCCGCCTTCCTCTCGCTGCGCGGCGTCCGGGACCTGCTGTCCAGGACTCTCTCCATCCGCGGCCGTTGCACGGCAACCGAAAGATTCTAGCGCATCGGCGGCACCGGATCGCGCCGGGCGGACGGCGGCGACCAGCGCCGGGCGGTCGTCCGCCGGGCGGGCGCCCTCGCCGCCTCGAGGTCGAGGATCCGGCGCGCCGAGCCGAGCGCGATGAGGCCGATGCCCGCGCAGTAGCACGCCATCACGAGCGCGTCGAAGGCCGGCGCCGGGAGCGCGGACAGCAGCTCGGGACGGAACAGCCCGAGCCCTTTGAGCAGCGCCGAGGCGACGAAGAGCCCGCCGCCGATCCCGGTCGCCCAGCCGATCCTCGCGCCGAGGTAGGCCATGGCGTGGATCGCGAGCGCGTAGCCGACGATGAGCGGCGCGAAGACCCCGAGCGCGGGCCACAGCACGACGACGGTCGCGAGGAACGCGAGCGCGTACGGGACCGCCCACCAGGAGCGCCAGCGGGCCCGCAGCGGCCAGGCGAGCAGCACGGCGAGCAGCAGCTGGGTGACGCCGGAGGCGGCGATGCCGAGCACGTCGGGCGGGGCGTGGAAGAACACGTCGGCGAACCAGGCGCTGAGCAGCGCGAGCTCGAGCAGGAGCACCGGCGCGAGCACGGCGCCGATCGAGAGCTCGACCCGCCCGGTGACGAAGACGGTGAGCAGGACCGCGGCGAGCAGCGCCGGCATGAGCGCGGCCTTGGAGACGATCCCCGGCTGGCCGAGCGCGACGACGAGCACGTGGACGACGGCGACCACCGCGAAGGCGAGGAACGGCCAGAAGCGTCGCACGGC
>Ga0182737_1000449_pt1 | contig 58442 bp, 50 predicted proteins | sample eDN5th30CBELigOP_FD_128878 | JGI IMG/M metagenome (GOLD analysis project Ga0182737, IMG submission 128878) | Enriched Organic Plus compost microbial communities from Emeryville, California, USA - eDNA 5th pass 30_C BE-Lig OP (version 2) (version 2) ...
GCCCATGGCGTGCTCGCGGATGCCGAAGTGGATCAGGGTGCCGTCGGGTCCGCCGGGCCACTGGGTGCCGTCGTATCCGGTCGGTACGAAGCTGCGTGCGTCGGCGATCGCGACGCCGTTGGATTCGGCGAGATCGGCCGAGCCGCCCCAGAGCCACGGCAGGTGCGGCGCGACGGCGTCGAGCACGGCCGCGCCGGCGATGCGGGTCGCGGCCGCACGCGGGGTGGCGCGCACCTCGGCGAGTGCGGCACGGGCGGCGTCGTTCAGCGTGCGGTCGGTCAGCTGGTCGAGCAGGGCGGCCTGCTCGGCGTGGGCGGAACACCACTGCGAGAGTCGCTCGTCCCACTCTCGGTGTGCCGCGGCGCCTCGCTCACGGACCAGGCGCGCGTGGGCGAGTGCATCGTCCGGCATCACCAGGGAGGCGCCGGGATCGAGCCCCAGGATCTCCTTGGTGGCGGCGAGCTCGGCCTCGCCGGGGGCACCGGCGTGGGCGGCGGCCGTGCCGCCGACCTCCGGCATCGGATGGCCGATGCGGGTCCGCAGACGCACGAAGACGGGACCGCGCTCGACGGCCACGGCGGCGTCGAACCCCGCGCGGATCGCCTCGGGGTCCTCTGCGTCGTCGATCTCGACGATGTTCCAGCCATAGGAGCGGTACCGCCCCACGACGTCCTCGGTGAACGCGATGTCGGTGTCGCCCTCGATCGAGATGCGGTTGTCGTCCCAGATCAGGATGAGGTCGTCGAGCCCGAGAGCGCCCGCGAGCGACGACGCCTCGGCGCTGATGCCTTCCTGCAGACAGCCGTCGCCGGCGACGCACCAGACCCGGTGCTTGAACAGATCGGACTCGAGCTGCGCCGCGGAGCGGCGGGCGGCCATCGCCAGGCCCACGGCGTTGCCGACGCCCTGGCCGAGCGGGCCGGTCGTGGTCTCGACGCCGGCGGTGTGGCCGTACTCGGGGTGGCCGGGGGTGCGCGATCCGTAGGTACGGGCGGTGCGCAGGTCCTCAAGTTCGAGACCGTATCCGCTCAGGTACAGCTGCAGGTAGAGCGCGAGGCTGGCATGGCCGGCCGACAGCACGAACCGGTCGCGGCCGATCCAGTCCGGATCGGCCGGATCATGGCGCAGGTACTCCTGGAACAGCACGTACAGGGCGGGCGTGAGGCTGACCGCGGTGCCGGCGTGCCCGGCGCCCTTGGCCTGCACGACGTCGAGCGGCAGCACGCGCGCATGACGTACGGCGGACTCGTCGAGGGGATGCTTCCAACCGGTCATGCGACCGAACCTACCCTTTTGATCAAGACTAGTCAAAAGTGGTGCGGCTGTCGCAGAACACCATGAGCTCATGGTGTTCCAGCACTCCTCATGGCATGTACGCCATGAGGAGTGACAAGAGACAATGAGGAGTGGCCGGGCAGGGTCAAAGATCGGACAGCAGGTCGTCGATGCGGGCGGGGGCGAGGGCGGCGTCGGCCGCGAGCTCGGCGGCGCCGCGCAGACCGGCCGCGGCTCCGAGCGGGGACTCGATGATGCTCAGGTCGCGGGCGGCGAGCGGGTGCGATCGGGCCAGGACGCGTTCGCGGACGCGGTCGACGATGCCGGCCTCGGCGAGATTGCCGCCGATCACGACGAGGGCGGGGTTCAGCACGCCGACGGCCTCGACGACGGCGTCACCGATGCGCCGGCCCGCGGCATCGAGCAGTTCGAGCACGTCGGGGTCGCCCGCGCGAGCCAGCATGACCAGATCGGCCGAGGTGCGTACGTCGGGGCGCGCCAGGCGTCGCACCAGGGCCCAGCCGCCGGCCGACGCCTCGGCGCAACCGGTCTGTCCGCACCGGCACAGGGGCCCGTCCTCCCGGGGAATGTGCCCCAGATCGCCGGCCGCTCCGTGGGCTCCGCGCAGGATCTCGCCGCGGCTGATGATGCCGGCCCCCACCCCCATGCCGACCTTGACCACGAGCATGTCGTCGGCGCCTCGGTGTCCGCGTGATCGCAGCTCCCGATGGACGCCGAGCGCGATGATGTTGGCATCTTTGTCGACCGCGACGGGCGCGCCGAAGTCGAGGCGACCGGCCACGTCGATGCCGTCCCAGCCGTCCATGGTGGGCGGGCTGACGAGGCGCCCGGTCGACTGCTCGACCGGGCCCGGGACGCCGATGCCGAGACCGAGGACATCGCCCGGCGGACGGTCGCCGAGTGCGGCGTGCAGCAGCGCCTCGATGCGCGGGAGCACGACCTCCGGCCCGGCGTCGACGTCGATGTCCTCGTCGTGCTCGGTCAGGACCGTGCCCGCCAGATCGGCGAGGCCGACCCTGACGTGGCTGCTGCCGAGGTCGACCGCGAGCAGGCAGCCTCGCTGGGCATTGAGGTGCAGACGCTCCGCGGGACGTCCGCCGGTGACGATCGGCTCGACCGCCGGCACCACGAATCCGGAGGTCAGCAGCTGGTCGAGCCGATGGGCGACCGTGGCGCGCGCCAGACGGGACTCCTCGACGATCTGGGCGCGCGTCAGTGCGCGACCGTGCCGCAGCAGGGCCAGCAGATCACCGGGTCCGGACACGTCACCTCCTTGTCGGGGTCACGCTAGCTTGCGTCGTGGTCGACGAGTCGTCCGATCTGGGCGGGGGAGAGGATCTCGTCGCTCACCAGGTGGGCCAGCCCGATCAGCCCGGACCTCGGGTACAGCGAGCTGCGCTCGATGCGCAGTTCGGATGTGGCCAGGGGCAGCGAACGCCGGTAGACCATCTCGCGGATGCCGGCGACCAGCTGATCGCCGCCGGCGGCCGCAATGCGCCCGCCCAGGACGACCACGCGAGGATTGACCAGATTGACGGCCGAGGCCAGGGCGCTGCCGACCAGTCGTCCGGCTCGTCGCACCAGCCGCATCGCCTCGGGGTCGCCGCTCTGGATCAGGTCGACCAGATCCTGCTGGGTGTCGACGTCGCGCCCCGCCTCCTGCAGATCGCGCACCAGGGCCCAGCCGCCGGCGTAGGCCTCGAGGCAGCCGTGATTGCCGCACTTGCACAAGGGGCCGTCGTCGTCCGACATCAAGGTGACCTGGGTGTGGCCGAGATCGCCCGCAGCACCGTCGGCGCCGCGGTAGAGACGCCCCTGATGCACCATGCCGCTGCCGATGCCGGTGCCCAGCTTGACCAGCAGCAGGTCTCCCGTGTCGGGTCCGGCCTGGCGGGCCTCGCCGTAGGCCATCGCATTGGCGTCCTTCTCCAGGAAGACCGGGCCGGGGAAGCGATCGGCGAACCAGGCGGCCACGTCGAATCGGTTCCAGCGCGGGATGATCGGCGGATTGACCGACATGCCGGCACGGTGCTTGATGGGCGCCGGCAGACTCATGCCGATGCCGAGGATCTCGGCGCGGTCGACACCGTGCCGGTCCAGCAGTCCCGTGAACGCGTCCTGGACGGATTCGAGCAGGACCTCGGGGGCTTCGGTCACGTCGGAGTCGACGTCGATCTCGGCGATGATCTCGCCGCCGAGATCGCACAGGCCCGCCCTGAACTTGGTGACGCCGATGTCGGCGGCCAGGACCTTGCCGCGCGAGGGATCGAACTCGAAGCGGTCGGCGGGTCGCCCTTTGGTCGCCACCTCGCCGCTGCCGCCGATGACCAGGCCGGCAGTCTGGAGGGCGTCGAGGCGGAGGGTCACGGCACTACGGGACAGCCCGGTCTCGGCCACGATCTCGGCCCTGGTCAGGGGCCCTCGCAGCCGCAACAGCGCCAGGGTCTCGCTGATGCCTTCCTCGAACGTCGCCATCGGTGTCCTCTCTGTGCCGCCTAGCCCGGGTGGCTTGTCTTGCCGCATCCTGTGAGTTACATTACACGCCATAGTTGTCGAATCTTGCGATTCTACGATGACTTCTGCATGATCTTTAGACACAAATTGTTGAAAGGGAAGAACATGGGCATCCCCCACACCATGCCGCGGCGGCTCGCCGCGCTGGCCCTCGCCTCCAGCACGGCGTTCGCGCTGACGGCCTGTGGCTCGTCCGACGACGACTCGTCGAGCGACGAGCCCGCGGCCGACGCCAAGATCGGCATCGTGATCAAGGGCCTGGACAACCCGTTCTTCCAGCACATGGAGGACGGCATCAAGGCTCAGGCCAAGGCCACCGACGCCGACGTCACGATCCAGGCCGCCGCCTCGATCACCGACACCTCCGGACAGGCCGACAAGCTCAGCAATCTGGCGAACCAGAAGTTCGGCTGCTACCTGGTCAACCCGATCAGCGGCACCAACCTGATCCAGGGCATCGCGCAGATCGCCGCGAAGGGCACGCCGATCGTCAACATTGACAACCCGGTCGAGGCCAAGGCCGCCGACGCCGCGGGCGCCAAGATCGCGACCTACATCGGCACCGACAACGTCGCGGCCGGCAAGCAGGTCGCCGACCAGCTCGCCAAGATCGCCCCCAAGGGCGGCGACGTGGCGACCGTCGGCGGCATCGCCGGCGACGTCACCAGCGCCCAGCGCATCGACGGCTTCAAGGACGGCCTGTCCTCGGACTTCAAGGTCGTCCAGGAGGTCGCCGCGAACTGGGATCGCCAGGAGGCGCAGACGCAGGCCGAGACGATCCTGCAGGCCAAGCCCGACCTGGCGGCGTTCTTCGTCGCCAACGACGACATGGCGATGGGCGTGGCCCGTGCCGTGGCCGCCGCCGGCAAGAAGGGCGACGTCAAGGTCGTCAGCGTCGACGGCATCGACGGTGTGGCCTCCGGCGACATCGACGCCGCCGTGGCCCAGTACCCGTACGTCGTGGGCAAGATGGGCCTCGAGGCCTGCCAGGCCGCGGCCGCGGGCAAGGAGCTGCCGAAGAAGGTCGACACGCCGATCGCACTGATCACGCCGGAGAACGCCAAGGAGGCCCAGGCCGCCTTCCCCGAGCCTCCGGGTGAGTACGACGATCCCTTCGCGGATCTGCTGAAGTAGCAGTCTCCTCCTCGGGCGGCAGAGGTCGGTTCATCCTCCGGGACCTCTGCCGCTCGACGAGGTCGAACAAGGAAGACTCACGTCATGAGCACCACCACCGCATCGCCCGGCACCTGGGTGGCCGCCCGGTTGCGCAATCCGTCGTTCTGGGTCGAGTGGGCCGCCGTCATCGGGCTGGTCGTCCTAGCGGTCGTCTTCACCGCGCTGGACGGCAGCTTCCTGAGCTCGGGCAACATCCGCGCGATGCTGCTGGCCTCGGCGATCCTGACGATCCTGGCGGTCGGCCAGGCCTTCGTGATCCTCACGGCCGGCATCGACCTGTCGATCGCCTCGGTCATGACGTTCTCGGCCGTCATGTTCGGGCTGGCCATGACCCACGGCTGGCCGCTGCCGCTGGCCTGCGTCGTGGCGCTGCTCGCGGGCGGCGCGTTCGGCACGATCAACGGCACCTTGGTGGCCAAGGGCCGCATCACCGACTTCATCGTGACCCTGGGTGCGCTGTCTGCCGCATCGGGCCTGGCGCTGATCCTGGCCGACGGCAAGCCGATCACGGTCATCAACGCGACGCTGTTCAAGCTGTCGTCCGGTGGCGTCGGAGTGGTCCCCTACACGTTCATGATCGCGGTCGTGGTCGCCGTCGTCGCCCACGTGGTCCTCTTCATGACGCCGTTCGGCACCCACGTGCTCGCGGCGGGCGGCTCGGTCGAGGCGGCCGAGGCGACGGGCGTCAAGGTCGACCGCATCAAGATCGCCGTCTATCTGATCGCCGGCGCGCTGGCGGGCCTGGCGTCGATCCTGCTGGTCGCCCGGGTCGGCTCGGCTGAACCGGCGGCCAATACGACGTTCCTGCTGAACTCGGTCGCCGCGGTGGTGCTCGGCGGCGTGAGCCTGTTCGGTGGCAAGGGCTCGATCCGCGGCCCGGTGTTCGGCGCGCTGCTGCTCACCGCGCTCGCGAACGGTTTGACCCTGCTGGGCGTCTCGCAGTTCTACCAGCCGCTGGCCGTCGGCATCGTCGTCGTCAGTGCAGCCTTCCTGACGAGGTTCGAGAAATGAGTGAGACCGTGACGACCACCGACCTGCTCTCCGTGCGCCACCTGTCCCTGTCGTTCGGCTCGGTGCGGGCGCTCCAGGACGTGTCGCTCGGGCTCCGGGCGGGTGAGATCACCGCGATCGTCGGTGACAACGGCGCCGGCAAGTCGACCCTGGTGCGCTGCGTGGCCGGCGTCCACCAGCCCGACGAGGGCGAGATCGTGTTCGACGGCGCGCCGGTGCACTTCACTCGGCCGGATCAGGCGCGGCGTGCCGGCATCGAGACGGTGCACCAGAACCTCGCGCTCGTCGAGGACCTCACGGTCTGGCAGAACCTGTTCCTCAACCGCGAGGTCACCGGCGGCTTCGGCCCGTTCACGTATCTGCGCAAGCGCCGGATGCGGCAGGACGCCCAGGAGATGGTCTCTGCCCTCGCGGTCAACGTCCCCGCCGTCACGTCGACGGTGCGCCGGCTGTCGGGCGGCCAGCGTCAGGCGGTCGCGATCTGCCGGGCGGCCGGATTCAGCTCCAAGCTCGTCATCATGGACGAGCCCACGGCGGCCCTGGGCGTCCAGGAGACCGCGAAGGTCGAGGACCTGATCTTGCGCCTGCGCGACGAGGGGCACGCCGTGTTCCTGATCAGCCACAACTTCGACCAGGTCATGCGTCTGTCCGACCAGGTCTGGGTCATGCGAGCCGGCCGCTGCGTCGCGGGCCGCCGCACGGCCGACACCAACGCCCAGGAGATCGTCGGCCTCATCACCGGCGCCATCGCGGGCTGAACCCACGAAACGGAGTACTTGATGTCATCAGCGAATCCCGTCGGCGTGCACGCCCTGGTCTGGGCGGGTGGTACGACGCAGCCGGAGGTCGAGTCGATCGTGGCCAGTACGGTCGCGGCCGGCTACGACCTGGTCGAGCTGTCGCTGCACGACATGGATCGCCTCGACGTCGACGCGGCTCGCAAGACGATCGCCGACGCCGGCCTGCAGGTGTCGTGCTCGCGCGGCCTGGCGTTCGACGCCGATGTGTCCAGCGACGACCGCCAGGTGGTCGCCCGGGGCGAGAAGTTCCTGCAGGACTCGCTCGATGTCGCCGAGGGCGTGGGCGCCACGTTCTTCACCGGGGCCCTGTACAGCGCGCTCGGCAAGTACGGTGCGCCGCTGACCGAGGCCGGCCGCGCCAATGCCGTCTCGGTGTTGCGCGACCTGGCACATGAGGCGTCCGGTCGGGGCATCTCGCTGGGTCTGGAGATCTGCAACCGGTACGAGACCAATGTCATCAACACGGCGCGCGACGCGCTGCGCCTGGCCGACGACATCGGCGAGGACAACGTCTCGATCCACCTCGACACGTACCACATGAACATCGAGGAGTCCGACATGGTGACGCCCGTCCTCGAGGTCGGCGACCGTCTCGGCTACGTCCACATCGGCGAGAACCATCGCGGCTACCTGGGCGCCGGATCGATCGACTTCCCGGCGTTCTTCCATGCCCTCGCGCGCATCGGCTACAGCGGTCCGATCACGTTCGAGAGCTTCTCGTCGGCGGTCGTCAGCCCGACGTTGTCGAACGACCTGTCCATCTGGCGCAATCTGTGGGATGACGGCGCCGACCTGGCGCGGCGTGCTCGCTCGTTCATCGACGTGCACCTGGCGGCCGCGGCGTCGGCTGCATGACGCGGCCGGCCGCGCTCGGGCTCGACCTGGGCACCAGCGGTCTCAAGGCCGTCCTGGTCTCCGACGAGGGCGAGTTGCTCGGTCGCGCGACGGCCGAGTACGAGGTCGAGGCGCCGCATCCGGGATGGGCCGAGACCGATCCGGCGGCGTGGGAGGCCGCGGCCGATCGTGCGGTGACCGAACTGCGCGCGCAGGTGTCCGACGTCGAGATCGCCGCGGTCGGCATCGACGGCCAGATGCACGGTGTCGTGCTGGTCGACGAGGCGGGCGAGGCGACACGACCCGCGGTGCTGTGGCCCGACGCCCGTGCGACCGCCGAGCTACCGCGATGGCGCGAACTTCCCGAGGACTGGCAGCGACGTCTGGCGAACCCGCTGACGCCCGGGATGTACGGCCCGGTGCTGGGCTGGCTGTCCGAGCACGAGTCCGAGGTCGTGGCCGGGTCGGCGCGTGCCGTGCTGCCCAAGGACTGGTTGCGCAGCCGCCTGGTGCCCGGATCGCTGGTCACCGATCCGTCCGATGCCTCGGCATCACTGCTGTGGGATGTCGCCGCGGGCGACTGGGACACCGACGTGGCGCAAGCGGTCGGCATCGACCAGCGACTCCTGCCCGAGATCGCGGCCTCGGACGCGTCGGCTGGCACGGCGTCCGGCGTCCTGGGCATCCACGACGTGCCGGTCAGCGTCGGTTGCGCCGATGTCGCCGCCACCTTGCTGGGCACGGGCGCGCCGTCCGGCCGCTATCTGCTGACGATCGGCACGGGAGCGCAGACGGTGCTGCCGGGCGTGACCCCGCCTGGCGCCGGGCCGATCAACCATCACACGTACCGGACCGCGGGGGCTGTGCAAGACGAGCTGGGTCACTATGCGATGGCCGCGGTCATGAACGCAGGTCTCGCGCTGACGCAGGTCGTGCGGCTGCTGGGCGCGGAGTGGTCCGAGCTGTACCGGCCGTACGACGTCACGCGGGATCTGCCGACGTTCCTGCCGTATTTCGCCGGCGAGCGCCTGCCCACGCCGATCGCTCCCGGTGCAGGTGGCTGGAGTGATCTGGGACTGCACACCGATCGCGGTGATCTGCTGGCGGCCGCTTTGGAGGGCGTCGCGTTCGCGATCCGTCGCGCTGTCGCGCCGCTGCCGCCCGCGCATGACGAAGTCATCGACCTGACCGGCGGCGGAGCACGCACCGAGGTGCTCGCCCAGCTGGTGGCGGACGTGCTGGGCCGCCCCTTGCGCCGGGTCGAGCATGCCGATGCGACGGCCCGCGGTGCGGCTCTCCTGGGCTGGCGCGCGGCGGGCCACGAGGTGGCACCGCCGGCGAGTGTGGGTGAGGATGATGTCATCGAGCCGCGATCGGCCGAGGCATTGGAGGAGCGTTACGCGCGCTTCGTCAGCAAGGTGGCGCTATGAGTCAGGTGAGATGGGCCGTCGCTGGATATGGCGCTGGTGGCCGCGTGTTCCATGCGCCGCTGATCCGCGACGCCGACGGCATCGAGCTGGTGGCTGCGGTCTCGACGAATCCGCGGCGGGCCGACGAGGCGCGCGCCGACGGCCTGACGGCGGTCGACGACCTGGCCCGATTGGCTGACCTGGGGGTCGACGGCGTCACCATCACGACGCCGGCCGGCACCCACGCCGATCTGGCGCTCGAAGCGCTCGACCTGGGGCTGCATGTGGTCGTGGACAAGCCCTTCGCGACGACAGCCGCGCAGGCGCAGGCGATCGTCGACCACGCCGAGCAGGCCGGCCTGATGCTCAGCGTCTACCAGAACCGGCGCTGGGACGGCGACTACCTCACGGTCCGCGACATCGTCGACGAGTCCGGCAGCCCGGTGCGGCGGTTCGTGTCGGCCATTCAGCGCTTCCGGCCGGATCTGCCGGCCTGGACACGCGACCGCTCGTCGGTCGACGGCGGCGGTGTCCTGATCGACCTGGGTTCGCATCTGATCGACCAGACGGTCCAGCTGCTCGGCCCGGCGGTCTCGGTCACGGCAGAGCTCACGGTCATGCGCGCCGATCGGGTGGCCGAGGACGACGCGATCGTGCTGATCGAGCATGCGGGTGGGGCGCGGTCGTCGATCGTGCCGTCGTTGTACTCGGTCGGCGAGACCCCGCGGTTCCAGGTCACGACCGACCGCGGAGGCGTCGTGATCGACGGCTTCGACGTCCAGGAGGAGCAGCTGTTCGCCGGCGGAACCCCGGCCTCGCTCGGCGACGACTGGGGCCGTGAGCCGGCGGAGCGCACGGCGCGGGTGCTGCATGACGGCACATGGAGCGAACGACCGCTGCGTCACGGCGAGTGGACCGTCTTCTACCCGGCGATCGCGCGGGCGGTCCGCGACGGCGCCCCCGTCCCGGTCGATCCGCAGGACGCCGTGCACGTCGCCGCGATCTTCGATGCCGCGCGGTTGTCGAGCGACAAGGGAGCGGCCGTCGCGGTCGCTGGCTAGGTCGCCGAGATGGAGAGATGCTCGACGGTGCCGAACATTTCCGCGAGCCTCTCTACATGCTCGGGATCGAGCGGCGCCGCGGTGATCGACTCGGCGTTCGCCTCCAAGTGCGACACGTTCCCCGTCCCGGTGAGGACGACGTCGATGCCCGGTTCGTGTCGGGCATACCGGTAGGCGGCTTCGGTCACCGATTCAACCTCGCCCTCGCGCACCAGGAAGCCGAGCGGGTCCGCGGGATCGATCCCGCCCGCGTCGATATAGCCCTCCGATATCAGGTCTTGGACGATCTGGCGGAGCTCTGCCGGACTCGCCAGCGCTCGGCGTACCGCGTACATGGCGCTCACGCCGACGCCTTGGGCGATCGCGCGAGGGAGGATGTGGCGACGAGCACTCTGGTTCACGATGTTGAAGCCGACCATCATGGTATCCCAGCAGTCGTCGGTCAGGGCCAGTCGGAGCATCTCGTGGCTGGAGTCGACGTTGAACGCCTCCGAGATCGCCACCGACCGGATCTTGCCTTCGTCGTGCAGATCACTCATCACCGGGCGTAGTTCCTCGACGCAGTGCCGGTACTCGTGAGCATGGACACCGTGGAGATGGAAGACGTCGACCCGATCGGTCCGTAGCCGTTGCAGCGACCCGTCGAGTGATCGGCGCAGGTCGGAGCCGGTCACCGGTCTGCCGTCCGGCCCGGAGACCAGCGCCTTCGTCGAGAGGACCAGGTCATCTCGGGCTCCGATGATGGCCGCTCCGACGATGTCCTCGTTGCCGTAGCTCACGGCGGTGTCGATGAACGTGATGCCCAGGTCGATCGCGCGCTGGACCACGCGCTCTGACTCGCTCCGCGTCGCTCCCGTGAGCTGGCCGAGCCGGCTGTGTCCGCCGCAGCCCAGCCCGACGACGCTCACGGTGAGGCCGGTGCGCCCGAACCGCGTCATCTCCATGTCGGCCCGCCCAGCTCGTTCACGTCGTTCACGTCGCGTAGGTTCCACAGTCGTGTCGCCAAGTCGTGGGCCTCCTGCTCGCCGATCACCGGCACCGTGAGGTCCTCGAACTTGGCTCGGAGTTCGGCGTCCGTCAACGGATCGTCCGGATCGCCGCGCCGAGTGTTGCGCACGACCGTGTGTCGCGACCCGTCACGGGTCGTCACGATGACTCGTGCGCGTCGCCGACCGGGGAAGTCCGCGTCGAACTCGGGATCGGGTTCGACCACGATCCGGTCCATCAGTGCCCGGATCGAAGGATCTGCCAGACGCCCGTCGGTGAAGACGCCGGGGCCGACGGTCCCCTCGACCATGGCGGCGGCGACACAGAAGGCCAAACTGAACTTCGCCTCGTAGACCGATGACGGATCCGCGTTGCCTGCCACGGTGATCGCGGTGGAGTAGGTCCGGACGAGGATGTGATCGGTCGAGGACGGCGTCACGCCGGCGGCCCGCAGTTCGAGGGCGGCGTCGACGGCCGCGAACGTGTGTCCGCAGCACGAGTGTCTCTTGACCGTCGTCTCGGTGATCGCCCACGGTTCGCCGAGAATGCTGATCGCGCTCTCCCAATCGACGTCCTCGGACATGGCGGCACCCAGACCCACGGGACCCTCGAAGACATCACGTGCACCGGTGAGGCCGTGGGCCGCGGCGATTGCCGCGGTCACGCCGTTGGCGGCCGCCTGGCCGGCGTGCAGGGGCTTGCTCATCGCGTCGGAGCGGAAAGCTTGTTGGAGGCCGGCGGCCATTGTCGCCGAGGTCGTCAGCGCATGGGTGAACGCATCGATGCCGAGCGCCTGAGCCTCCGCAGCCGCCGCGGCGGCGCCGATGGCCCCCACGGTCCCAGTGGTGTGCCAGTAGACATAGTGCGCCGGTTGCAGTGCAGCGGCGACACGATCGCCGATCTCGTAGCCGACGGCGACGGCCTGGAGCAGCTCGCGCCCGCTGATCTGCCGGTGCTGGGCCACCGCGAGTGCAGCTGCGATCGTCGGAGCGCCGGGGTGGTAGAGCCCGTGACGGAAGATGTCGTCCAGCTCGGCGGCGTGGGCCGCGCTCCCGTTGATCAGGGCTGCCTGGACCGGATCGATCCGAGGGCCGGACGGCACCAGGTGCGCTCCGGTCGCCCGATTCGGCCCGCCGAACGCCTCTCGCAGAATGCGGGTCGGCTCTGCTCGTGAACCGACGATCGTTGCCGCGTGCCAGTCGACGATCGCACGGGTCGCGGCCGTTGCGACGTCGTCCGGCAGTGCCGTCTCACGCGAGGAGACGGCGAACTCGGCGAGTAGTCGACCGATCACGTTCGTCCTGCCGTCGCTCCGGCGATACGGCCGAAGACCGATCCGTTGGTCAGGCCGGACCCGCCCGGGTAGTTGAAGTAGAAGATGCCACCGACCAGCTCGCCGCAGGCGAACAGGCCCGGAACAGGATCGCCGGCGACGTCGAGAACCTCGGCGCTCGTGTTGATCCGTATCCCGCCGAAGGTGAAGGTGATGCCGCAGGTCACGGCGTATGCCTCGAACGGCGGCTCGTCGAGGGTGTTGGCCCAGTTCGTCTTGTCGATCGCGAGGCCGGACGTCCTGCGTCCGTCCTTCTCATTGGGATTGAACGCGATGTCGGTCCTCACCGCCCGGTTGTAGGCACCGACGGTCTGCACCATGGCGTCGGCGTCGACGCCGTCGAGCTTGCGCGCGAGCTCCTCGATCGAGGATGCCGTGACCCGCGTGACCTGCTTGATCCGGTATTCGTCTCGAAGCAGATGGGCGACCTTCTGGTCGAAGATCTGCCAGGCGAATTGTTGTGGCTGAGCCAAGATGACGCGGCCGTACTTGGCATACGTGTAGTTACGGAAGTCAGCGCCTTCATCGACGAATCGTTCGCCGTCGGCGTTGATCATGACGCCGAACGGGTAGCTGTGTTTCTGGAATCCGTCGCCTACGGCCAGATCCCCGAACGGCGGCGCATTGAGATCCCAGCCCACCGCATGTGCCCCGGACCAGTGACCCCACGGCGCCGCTCCGGCGTCGAGCGCCATGGCGATCCCGTCACCGGTGTTGTAGCGGGTGCCACGTACCTTGCTCAGGTCCCAGCCGGGGCCCAGGTACCTGGTCCGCCATTCGGTGTTCGCCTGGAAGCCGCCGCTGCCGAGGATGACCGCACGTGATCTGATCTCGACGGTCTCGTCGCCCTGGCGGACCGCGACCCCGACGACACGACCATGCTCCTGCAGAAGCCGTACCGCCCTGGCGCCGTACGCGATCTCGATGCCCTCACGGCGCGCTGCCGTGGTGAGCGCCTCCACGAGGCCTGGCCCTCCGCCCCACGCCTCGAGGGTGAGGCCACCCCAGAAGGTGAATCTCCCGTCGACCTTGAACGCCTGTCGTCCGTAGATCGGCGCGAAACGGACGCCCTTGGATCGCATCCACGACAAGGTGTCGAACGAACGCGATACCAGGGTGTCCGCGAGGTCCGGATCCGTGCGGTACTCCGTCACCCGGCACAGATCGTCGTAGAACCGCGACTGGTCGTAGGACCCGAAATCGGTCGAGGCCAGTTCGGCCTCGGTCAGTTCCGGGCACAGAGCCGTGATCTGCTCGACTCCGTCGTATGCGAATCGCATCGCCCCCGCTGTGAAGGCGGTGTTGCCCCCGCGTTCCTTCTCGGGCGCACGCTCAAGTACCAGGACGCTGGCACCGGACTCGCGTGCGGAGAGAGCGGCGCATAGCGCGGCGTTCCCGGCGCCGACCACCACGATGTCGTAGGCATTCTTCATTCGACGAACACCGTCCCGATGCTGCCGAGGCTCGGCGCGTCGAATCCGTACAAGAACTCACACGGTTCGTCTCCGGGATTGAAGATCCCGTGGATGGTTCCGGCAGGCATGAAGTATGACTCTCCTGGTCTCGCTGGATATTGGTGGTCGTCGAGGGTGACCACCGACGTGCCGTGGATGATGACGTAGAACTCGTCGCTGGTCGGGTGATAGTGCCGCAGGTGGGTCTGGCCGGGGAGTATCCGCGCCCATCCGACGCTCAGGGTCGACGAGTCGCTCAACTCTGCGGAGATCAGCCGGCAGGCGCTGTACTCGTCCGGCTGACCGTCCAGGCCCGTCCGGGTGGGCGAGACGAAATCCGCCTCGTCCACCCGGTTGACGAGCCTTTCTGGAGGATGGCTACTTGATGAAGGCATTCCACGCTTCCTCGAGGTCCTTCAGGTTGTCGCCGATCCACAGACCGTCGGCGGCGACGACACCCTCGTGCGAGGTGAGCAGGTTCTCGGCCGCCTCGGGGCTCAGGTACTTCTCCAGGTCCCGCGTGGGAACCAGGAGCCCCTGGCTCTCCGCGACCTTGGCCTGTGCCTCGGGATGCTTCAGCACCCACTCGATGAACTGGAAGGCGGCGGCCTGGTTCGGGGCGTCCTTCATCACGCCGAGGCCGGTCGTGCTCTGGTAGACGGCCGACGGCCAGAAGAGCTGGAGATTCGGGATGCGCTCCTTGGCCGCGGTCGCCGCGGACGCCCAGATGTACGCCACGTCGACCTGGCCGTTGACGATGGCCTGGATCTGGCGGTCGCGGGTGTCGGGCCATGCCTTGATCTCGGGCTTGATCTCCTCGAGCTTGGAGATCGCCCGGTCGATCGGGTCCTTGACGTTCATGTGCTCCAGATCGGCTGCCGGAACTCCGCTGGCCTGGAGGCCGAGGAAGAAGCTGGCCCAAGTGGTGGCGACGATGCCGCGTCGTCCCGGGAACCCCTTCACATCCCAGAACTCCTGGGCGTTCGTGGGGCAGGTCTCGACCTTGTCGGCATTGCACGCGATCAGGGTCGGGGAGTTGGCGTACTGGATGATGGAGTCCGCGATCAGCGCTCCATCGATCGAGGTCTCCTCGACGACCTTGGCCAGGTCGTCCGGCACGGGGGCGAGTGCGTCCGCCGTGAGCAGCGGGGCGAGGTTCGCGCCGTCGATGACGTCGATCGACACCTTCTTGTTCTCTGCCTGGAGCAGCGCCATCGGCACGGGCCCGTTGCCGTGGGTGACGAACTTGACCTTGATGCCGGTGTCGGCCGTGAACGGGTCGGCCAGGTTCTCCTTGGTCGACTTGGTGAAGTCGCCGCCCCAGCTGGCGATCACGATCTCTCCCTTGTCCTCGTCGCCGGAGTCGGATCCGCCTCCGCAGGCGGCCAGCATCGTGGCGATGAGGGACAGGGCGACGGCAGCGATGCCGCGTCTCAACAGGCGTGTGTTGGTTGTCATGGCGTACTCGTTCTCTCGGGTTCAGGGGTCAGGACTGACTGGCCGTCGCGCCCGGGCCTTCGGGTATGAGCCACAGGTCGTCGACGGGGACAAAGAACTCGCATTCCTCGGATCTGAGGAGGTCCTCCGCATGATCGATCGAGAGTTGGGCCTCGAGTTCCATGGACTCGGCGACTCCGCGCGGGCGGAACTTGACCCGCACGAACTCGCCCATGAACACCGACGCCGAGACGGTGCCCTTGATCGCCAGCGCGTCGCCCGTGGCCGTCAGGCGCACCGCGCTGGGCAGGAAGGTCAGGCCCGCGTTCGAGCCTGGCGTGCCGCCTGGTTCGCCGGCGACACGAAGCGACTGACCGAGGTATTCGGCGCGCCCGCGGCCGCCATCGTCGGCCGGTTCGCGTACGGTCGCGGGAACGACGTTGTGGCTGCTGAAGAAGCGGGCGGTGAACCGCGTCGGTGGCTGCCGGTAGAGGTCTCGCGGCCGGCCGTCGGCCTCGATCCGGCCGTCTCGCATGATGACGATGCGGTCCGACAGACTCATGGCCTCGTCGCGGTCGTGTGTCACGTAGAGCACCGTCGACCGGATCTTGGTGTGAAGCTCACGGATCTCCTCGGCCATGCGCATGCGGAGGTCCCGGTCCAGCGCGCCCAGCGGCTCGTCCATGAGGAGGACGGCAGGTTGATACGCCAGGGCGCGGGCGAGGGCGACGCGCTGTTGTTGCCCACCGGACAGCTGTCGGGGCTTCCGCTTGCCGAGGTCGGCGAGGCCCACCAGATCGAGCATCTCGGCGACACGGGCTCGTCGGTCCGCCAGCGCGACGCCGCGCATCTTGAGGCCGTAGTCGATGTTCTCGGCCGCCGTCAGATGGGGGAACAGCGCATAGTTCTGCACCACCATCCCGATATTGCGGTTGCGGGGGCTCAGGCGTGAGGCGTCAATGCCGTCGAGGAGCAGGCTCCCGCGGGTCGGCTCGATGAACCCGGCCACAGTACGCAGGACGGTGCTCTTACCGGACCCGCTGGGTCCGAGCAGCGTGAGGAACTCGCCGTGCGGCACGACCAGGTCCAGGTCGTGGATGGCGATCGAGTGGCCGTACTCCTTGCGGAGGCCTCGGATCTCCAGAGCGGAGCCGCCGCGACTCGTGTCGCCGGTCATGGTGTGTTCCCCTGATCGAGTTGGCGAAGCCGGACGCCCACCGTCATGACGAGGCCGGTGAGGCACATCAAGATGACGGCGATGGCCATGATGAGCGGGTCGATCCCCGTCAGGACCGAGTCGAAGATCGCCTTGGGCAGGGTGATGATCTGGCCGGAGCCCAGGAAGTTGATCAGTGTCGCTTCATCGAAGCTGTAGATGAAGCCGAACACCATGCTGGCGCCGATCGCTGGTGCGAGCAGCCGCAGGGTGATGCCGACCATGGCGCGGATCCTCGACGCGCCCAGGGACATGCTGACAACCTCCAGATCGGCCGGCAACCGGGTCAGCGCGCCCGTCACGATCAACATCGGGAACGGGAGCGTGAGCGCGGTGTAGGCGAGGACGACCCCGGTGAAGCTGCCCACCACGTCCAGGCGCAGGTACAGCACGTACAAGGCCATCGCGTAGGCCACGCCCGGCAACACCAGGGGCGCGACTCCCAACGACGTCAGGGCTGACTTCAAGGGAAGATCGGTCCGCGCGATCGCGTAGGCGGCCAGGGTGCCGATGACGGTCGACAGGACGGTCGACAGGAGCGCGACGGTCACCGAGACTCCGACAGCCGACAGCCACTCGTCGGATCCGAGGAAGGCCTCGTACTGCCGCAGGCCCCACTCGGCGGGCGGGAAGACGAGATAGGGATCGGCCGAGAACGACAAGACGACCACGATGGCGACGGGGAGCAGCATCAGCAGCGCGATCGACACGCCGGCACCGATCCGCAGGGTCCGGGCGGCGATCCTGGCCCGGTACGCGATCTCCGTGCGGACGCTCATTGATCCAACACCGCATAGAGCCGACGTCGTCCCACGCCGAGGTAGGCCAGCAGCAGGACCAGGTACCCGACCAGCAGCAGCACGACCGAGGCGATCGCCGCTCCCTGGAGATCGGAGTAGTCGAAGACGCTGCTCCAGATGAGGCTCGCCGCGAAGGGAGATGTGACGCCGCCCAGCACCAGGGGAGTCACGAAGAACCCCAGACTGATGACGTACACGATCGCGGCGGCGGCCATCAGGCCCGGCAGCGCCAGCGGCATCACGACGCTCGTGAACGCACGCAGTCGCGAGGCGCCGAGCGTCTCCGAGGCCCGCACGAGGTCGAGATCCACGGCCAGGAAGGCGGTGTACGAAGGGATCGCGGCGAACGGGATCATCTGATAGACCATCCCGACGACGACCGCTCCCTGCGTGTAGAGCATCTCCTTGGGCTCGGAGGTCAGGCCCATGGCCATCAGGGCGCGGTTGATCAATCCGTTGTGCTCGAGCAGGACCTGGATCGAGTACATCTTCAGGACCGATCCGAGCCAGAACGGCAGGGTCAGCGAACACAGGATGAGCAGACGAAGGCTCGTGCTGGTGGTGGTCCGCAAGAGCCAGCCGAGGAAGCCCCCGATCAGCATCGACAAGACCGTGACCGCTGCGGCGGCGACGATCGTCACGATCAGGACGCGGGTCGTCGCGGCCTGGTCGAAGTAGTCGGCGAACCCGTCGATCCCGGTGTCGCCCCAGGCGTTGACGACCAGGAGAACCAACGGCGCGACCACGAACGACAGGACGACGACCACGTAGGGAAGCACGAGCCAGCGGCCCAACCAGGTATCGCCCCGTAGGCCTCGAGCGCTGCCGGTCGCCATGTCAGTTCCGGCTCACCACGGCTCGACCGTTGATGAACACGTGGTCGACGTCGATGCCGGCGATCTTCTTCGGATCGCAGACGCGCGGGTCCTCGCCGAGAACTGCGAGATCAGCGCGCTTGCCGGGCTCGATGGATCCGAGCTCGTGCTCGACCCCGAGTGCCTTCGCCGCCGCGATCGTGTGCATCCGCAACGCCTCGGTCACGCTGACGCGCTCGTCGGCGTTGATCACCTCACCGATGCAGCTCTCACGGACGACAGCGGCCTGCACGCCGAAGAGTGGGTTGAAGTTGAGGTTCTCGCTGCCGCTGGCATCGGAGCTGGAGCTGATGTCCCAGCCGTGGTCGAGCATGGTGCGGAACGGGCGGAGCGCTGTCCGCATGTATTCGCCGGTGTATTCGGGCACGAAGCTCGACACCGTCCAGATGCCGGGTGCCTGCGGAACGGGCATGGCCGAGGCCTTGCGCCAGTAGTCGAACGTCTCCAGCTCGGTGAGCATGTTTCCGCCGTGCTCGAGCCGCACCTGGGGGAACCCGGTCGCGTCGCCGCGCACCTCGACGGCGGCGTCGCACAGCATGCGCTGGGAACGTTCTCCGTTGACGTGGGCCGCGATCTGGAGACCCTGCTCGTCGGCACGCCGCACCATGTCGCACAGTTGCTCGAACGTGTAGGCCATCCGGCCCATATTGGGTTTTCCGTCCCGTTCCTTCAGGTACGGCCGGAGCAGCGCGGCACCCGCAGCCGAGATGCCGCCGTCAACGAAGACCTTGATGCCGCGAATGTTGAACTTGCCGCTCTCCGACTCGGGCAGCACCTCCGCCCGGTGCTCGGGTCGCATGACGTCGTCCAGCGACATCGTGCCGGGCACCCAGACGAAGGCCTCGGTCCACAGCGGGATCTCTCCCGATCGCGCACCGTCGGCGATGTTGTGGAGTCCCGCGACGGAGTTGCTCATCTCGCCGATCGCGGTGACACCGCGTTCGATCAGGTACTTCCAGGCTGTCTCGCGGAGTCCGTTGCGACGTTGCTCCTCGGTCAGGTCCGGGACGGGCAACGCGTAGAACATCTCGTGCAGGATGCCGTTGGGCTGACCGTGTTCGTCGAGGCGGACATACGCATCGCCCGAGGTCGGCAGCCCGTGCTCGGTGGCCAGTTCGAGGCCCAGGGTGTTGACGACCGTGATGTGGCCGCCCAGGCGGACCGCGATCGGATAGCTGGTGGAGACCTTGTCGAGGTCGTGACGGTCGGGCATCCGCTTCTCGGCGAAGCGCCGGTCAGAGAACAGGCCGCCCTGGCCCACGAGCCAGCCGCCTCGGGCGTCGCGCAGGTGTTCGTGCTCGCGCAGCTGGGTCACCAGCGCGTCGATGGAGTGGCACGGTGGAATGTGGCAGTCGACGGCGCCCCAGAGGGCGGCAGAACTCATCTCGAGATGGATGTGGGGATCGACGAATCCCGGAAGCACCGGCCGGTCGCCGACGTCGACCACCGGGTACGGGGTCTGCGCATCCGCTGGGAGAAGCGACTCGATCCGTCCGTCGCGCACGAGGACGGCGCCGTCGTGCACAGCAGAGTGGTCGTCCATCGTGAAGATGTTGGTCGACCTCAGGACGAAGTCTCCGTCGATCGCGGTCATGGTGTCCTTTCTCAGGGTGGCCGTTCGGCCCTTGGCCTCAAGACGCTATTGGGCGGTTGCGGGGGATTCTTCGTTGTCACGGAATGAATTCTTCCCGGCGGTCTCCTACGGACTGTTCATAGCGACCGAAACCCGCAGCGACCTACGCTCGCTGCGTCCGGAGGTGGCGCAACGATGGAGTTCTCACTCAGCGAGCTCACGGGCAGGGAGCGCGACAAGCTGATGCACTCGGTCGTCGTTCCACGACCGATCGCGCTGATCACGACCCGGAGTGCAGGCGGTGTCAATGCCGCCCCGTACTCGTTCTTCAACGTGCTGTCAGGCGATCCGCCCATCGTGGCGGTCGGGATCAGCGAGACGCTGCTTCAGGGCGGAGGGCCCAAGGACACGGCGGTCAACATCCTGAGAAGCCGGGAGTTCGTCGTCAACACCGTGACCGAAGCGATGATCGACCCGATGAGGATCACGGCTGTCGACATGGCATTCGGCGTCGACGAACTGGCCGCCGCTGGGCTCCGGACGACGGAGTCCGTCGCGGTGGCGCCGCCGCGGCTGCTGGACAGTCCCGCGTCACTGGAGTGCCGGCTCCGCCAGACCATCCGGGTCACGCCGCATCGGTACATCTTCCTGGCCGACGTGGTCCACGTCCATGTGGACGATTCCTTCGTTCTCGATCCCGATCGGTTGTATCTGGCCACCTCGGAGTTCGGGCATATCGCACGCATGCACGGGAATGGGTGGTACTCCCGGACGACCGATCTCTTCCAAGCGCCCCGCCTGTGAACGGGTGAGGTTCAGTCGTGGTTCGGATGCAGGCTGGACGAGGCGCTTCGGATCCGGTGTAGGCGCACGGCGAGCCCGTACTCGAAGCGCGCGTCGTCCTCCTTCAGATCGACGCCGCACAGATCCTCGATGCGACCGATCCGATACCGGAGCGTGCTCACGTGAATGTGGAGACTGCTGGCGGTCTGCTGGAATCGACCACCTGATGCCACGAACTTCTCAAGCGTCTCCACCAGGGTCGCCTTGTGCTCGCGGTCGTACGTGATGATGTTGCCGATCAGCGCGTCGATGAAGTTCTTCACGTCCTCGGTTCCCGCTGTGGAGACGAGGAAGCGCGTCGCACCGAAGTCACGCAGCCGGACCGGCCCGGTCCGGTTGAAGTTGCGGGCCAGATCGATCGCGAGCTGGCAGTCGTCCCACGCGTCTCGATAGTCGGCCAGCTCGTTGCACGGCCCGGCGATGCCGAGGCGCAGTTTGGTGCGACGCTCCTGGAGCCGCTGAAGGCGCTGGCTCAGCCAGGTGGAGAACACGGCCTCGTCGCGATTGCCGGTCGGTACCAGGACGGCGATACCGGACAGCACGCGAAGGACGTGCGCACCGCCGGGTGACTGGAGTTCGGCTTCCAGATCGGCAAGCAGCCGCGCCTCGCTCGCCGTCGACAACGACTCCTCATGCGCTGCCACCAGCCAGTGCGGCGATCTGAGGTCCAGGCCGAGATGTTGACCGCGGATCAGGATCTCCTCGTCATCGCGCCATTCGCCCTGGAAGAGCTGGTCCAGGAGGCCGGCGCGCAGTTCCAGCTGCGTCTGTCGGACCGCCTCGTCACGCGCCAGGACGCTCACGATCGTCGATCGGGCGGTCGCCCGGACAGGAGCCTCGCCGTCGGTTCCGCTGGCGGAGGGGTCGAGGACGATCAGCGTTCCGATGTGTCCGCCGGAGCTCGCGCCGATCGGTTCGATGAGGGTCGGCATCGTCTCACCGCTCAGTGCGCGCAGTGCGAGATGGTGGACCGTGCTCCCCTTCGGGTCGTCGTCACCGGTCATCGCGAGGATCTCGTCGGCGCACTCTTGGGCCACTTCGGCCCACTGGTCCGCGGTTTCACCGTTGATCGCCGTGGGAGCCGTGCCGGCGAAGACGATCCGTTGCTCCTGGTCGAGCACCATCAGGGTGCGCCCCAGCGCCTGTTCGATGAGAGCGAGTACGGCCTGCGCGCTCGCTCCCGAAGTCAGCGCGTTGAAGACGGAGTCCTGCAGGGCACTGGCTTGGATCTGACTGGCGACGAACTCGCGGCGCAGCCTGCTCAAGTGCGTCTGCTCGTCGCAGAGTGCTGCGAGGTCCGCCATGATCTGCAGGAACTGCAGTTGCGGCTCGTCGTTCAGGAGCTCGTGCTTGGACTGGGCGCTGAAGACCAGCATGCGCCCGTTCTGATCAGCCCGGCCGACCGGTATGACGACGCCGCAGCGGTATCCCTTGCGTCGGGCGTCCGCGGCATACTCGGGAAACTCGGTGTTGTTCTGGGCATCGTGGATGAGGACGGGCAGGCCGCTGCGGATCGCCTTCACCACGGGGCTGCCCGAGCTCGGCCAGGTCGGCCGGCCCGGCTGGTAGGCCAGCTTGTCGCGGCGGGCCGCCGCCTCGCTGAGACCCCGGACGACGTCTACGTAGTCGAAGCGGCAGAACTGCCATTCGGTGTGATCGCAGATGGCGTCGACCAGCGCTTGAAGGGCGTTCGAGCCGCTGGTCGACTTCAGGCTGCTGGTGATCCGGCGCAGGCTGTCGGACAGCGCGAAACCAGTGACCATGTCGGTGCTCACTCCTTCGGAGTCGAATCGATGGTCGGCACTGTAGCCCGATGGTCGTGAATCACTGAAACGATTTCGAGCCGTCGAGACCAGTTCGTGTCGGACTCGTATCTTCGAGTTGATCAGCCCCGCAGTTGTTCCTGCATTCTCGACGATGTATTCGGCTGTTCTCGTTTCTACGCTCCCAACTATCGCCTGTCAGACGCGGTCCCGGCGTCGGCGGCTCGTAGCGGAAGGGCTTGAAACGTGGAACTCGGAATCTTCTTGTCATACATGGCATCGACGGAGGATCAGAACGACGGTCTGTACGACCGGATGCTTGAGCAGGGCGTCGCCGCCGATCGAGCTGGATTCGGGCACGTCTGGGTGCCGGAGCACCATCTGGTCCAGTACATGGCCGCGCCGTCGGCGTTGATGACCGCAGTGCAGCTCAGTCAGCACGTGTCGTGCCGGGTCGGCACGGCGGTGATCGTGTTGCCGTACCACCAGCCGATCCAGCTCGCGGGGGAGATCGCCCTGGCGGACCAGATCCTGAAGGGACGGCTCGACCTGGGAGTCGCCCGAGGTGCATGGCGCTACGAGTTCGAGATCCTGGGCACCGACTTCGACACGAGCCTTCAGCAGTTCATCGAGAATCTGGAGGCGATCCGGGCACTGCTGTCCGAGGAGGAGAAGAGCACCAGCTTCGCAGGCGATCACGTCAACTTCTCCGGTGCGTATGTCTGGCCGAGGCCTGTTCAGAAGCCTTACCCCCCCTTGTGGATGGCGACGAACCGCCCCATCGCGATCGAGGACGCGGCTGCGCGCGGATACAGCGTGCTGACGACCATGTGGTTCCGCGACGACGACGAGGTCGCGGAGATGGTCGAGGCGTTCCAACGTGGCAAAGCACGCGCAAACAGCGACCAAGAGCAGAAGTTCGGGATGACGCGCTACGCCTGCGCCGTCGATGACGAGTCCGAGATCGAGCAGCGACTGCTGGACATCCGGCAGGGACACCGTATTCAGGTGGCGCTCCACAACTTCGAACAGAACGCGGACGACCGGGGCGTCGTGCAGTCATTGCCGTACGAAGACGAACCATCCCTCGAGGAGATGGAATCGGTTCTCTTGGTGGGCACTGCCGACACGATCCGGACCAAGCTGCAGCGTCTGCAGGACATCGGGGTCGATGTCGTCAACGTCAACACCGGCCTCGCCCCGCCCGACAAGGCCATCCGTTCGATCGAGTTGCTAGGAGAGGCGTGGCACGAACTCGCTGCAAAGACGAAGTAGTGAACGCCGAAAGAGAGAGACAAGAGATGTCGACCCAGTTGGTGGCCCCCGAGGTCCACGTGAGTACGCCGGTCTTCACCGAGCGAGACTTCAAGACGCTCGCCGGCTCGTTCCTCACCGGGGTCGCGATCGTGCTCGTCGAGAGTGACGGAGTCGTGGAAGGCTGCACGATCAGTTCGCTGACCAGCGTCAGTCTGGAACCGCCGCTGATGTTGTTCTGCATCGCCCGTGACTCCCGGACCCTCGATGCGATGCGTGAGAGCGGCCGGATGGGCCTGAGCATCCTGGCCGCGGAGCATCGCAGCAGGGAACTCGCGGGACAGTTCGCTCGCCCCGGACCGAAGTACGTGGACCAGGCCGACCTGGACCGGACTCCATCGGGTCAACCGGTCATCAGCCGCGGCCTCGCGACGGCCGAGTTGACGATCCAGCGCGAGTATCCGGCCGGCGACCACGTGATCGTGCTGGCAGCACCGACCTGGACGAGCGCTCGAGCCGGCTCACCGCTGGCCTACTGGCGATCGCAGCTGTTCGACCCGCAGCACCCCCGTGACCTGTGACCCCTAGTTCAAGAGGACGAGACATGGCGCTGAGCAAGCCCACGATGACGATCGACGGACAGCAGGTGGAGGCCGCGGGAGGTCGCCGCCTGCCGGCAGTGAACCCGTACACCCGTGAGGAGTTCGCCTCCATCCCCGATGCGACTCCGGGCGATGTGGATGCTGCCGTCACCGCGGCACGTCGCGCGTTCGACAACACGTGGTCGCAGGTCCCCGGCGTCGAACGCGGCCGGTTGCTGATGAGATTGGCCGATCTGGTGGAGGCCCACGCCGAAGAGATCGGCCACCTCGAGACACAGGACAACGGCAAGCTGCTGCGCGAGACGACTAAGCAAGTCGGGTTCTCAGCGCGGACCTATCGATTCTTCGCCGGATACGCCGACAAGCTGTACGGCCTGTCGATCCCTCTGGACGACAACGCGACGCTGGACTACACCATCCGTGAACCACTAGGCGTCTCGGCTTTGATCACCGCGTGGAACTCACCCATGCAGCTACTGTCGAACAAGCTGGCGCCGGCCCTGGCGGCGGGCAACACCGTGGTGATCAAGCCATCGGAGCATGCTTCCCTGACCACCTTGCGTATGGCGGACCTGACACGCGAAGCCGGCTTTCCCGACGGGGTCATCAACGTCATCAGCGGAGGGCAGGAGGCCGGAACGGCGCTGACCAGCCATCCCGGGCTCGATCACATCAGCTTCACGGGAGGCGTCGAGACCGGGCAGGCGGTGGCGCGGGCAGCGGCGGCGCACTTGATCCCTGTCACACTCGAGTTGGGAGGCAAGTCCCCCAATATCGTCTTCGCCGACGCCAATCTCGACAACGCCGTCACCGGGGCCATCGCGGGCATCTTCGCGGCCGGAGGCCAGTCCTGCATCGCAGGCAGCCGACTCCTGGTCGAGCGGTCGGTGTACGACGACGTGGTTCAGAGAGTGAGTGCCCGCGCGGCCGAGATCCGTCTTGGTGACCCGAATCGGCCGGATACCGAGATGGGACCGGTCGCCAACCAGGCCCAGTTCGAACGGATCCAGCAGATGATCGAGCGGGGAGTGGCCTCCGGAGCGCGTCGGACGACCACCGCGGCAGTACGGGGAACCGGGGTCGATCGAGGCTATTTCATCCCGCCTACGGTCTTCGCCGACGTGGACAACGGCATGGAGATCGCTCAGCAGGAGGTCTTCGGCCCGGTCTTGAGCATCATCGGGTTCGAATCGGAGGACGAGGCGATCGCGATCGCGAACGGAACCGAGTTCGGCCTCGCCTCGGCGGTGTGGACCAAAGACATCTCACGGGCACACCGCGTCGCGCGGCGTCTGGTGTCGGGAAGCGTCTGGGTGAACACGTATCGCAAGAGCGCGGTGCAGACGCCGGCGGGAGGCGTCCGCAAGTCCGGTTACGGCCGTGAACGCGGCGCTGAGTCACTCGATGAGTTCCTACGGACCAAGAACGTGATGGTCGATCTGTCGGACACCATCGACGACCCGTTCACGATGCGCTTCTGACCGGCTGGCGGTATCGATGGAATTCGAGCTGACCGGCGAACAGGAGGATTTCCGTACCTCGGTCGATCAGTGGGCCGAACGGAACCTCGCTGAGGGTGCACGGGAACGGGCGAAGGACTCGGAGTACCCGCGCGATGTGGCGACCGCGATGGCGCGGCAGGGGCTGCTGGGGCTGACCGTCTCCGAGGCGATGGGTGGACAGGGCGCCAGCCTGATGGATGCGGTGCTGGCCATCGAGGCCGTGGCGCGTCATTGTCCCAAGAGCGCCGACGTGATCCAGGCGGGCAACTTCGGTGCCGTCCGAACGCTCGCGGAGTACGCGAGCCCGGATCAGCGGGAGCGGTTTCTGGCTCCGGTCCTCTCCGGCCGGGCCGTCCTGGGGCTCGGCATGAGCGAACCGGGTGCGGGATCAGCCGTGACCGATCTGGCGACCACGGCTGTCGTCGAAGGCGACCGCGTCCTGATCAACGGCACCAAGATCTTCTCGACGCACAGCGCCGATGCCGACTGCTTCCTCGTGTATGTGCGTTACGGCCCGGGCATCGACGGCATCGGATCAGTGCTCGTCGAACGCGAGACGCCGGGCTTGCGGATCGGACCCCCTCAGCGGTTCATGAGCGGTGAGCAGTGGTGCGAGCTGCACTTCGAGGACTGCGCGGTGCCGGCCTCTCAGGTCTTGCTCGGTCCGGGAGGCTTCCGGCGGCAGCTGTCGGGATTCAACGTCGAGCGCCTCGGGAACGCGGCGCGTTCTTTGGCATTGGGGCGGTTCGCGTTCAACGAGGCGCGGCGGTACGCGATGGTGCGCGAGCAGTTCGGGCGTCCGTTGATGGAGTTCCAGGGCCTGCAATGGAAGTTCGCCGAGATGCTGCTGTCGCTGGAGTCGGCGCAGCTCCTCTTGTACCGCGCGGCCACGCATGCCGCCGGCGGGCTGCCGACGCCGTCGGACACGGCACTGGCCAAGCTCGCTGCCAACACGGCGGGATTCGAGGTGGCCAACCAGTCGCTCCAGATCCTGGGCGGTCTGGGGTTCAGCGAGGAGAGCCTGGTGCACTACTGCGTTCTGCGAACCCGTGGCTGGCAGATCGCCGGGGGATCCACCGAGATGCTGAAGAACCGCATCGCAGAGCACGTGTTCGGCCGGTCCTTCAGCCAGCGCGCGCGATGACCACGCCGATCCTGGCCGAGGCCCTGTGGAATCCACGGTCGGTCGCCCTGGTCGGCGCATCGAACGTCGATACTCGACCTACGGCCCGTCCCTTGGACTTCCTTCGGGCCAGCGGCTGGGCTGGGTCGATTCAGCTGGTGAACCCGCGCCACCGCGCGATCGGCGGCATTCCATGCGTGCCGTCGATCGCGGACCTGCCCGAGCGTCCGGACCACGCTTTCCTCATGACCAACACGGTGCGTTCGATCGATGATGTTCGTGAGTGTGCTCGGTTGGGCGTGCCGGTGGTCACGGTGCTCGCGAGCGGCTTCGCGGAGGCAGGCGGGGAGGGCCGAGACCGGCAGCGCGAGCTCCTGGCCGCGATTGAGGGCTCTGGAACCCGGCTGATCGGCCCGAGCAGTCTCGGTCTGGTCGATGTCGCGAGCGGTTTGACGCTGACGGCCAATGCCGCCTTCGCTGAGACCGGATTGCCGCCAGGTGGCCTCTTCGTGGCTTCGCAATCAGGCAGCATGATCGGCGCCATCGCCTCGCGCGGTCGCGCGGTCGGTGTGGGCTTCGCCGGATTCGTGTCGACCGGCGGCGAAGCGGACCTGTCTCTGGGAGAGCTGTGCGCCTCGACACTGGACCGAGATGACGTGGACTCGTACGCACTGTTTCTCGAGTCCGTTCCTGACATCGGCCAGCTCGAGTCCTTCGCGCTGGCGGCCGCCGAAGCGGATCGGCCGGTGGTGGCACTGCGTATCGGGCGATCGGATGCCGCGGCGGCGTTGTCGCAGTCCCATACGGGCGCGCTGGCGGGTGACTCGGTGCTGTCCGATGAGGTGCTGTCCCGCTTGGGCATCATCACGGTCCATTCGCTCGACGCGCTGGTCGAGACACCGCGGCTCGCGGGGGTGGTTCGGCGGCCCACACGACCGGCACGGGCCACGGTCGTCACGACCACAGGCGGGGGCGGAGCCCTGATGGTCGACGAACTCGAGCAGCGCGGTGTGAGCGTGGCCGGTCCGTCGACCCAGCTGCGGCAGCGTCTGCGCGACATCGGGATCAAGGTCTCGGACTCGCCCCTGATCGACTTGACGCTCGAGGGTGCCAACTACGACACGGTGGTGGCCGGGATCAGCGAGCTGCTCGCGTCGCCGGAGTTCGACATCGTCGTGGCGGTGCCGGGCTCGTCGGCACGGCTGCGGCCCGATCTCACGGTGACGCCGATCATCGACGCTGCGGGAGAGGGCGCGCATCTGGCCGTCTGGCCCGCACCCGACGCCGTCGACGCCGTGCTGACGCTGCGATCGGCAGGTCTGGCGCCGTTTAGGACCGAGACCAGTTGCGCCGACGCAGTGGCGGCTGCCCTAGCCCGCCGTCAGCCCAAGGCCATCGTGCGCCCAGCGGTGGCCGGGCTGCCGCGCCGATCACTCAACGAGGTCGACTCCTATCGGATCCTCGACGAGCTCGGGGTCCCGCATGCGCCTCTGACGATCATCGATCGAGACCACGAGTCTTCCGGGCGGCTCGACACCCTGGAATTTCCGGTCGTCGTCAAGGCGTTGTCGGCCGACCTGCCGCACAAGACCGATCACGGTGCCGTCGTCGCGGACCTGGCCACGATCGACGACGTGTGTCGTGCGATCACGACCATCACGACCAACGTCGGTCGCAGTCTGCCCGGGCTGACGCTCGACGGCTTTCTCGTCCAGCCGTTCGTCCAGGATGCGATTCTCGAGGTCCTCGTGGGTTATCGGGTCGATCCTGATCTCGGCCCCATCGTGGTCCTGGCCGCCGGTGGCGTCGAGGCGGAGCTTCATGGTGACCGATCGGTCAGGATCGCGCCTGTGGATCTGGCCGAAGCGCGCGAGATGATCGACGAGGTCAGAGCGTTGCGTCTCGCGCGAGGGTTCCGTGGCCGGCCGGTGGGGGATCTCGAGGCGCTGGCGCGAGCGATTGTCGCGCTGTCGGGAGCGGGCTCGTCGGAGCGGCTGATCGTCGAGGCCGAGGTGAACCCGGTGCTGGTCATGCGGGAAGGAGCTGGTGTCGTCGCCGTCGACGCGCTGGTCGTGATCGCCGAACGGGAGTGAACGGCGGATCCAGTCAGTCCGCGACGCTCTCGAGCCACGACGTGGCGCCGAACGTGATCGCCACATGGTGAAGGGGCGAGTCCGGGGCCGCGCCATGCCAGTGCTCCTCGCCCGGAGGGGTGTAGACGATGTCCCCGGCCGAGACCTCGTGCTCGCTGTCTCGCGTGCCCACCCGCCCTCGTCCGGACACGATCAGCAGGATCTGGCCCGCGGCATGGGAGTGCCATCGTGTCCGTCCCGCCGGCGCGAAATGCACGTGATTGAGCCGGAGTTCGTCTCCGTGATCGAGAATCGGAATGCCCCAGGCGGTGCCGTCGATGGTCGTCCCCGCCACGCGAGCGGCGAGAGCCGCGCTGTTGCCGCGCACGATGTCCATGGTCTGTCCTTCAGTCAGTCGCCGAGTTGGCAAGACCATCAGCGTGTCGCCTGGCCTCGGGATGTGGCATCGGCCGAAGCAATCGAATCGCGGCCGTCAAACACCTATGAATCGACGAAGACGAGCCCCACGTGAGGTCGAGCTCGCACCTCCTACGAGAACTATGGGACGCACGTCACATTTTCGTCGGTTACGGCGATGTTCTGGCGTTTCAGTGTGATTACTGTGCCAAGCAACCCACAACGCCGGACACGGATCGACGACGCACTAAGGGAGCGCCCTCATGGTGGAAGCCACTCATCCTCTTCGCTCGAAGGTGGGGCGATGAGCGCTGGAGTCGTCGAAGCCGGGGCGCGTCCGTCCGGTGATGTTCAAGCACTGAAGCACGATGGTGAGATGAACGACGATCAGACGCTCTTGGATGTCAGGGACCTCCAGGTCCGCTTCGCGGCTCGTCCAGGCCGCCGCGCGGCCGACCGCGAGTCCGTGCTCGCGGTGGACCGGGTCAGCTTCCAGGTCGATCGCGGAGAGACGGTCGGTATCGTCGGCGAATCGGGTTCTGGAAAGACCACGATCGCGCGAGCCATTCTTCGTCTGCTCGATGCGTCCGAGGGCTCGGTGACGTTTCGCGATCAGGATTGGCTCGCTCTGTCGGGTGCCGACCTCAGGTCGGCGAGACGTCATCTGCAAGCCGTGTTCCAGGACCCTTCCACCAGCCTGGATCCTCGGATGTCGGTGCTCGACAACGTGTGCGAACCGCTCATCGTGCATCGCGTGTACCCGACGGCCGACGAGATTCACGAGGCCGGACGGGCGATGCTTCGCGAGGTCGGCATCAGTGCCTCCCACGAGTCGTCGCTGCCGCGACGCCTATCCGGCGGGCAGCAGCAGCGTGTGGCGATCGCTCGGGCGCTCGTCGCACGTCCCGAGATCGTCATCTGCGATGAGCCCCTGTCCTCCCTGGACGTCAGTGTCCAGGCCCAGGTGGTCGCCTTGCTCAAGCGCCTGCAGGGTGAGCTCGGAGTCTCGTATCTGTTCATCGGGCACGACCTCGGCGTCGTCCGCTACCTGTGCGATCGCGTCCTGGTCATGTACGCAGGCAGCATCGTGGAGTCCGCATCCACCGACGACCTGTTTTCTCGCCCGATGCACCCGTACACCCGGCTGCTGCTGTCGGTCGTCCCCAGGCTGCCGACCGAGCAGGGAGCCACCCCGGTCGAGGTGGCACCCCGCCCGAACACCGAGGAGACCGAGGGGCCGGTGACGTCGGCCGCCGTCACCGGATGCACCTTCCACCCGCGATGCCCGCTGGCGACCGAGGTCTGCCGGACCGAGGTGCCACAGAGCCGTCCCGTGGGATCGAGTGGCCGATTGGTCGCCTGTCACCACGCTCCGTCCGATCCATCCCCCGTGGCGGACGTCGAACAGCAACATTCCACGAAAGAGGTTCAGACATGACGCAATCGCCGCAGTTCCCTGATCAGCTCGGTGGCAGTTGGGCTTCCGCGTTGGAACGAAGAACGGTGCTCAAGGCCGGGGCCGCGGCATCGTTGGCCCTGTTCTTGGCTGCCTGCAACGGGTCGTCGCAGACCTCGTCGGGGACCAAGGGCGGCGCTCCCAAACGGGGAGGCACGCTCACCTGGGCCGGCGACATGCAGGTCAAGACCCTCGACCCCGCCTTCTCGACCATCACCACCGAGCGCAACGTCTACTACGCGGTGTGCGAGACGCTCACGACGCTGGACCCGGTGCAGAACATCAAGCCGGGCCTGGCCACCTCGTGGAAGCTCGAGGGCAATGACTTGGTGTTCACACTGCAGACCGGCGTGAAGTTCCATGACGGAACCGACTTCGATGCTGAGGCGGTCAAGTTCAACCTGGACCGCCTGATGGACCCGAAGACGAACTCGCCGCTGCGCGGGCAGCTGGTGCCGCCGGTGAAGAGCGTCGAGGTGGTCGACCAGCACACGGTGAAGCTGGTGTGTGACGCCCCGTGGCGCCCGTTGCTCGCGGCGCTCGGTGGCCGTGCCGGGTTCATCCAGTCGCCTACCGCGCTCAAGGCCAGTGGCCCGAACTCGGGCAAGCTGGTCGGCACCGGGCCCTACGAGCTGGTGGGGTGGGACGTCGGCAAGAAGATCGAGATGAAGCGATTCGAGGGGTATCGCGACAAGAAGCGGAACCAGTTCGACAAGATCGTCATGCTGGCTGTCTCGGACCCGAACACTCAGATCAGCATGTTGCGAGCGGGCACCGCCAACCTGGTCGACAATCTGACTCCGCAACTGCTGGCCACGGTGAAGGGTGTCAGCGGCCTGGCCACCTATTCCAAGGACGTCGGCTCCTGGGAAGCAGTGCAGGTCAACATGTCGAAGAGCCCGTTCGACCGCAAGGAGCTGCGTGAAGCTCTTGCACTGGCCACTGATCGAGAAGGTGTCAAGAAGATCGTCTTCCTCGACGAGGCGGCTCTCGCCGACCAGCCGGTCCGCGAGAGCTGGGCGACCAACAAGGACTTGAAGTACCCGTTCGGGTACGACCTGAAGCGCGCCAAGAGCTTGGCCGAAACCCTGAACATCGACGACGAGCTCGTGTTGACCATTCCCAACCGGGCCCGTAGCGAGGCCATCGGCGAGGTGGTGTTCGAGGGCTACCGCAAGCTGGGGCTGAACGTGTCGACCGCCGTGGCGGACGCGGCGTCGTGGTACGCCGACGTGGTGTCGGGCAAGACGCCGTGGACCGTCATCCGCTGGGTTCCCTATGGCGATCCCGACGTCCTGATGCGTATGCTCTATCACTCTGACAGCACCGGTAATTCCATCGGGTTCAACGATCCGGAGGTCGACGCCCTGCTGGACAAGGCCGCCCAGGAGTTCGATCAGGACAAGGCGTTGCCGATGTACGAGGAGCTGGCCGACAAGGTGGTGGCAGCCGCCCCGTATGCGTTCGTGGTCGGATCGAACATCTGTGCCGGAAGCTCCAATGACCTGTCCGGTGTCGAGATCTACGCCGATCTGGCGCTGCGGTTCCCCGACATGTACTTCACCGGATAGGGGGCGTGAGTGTCGCAGCAGTCAGGGCCGATGATCTTCGGCGGCGACGCCGAGCGTCGCGGAGCGGAGCGGGCATGACCGGCTACGTTCTGCGACGCCTCGGGGCGGCGCTGGGCCTGTTGGTCGTGATCTCGATCATCACCTTCGTCCTGACGCACGTGGTGCTCGGTGACCCGGTGCAGTTGATCCTGGGCGGACAGGGCTCGTTCGCGACCCAGGATCAGTTCGACGCGTTGCGCACCGAGTTGGGATTCGATCAGCCCCTGTATCACCAGTACGTGACGTGGATCAGCGGTCTGCTGACGGGAGACCTCGGAGATTCCTACACGCTGCCGATGTCGGTGAGTGGTGCGATCTCGTCCGCCTTGCCAGTGACGTTGGAGCTGGCCGTTCTCGGCACCATCTATTACGTGACGCTCGGTGTGACAGTCGGCTTGCTGAGCGCACGTCGCCGCGGGACTCGTCTCGACACCGTGGCGTCGACCGCGTCGACCCTGTTCCAGGCGGTTCCCTACTTCGCGTTGGCGGTCGCACTGATCTATGTCGGCAGCATCGTCCTGGGAATCTTTCCGCCGTCCGGATACGTCCCGTTCACCGAGGACCCACTGGGGAACCTTCATCACATGGTGCTCCCGGTGATCGCGGTCGGCACCCCGTTCGCCGGCGTGATCGCCCGTTTCACCAGGGGGATCGTGTTGGAAGAGATGGAGAAGGAACACGTGAAGGCCGCCCGCGCCAAAGGCGTGTCGAGCACACGAGTGCTGTTGAACCACGGCCTGCGCAACGCGTCGATTCCCTTGATGACGACGATCGGCATGAACACCGGTGTCTTGATGGGTGGTGCTGTCGTCGTCGAGGAGGTGTTCGCCATGCCCGGCATCGGATCGCTGTTGGTCCATTCGATCCTCGGCCGCGATCTGCTCGTCGTGCAGAGCACCGTCCTCTACATCTCGGTCGTGGTGATCGCGGTGAATCTCGCGGTCGATCTGCTGCATGGCCTGGGCGATCCGCGCATGAGGGTGGCGGCGTGATGGCGACCGGATTCTTCACGAGCAGGCGCGTCGCTCGACGCGCGGGCAAGGGGCGCGGCGCAGCCCTGTACGTCGGTGCCGCGCTGTTGGGCCTGTTCGTCGGCGGAGCGATCCTGGCTCCTTTGATCACCTGGCACGACCCGCTGACGACGAACTCGGCGATCCTGAACGCCACGCCGTCGTGGTCGCATCCACTCGGCACGGATTATCTGGGCCGCGACATGCTCAGCCGCGTGCTCTACGGTGGGCGTACGACACTGCTGGCCGTTGGAATCGGTGTCGTCGGCAGCGCTGCCATCGGCATTCCGCTGGGTCTGGTGGCGGGCTATTTCCGGGGCCCGGTGGAGATCGTCGTGGTGGCGGTCTGCGATGCGCTCCTCGCGATCCCGTCGCTCGTGCTCGCGCTGGCCATCGCGTTCGTGCTCGGGCCCAGCGTCGCGACGATCAGCCTGGCGCTGGTCGTGGTCAAGATCCCGTACTTCGCGCGCATCACGCGAGGCGAGACGATCGCGTTGAAGAAGCGGCCGTTCACCGAGCTGAGTGTCGTGGCCGGCTGCTCGGCGCCGCGTCTGCTGTTCAAACACCTGCTGCCGAACATGCGTACCGTGCTGTTGGTGCAGGCGGCGGTCGTCGGTTCTCACGGGATCCTGGTGACCGCGAGCCTCAGCTTCCTGGGGTTGGGCATTCCGCCGCCGCATCCCAGCTGGGGCGGCATGCTGAAGAAGGCGGTCCCCTATCTGGAGATAGCTCCCTGGCAGGCGTTCGTTCCCGGAGTGGTGATCTTCTTGGCGGTCCTGTCCTTCAATCTGCTGGCCGATGCGAAGCGAGGGGAGAGCTGATGCGCCGTCAGGACACCGCCGAGGTGCTGTTGGACGTCGAAGATCTGACTGTCGCCTACGACGTCGGCCCCGGGCGTCCGCCGCTCCAGATCGTCCACGGGGCTTCGTTCCGGATCGACCGTGGCGAGCTGGTGGCGATCGTCGGTGAGTCGGGGAGTGGCAAGACCACGATGGTCCAGTCGCTGATCCGGCTGAATCCACAGGATCGTTGTCACGTCGGGGGCCACGCCCGTTTCGAGGGCATCGACCTGGTCGCGGCGTCCGAGCGTGCCCTCGGGAACATCAGATGCGGCCGGATCGGGATGATCTTCCAGGATCCGTACAACGCCTTGAACCCGGTGATCACGCTGGGCAAGCAGATGGATGAGGCGCTTGCCCGACATACGTCGTTGTCCAAGGACGAGCGCAGGGCCCGGACGATCGAGCTCTTCGAGATGGTCAGGCTGCCTGATCCGAGCTCGCTGCTCAGGGTCTATCCGCACCAGGTCTCGGGCGGGATGCGACAGCGAGTGTGCATCGCGATGGCGCTCAGCGGTGGTGCGGAGCTGCTGTTGGCCGACGAGCCGACGACGGCACTCGATGTGACGACCCAGCATCAGATCATCGTCGAGCTCAACCATCTGCGGCGTCAGACCGGACTGGCGGTCGCCTTGGTGACCCACAATCTCGCGCTGGTCGCCAATATCGCTGACCGCATTCTGGTGATGTACGGAGGGAGGATCGTGGAGGAGGGGACGCGTGACGACATCTTCTTCCGTCCACGCCATCCGTACACGCAGGGGCTCCTCGCGGCCATCCCGCGACTCGACGCCGAGAAGGACGCCGACCTGGCTCAGATCCCGGGGGAGCCGCCTCAACCCGGTGAGCTGTCCATCGGGTGCGGGTTCGCTCCCCGATGCCAGGTCGCGCTGGCGCGTTGCTCGACCGACCGGCCCCCCGCCGGTCAGGTGGCTGAGGGGCATCGGTGTGCGTGCTGGGTGGCTCTCGAAGCGGTTGAGAGCGCACCCGTCTAGTCAGTTGAGCGCATCCGACAGCTCCAGCCAGCGTTCTTCCAGTGTGTGGATCTCCGCCTGGAGGGCCTCTTGCTGGTCTACGAGCCCCTGCAGGCCTTGATAATCGCTTGGATCGTGATCTGCCAGACGCCGGTGTAGTACACCGGCCTCGGCGTTGACCTTGTCGAGGCGGCGTTCGATCGAGCTGATCTCCTTCTGCGCTGCGTGACGCTCTGCGCCGGACAGCACCTCCGGATCCGCGGCCTTGGTGGGCGCGGCCGTCGAGGACGGGTCAGCCGACGAGCGCCGCAGCTGCAGGTACTGATCGACGCCGCCGGGCAGATGTCGCAGGTGTCCATCGAGGACCGCGTACTGCTGGTCCGTGACGCGCTCCAGCAGATACCGGTCGTGACTGACGACGAGCAGGGTGCCGGGCCAGGTGTCGAGCAGGTCCTCCATCGCGGCCAGCATGTCGGTGTCCAGATCATTGGTCGGTTCGTCGAGGACCAGGAGGTTCGGCTCGTCGAGCAGGATCAACATCAGCTGCAGGCGGCGTCGCTGGCCGCCGGACAGATCGCGCACGGGCGTGCTGAGCTGGGCGTTGGTGAAGCCGAGGCGTTCGAGCAATTGGCCAGGTGTCAGTTCCTGCCCGCCGGCGACATAGCTGGTGCGCTTGCGACCGATGACGTCACTGACCCGGTCGTCAGCCAGAGGGTCGAGTTCGTGCAGGTCCTGACTGAGCCGGGCCACCCGCACCGTCTTGCCGCGCTTGACGCGCCCGGTCGTGGGCGCCAGATCGGCGGTGACGAGATTGAGCAGAGTCGACTTGCCTGCGCCGTTCGGGCCGAGGATGCCGGTGCGCTCGCCGGGCCCGATGCGCCACGTGACGTGCGTCAGCACCGGCCGATCGAAGGTGACCGAGGCATCGAGGACGTCTACCACGTCCTTGCCGAGGCGGGAGGTGGCGAGCTGTTTCAGCTCGACTGTGTCGCGCGGCGGCGGTTCGTCCTCGATCAACTGTTGGGCGGCCTCGATGCGGAACTTGGGCTTGGACGTCCGAGCCGGCGCGCCGCGACGCAGCCAGGCGAGCTCCTTGCGCATCAGGTTCTGGCGCTTGGCCTCCGTCGCCTGAGCGATCCGGTCGCGCTCGACCCGCTGCAGGACGTACGCGGCATAACCGCCTTCGAACGGTTCGACGATGCCGTCGTGCACCTCCCAGGTGCGGGTACAGATCTCGTCGAGGAACCAGCGGTCGTGCGTCACGACCACGAGGCCGCCGGCGTTCTTGGTCCAGCGGCCCTTCAAGTGTTCGGCGAGCCACGTGACGCCCTCGAGATCGAGGTGGTTGGTGGGCTCGTCGAGGAACAGGACGTCGTGGTCGTCGACGAGCAGCGCCGCGAGCGCGACCCGGCGTCGCTGGCCGCCGCTGAGGGTCGACGTCAGGACGTCCCAGTCGACATCACCCAGGAGGCCGGCGATGACATCGCGGATACGCGGATCGCGCGCCCAGGTGTGGTCGGGCACGTCGCCGACGACCGCCTGCCCGACGGTCAGCGTCGGATCGAGGGCGTCGCGCTGGTCGAGCATGCCGATCCGGACGCCGCCGCGCACCGTCACGCGTCCGGCGTCGGGTTCGAGCCGCCCGGCCAGCACCGACATCAGGGTCGACTTGCCGTCGCCGTTGCGGCCCACGACGCCGATGCGGTCACCCTCGTCGATACCGATCGTGACCGAGTCGAGGACCTTCTTGGTCGGGAATTCCAGCGCGATCTGCTCCGCGCCCAACAGGTGCGCCATCAGGCGTCGAACGGCAGGGACAGGATGCGCAGAGCGGAGGCGACGGCCGAGCGGTCTTTGGCGGCGAGGCCGGCGAGCAACTCGCGCTCGCTGGACAGCAGCGCATCGAGTGCGCCGTCGACGGCTGTGCGGCCCTTGGGCGTCAGCTGGACCTGGACGCCGCGCCGGTCGTCGGGATCGGGGGTGCGATCGACCAGGTCCTTGCTGACCAGCCGGTCGACGCGGTGCGTCATGGTTCCACTGGTCACCAGCGTCTCCTGCACCAGTTGGCCGGGCGAGAGCCGGTACGGCTCGCCGGCACGGCGCAGCGCCGAGAGGACGTCGAACTCAGACGGCTCCAGACCGTGTTCGGCGAACGCCTGCTTGCGTGCCCGGTCCAGATGCGTGGCCAGCCGGGACACGCGGCTGAGCACCTCCATGGGGGACACGTCGAGATCGGGTCGTTCGCGGCGCCACGCTGCGACCAGCCGGTCGACCTCGTCCTCCACGGCAGCCCTCCTCGATGAAAATCAAGATTCTTGATGTCAAGATTACGCGGACCCCTACCGATTGCTAGCCTCCGTCCATGAGGTCATGGTGGCGGGTGGCCGCTGGAGCCGCGATCCTTCTCGTCGCCTTGGCGGGCTGTGGCGGCGATGATGATCCAGACGAGGGAACGCTGCGCGACCTGGTCGAGGCCAGCACCAGCGGTGAACTGGCCGACTGCATTCTTGCTGGATTCGAGGACGAAGGCGTGGCCGACCTCGAAGATTTCGGGGCGTTGAGCAGCGCTGAACGTCAAGACCTCACCCAGCGAGCGACTCTAGGATGCTCCCAGGTCATGCCGGTGGATGATTTCGCGGGCTCGCTGGACGATGAGGCGTTCGACCTGACCGACCCCGCCGTACGAGAGGACTTGATCGAAGGCATGACCAAGCGCGGAGCCACGACACCAGCCCAGGCGCGCTGCGTTCTCGACCTGGCGCTCGAACAGCACCTCAGCGCGCGGGACCTATTCGATGCGGACGTCATGGTCCCCCTCTACGAGGCGTGCCGATGAGCGAGGTTCAGAAGATCGTCGCGGCCGGTGCGGCAGTGCAGTCCGGGTTGCTCGCCGAGGGCGCGATCTCGTCGCGCGAACTGACCGAAGCCACGCTCGATGCCGTCGAGGCCACTCAGGGATCGCTGAACGCGACGGTCGCGATCTTCCGGGAGGAGGCGCTCGCCGCGGCCGATGCCGCGGATGCGCGTCGTGCCGTGGGTGAGGCGGGTCCGTTGACCGGTGTGCCGATCGCGATCAAGGACGATCTGCCGATGGCGGGGCGGGTCACCGGCTGGGGGAGCCGCTCGATGCTGCGGCCCGCCGAGGCCGACAGTGACTATGTGGCGGCGGTCCGTGCCGCCGGCATGGTCGTGATCGCGAAGTCGACGCTGCCCGAGCTGGCGATCACCGGATTCACCGAACCCGTCGCGACCGGCATCACCCGCAATCCGCATCATCACGACCACACCTGCGGTGGATCGTCGGGCGGCTCGGCCGCGCTGGTGGGTGCGGGGGCGATCGGGATCGCCTCGGCTTCAGATGGTGCGGGCTCGATCCGCATTCCGGCCGCATGCTGCGGCATCGTCGGCTTCAAGTCCACCAACGGTCGCATGCCGAGCAGCGGGGGCTGGCACGGTCTGTCGACGCAGGGCTGTGTCACGCCGTCCGTGGCCGACACGGCCTTGTTCCTGGACACGATCGGGTCGTTCGATTCGTCGCTGGTCGAGGCGGCGACAACCGATCCGGAACCGCTGAAGATCGGGCTGTCGTTCAGTGCCTCGGCGGCAGCTCGTCCGGCACCGCTCGATCCGCGGGTGCGGCAGGCGTTGCAGGATACGGCGGAGCGGTTGCGCGAGTTCGGGCATCAGGTCGACGAGGTGAAGATCCCGTACGGCCTGGACGCGAAGGCGTTGACGGTCCGTTATCTCGGCGGCATCCGGACCAACTCCCGGCAGGTCGACGATCCGGCGCTGCTCGAGCCGCGCACGCGTGGCATCGCTCGGCTGGGCAAGCCGTTCGGGTCGCGTGCGATCGCGTGGTCCCAGCGCAAGGGCCTGGAGTTCGGCGCGTCGATCCACGACCGTCTCGGCGTCGATGTGCTGCTGACGCCCGTGATGGCCGGCCCTGCCGTGTCGGTGGGTCATTGGGCGGGGAAGAAGGGCCTCGGCTTCGTGCTGAGCATGAACGCCTATTACGCGTACACGGCGCAGTGGAATCATGCCGGTACGCCGGCCGTCTCGTTGCCGACGGGTGCGACCGACGATGGTCTGCCGTTGGCTGTTCAGCTGATCATGCGTCGCAATGACGATGCCCGGCTGATGAGCCTGGCCGCCCAGGTGGAGCGTGGATGAGGGCGACCTGGGATCCGGGCCGTTATCTGCAGTTCGCCGACGACCGCGCTCGCCCGTTCGTCGATCTGCTCGCCCGGGTGCCCGGTCAGGCCCGGACGGTGGTCGACCTGGGCTGTGGTCCGGGGAACCTGACGCCGTACATCCGGTCGAGGTTCGCCGATGCGCGCCTCGTGGGGGTCGACTCGTCGCCGGAGATGATCGAGCGTGCACGCCGCGACGATCCGGCCACTGACTACGTCCTGGCCGATGCCTCCACGTGGCGGCCCGACGAGCCGGTCGATGCGATCGTCTCGAATGCCTTGTTCCAGTGGATCGACGATCGGTTCACGGTGATCCGCGAGCTTGCGACTTCGTCGGTGCGACCGGGCGGCGTCTTCGCCCTGCAGGTGCCGGCCAATGGCGACTCGCCCAGCCATCGGCTGTTGTTCGAGATCGCGAATCGCGAGCCGTACGCCGCGCACACCGCTGACGTCACCGACCGGTTCTTCGTCGACGGTCCCGAGCTCTATCTGGACCTGTTCGCCGAGCTTGGCCGCGAAGGTTCGAGCTGGACGGCTGACGCCTGGTCGACGACGTATCTGCATGTGCTCCCGGGCGACGATCCGGTCTTCGACTGGATCTCGGGTACGGGCGCTCGTCCAGTGCTGCAGTCGCTGCCGGATGATCTACGTCCCCGCTTCGAGGCCGAGTACAAGGCAGCGCTGCGAGATGCCTTCCCGCGGCGCGCATTCGGCACGGTGCTTCCGTTCACCCGTACCTTCTGTGTGGCTGTCGCGCCCTAGACTGTGGTGCGACGATCCCCAGTTGGTCTGCCGGCAGGGCCCGCCTGACTTTGAATCAGGATTAGCGACGTAGGTTCGACTCCTACCTGGGGAGCTCTTTCAGGCGGCCAGACCGGTGTGCTCCAAGACGAGGTCGTGGAGGAACGCTTCGTGGGGTGTGTGTCGTCTGGGTGGCGCGAGACCGTGGCCCTTCTGGGCGTGGTGGCGTCGTGATCTGGGTTCGATGTTGCTGGCGGTGGTGGGGCCGTCGGGCCAGGGTCTGATGTGGTCGAGGTCGCAGGCCCAGGCGGGGACTAGGCATCCGGGGTGGGCGCAGACGCCGTCGCGGAAGAGGATCGCTCGTTTGAGTAGGTCGGGTGCGAATCGGCCTTGATATTCGATGGTGAGGATGTCGTGCGTGATGGGGTCGTGGAGCATCCGCCACCAGAAGGTGTTGCCGGTGTTGATGAGTTCTTTCATCCAGGTGGAGGGGACGGTCCAGGCGCCGTCGGCTGATGCGGCGTGTCCGGTGGTGGCGCCGGAGAGTACGTCGGCGGGGACCGTGACGGCGATGTCGGTGTGTGGTGCGGGCTGGCCTGCTTCGTTGGAGGTGGCCCAGGAGACGAGGAGGTCGGCCTTCTTCTGGTCCTGGGTGCGTCCGTCGTTCTCGAGGGAGCGGGAGTCGTGGTGCAGGCGTCGTTCGATGGCGGCGGCCATCATCGAGGGCAGGTAGGCGTACAGGTGCGACATGCCGTTGTTGTCGTGGTCGATGCGGACGTGTCGTTTGGTGCGTTCTGATTCGGCGCGTTCGAGGGCCTGGTCGGTTTCGACGCGTCGGATGAACCTGGACAGCCAGCGTCGCAGCTCGGCGGGAGTGTGGTCGCCGGCGTAGTCGACGACCTTCTGGTCGAGCTTGATGAGCGATTCGGGTCGGGTCAGTTGGTCGACGGCCGAGGAGATGTCGCGCAGCCGGGCGGCGTCGACGAGTCCGGCCTGGAACGCCGTCCAGGTGTTCGGAGCGTGTGCCGAGATGTTCTCGGCGATGGCCAGCCGGGACTGGACCTGCGCTTCGGACAGACCGGTCGCGGCCGCGATCTCGGTGGCGACCATGGACCGCGACACCACGGCGTGCATCGGGGACGATGCGGTCTGGCTGATCTGGGTTTCGCGTTGGTGTGCGTAGCGGAGCATGCCGCGCCATTCGCGGGCTTCGGCGACCGCGCGACGACGTGTCAGCACAGCCAGCTGGGCCGCATCCATCACGTGGCTTTCGATCATGTGTTCGACAGTATCGGTCGGTTCGGACACCCGCACCCAGTCATCCACAGGCCGTGATCGAACGATGGACGGCGGTTCGATGTGGGCGGCCGGGTCTTCGTGGCCGATTTCGGTCGAACCCGGTGCGGTCTCGTCACCTACGCTGCTGCGGTGAGTGACGAACTGGACCAGGGGCCGTTCTTCCACGGCACGAAAGCCGATCTCGGTGTGGGAGACCTTCTGTCGGCGGGCTTCAGGTCGAACTATCGACCCGAGGTCGTGATGAACCACATCTACTTCACGGCGCTGCCCGACGGGGCCGGTCTCGCCGCGGAGCTTGCTGCGGGTGACGGCGCTCCCCGGGTATACGCCGTTGAGCCGACCGGGGCATTCGAGAATGACCCGAATGTGACTGACAAGAAGTTTCCCGGCAATCCCACCCGTTCCTACCGCAGCACGGAGCCACTCAAGGTGGTCGGCGAAGTGCTCGACTGGACACGTCAGACGCCCGAGGCGCTTCAGATGTGGCGCGAGCGGCTCGCGGCGGACGAACGCGGCGAGATCATCAACTGACCCTGCGCTCTGTCGATCTCCGTACACTCGGGCCGGGGGAAGAGGAGGACCACAGGTGAGCGATCAGGTCACGGCGATCGTGCTGGCGGCAGGCGCGGGCACGCGTATGAAGTCACGCCGAGCCAAGGTGCTGCACGAGGTCGCCGGCCGGAGCATGCTCGAACACGCGCTGACCGCGGTCGCGGGCGTGGGCGCATCGACCACCGTCACGGTGATCGGGCACCAGCGCGAGCAGGTCGGCGAGGCGGTCAGCGCGATCGACCCCGGCGTCGTGCTGGCGGTGCAGGAGCAGATGCGCGGCACCGGCGACGCCGTGGCGGTCGCCCTCGACGCCCTCGACGGGAAGATCGACGGCCAGATCTCGGGCACCGTCCTCATCACCTACGCCGACGTGCCCTTACTGGAGTCGGCCACGCTCGCCACGCTGCTCGCCGACCACCGGGAGGCGGGGCACGCCGTCACGATCCTGTCGGCCGATGTGCCCGATCCCTCCGGCTACGGCCGCATCCTGCGCGACGGCGACGGCCGCGTCACGGCGATCCGCGAGGACAAGGACGCCAGCGACGAGGAACGCGCGGTCACCGAGATCAACAGTGGCATCCTCGCGGTCGACGCCGAGTTCCTCGCCCGTGCCGTCCGCGCGCTCGACACCCAGAACGCACAGGGCGAGCTGTACCTGACCGACATCGTGTCGGCTGCCGTCGGCGAGGGCCTCCCCGTCGGAGCCCACGTGCTCGAGGATGTCTGGCAGACCGAGGGCGTCAACGATCGCGGCCAGCTGGCCAGGCTGGGCCGCGAACTGAACCGCCGCCTGGTCGCGCACTGGATGGCCGAGGGAGTCACGATCGTCGACCCGGACACGACATGGATCGACTCGATGGTCTCGATCGGACCCGACACCACGATCCATCCGGGTACACAACTGCTCGGCGCCACGACGGTCGGCGAGGGTGCCACGATCGGGCCCGACAGCACCCTGCACAACCTCGAGGTCGGCGACGACGCGAGCGTGGTGCGTACCCACGCCACCGACGCGGTCGTCGGTGCCGGTGCGACGGTCGGCCCGTTCAGCTATCTGCGGCCGGGCGCCGTCATCGAGGCCGGTGCCAAGATCGGAGCATTCGTCGAGGTCAAGAACTCGACTGTGGGCCCGGGCGCCAAGGTGCCGCATCTGAGCTATGTCGGCGACGCCGACATCGGTGAGGGCACCAACATCGGCGCGGGCACGATCTTCGCCAACTACGACGGCCAGAACAAGAACCGCACCCGCATCGGTCGGCACGCCAAGACCGCCTCGAACAACACGTTCGTGGCGCCGGTCGAGGTCGGCGACGGCGCCTTCACAGGCGCCGGATCGACGATCCGCGAAGACGTTCCGCCGGGGGCGCTGGCGGTCAGTGCCGGACGACAGAGGAACATAGGGGGGTGGGTGGCTCGCAAGCGGCCCGGTTCGGCCTCGGCCGAGGCGGCCGACCGGGCGACCGATCAGTCTCAGCAGGAATCCGACGAGTCGTCCGATGGAGCAACACCCGGTGAGTAGCCTCTCGAAGCGTGTCCCGACCAAGAACCTGATGCTGTTCTCGGGACGGGCGCACCCCACACTCGCGCACGAGGTCGCCGAGCTGCTCCAGATCGACCTGGTGCCCACCACGGCCTATGACTTCGCCAACGGCGAGATCTACGTGCGCTTCGACGAGTCGGTCCGCGGCTGCGACGCCTTCGTGATCCAGAGCCACTGCGCGCCGATCAACGAGGCGATCATGGAGCAGCTGATCATGGTCGATGCGCTCAAGCGGGCGTCGGCCAAGCGCATCACCGTGATCCTGCCGTTCTACGGCTATGCCCGCCAGGACAAGAAGCACCTCGGCCGCGAGCCCATCTCGGCTCGGCTGATGGCCGATCTGTTCCTGGCCGCCGGTGCCGACCGGCTGATGACCGTCGACCTGCACACCGCGCAGATCCAAGGTTTCTTCGACGGACCCGTCGACCATCTGCTCGCGATGCCGATCCTGACCCGCCACGTCAAGAAGAAGTACGGCAAGAAAGAGCTGGCAGTCGTCTCGCCCGACGCCGGCCGCATCAAGGTCGCGGAGTCGTGGGCGAACTCGTTGGGTGGCGTGCCGCTGGCGTTCATCCACAAGTCGCGCGACCCCCGCAAGCCGAACGAGTCCAAGGCCAACCGCGTCGTGGGCGAGGTCGCCGGCCGCGTCTGCATCCTGGTCGACGACCTGATCGACACCGGCGGCACCATCGTGCAGGCCGCCGAGGCCCTGATCAACGACGGTGCCGAAGCCGTTGTCATCGCAGCCACGCATCCGGTGTTCTCCGGTCCCGCGATCGAGCGGCTGCAGAACTCGCCGGCGGTCGAGGTCATCGTCACCAACACCCTCCCGCTCGCCGAGGAGCAGCACTTCGAGAAGCTGACCGTACTGTCGATCGCTCCGCTGCTGGCCCAGGCCACGGCCGCGGTGTTCGAGGACGGATCAGTGACCAGCCTGTTCAAGAGCTGAGCCGCGCGCCGAGCCTGTCGGGTGGGGTCGCCTTCCCGCGCTTCGGCCATGGCCGGCCTCTGCGCTGGCGACCGTGTCACTGACGTGCCTGGCAGGAAGCGGGCTGATCCGGCTCGTCGTCACCTCGTGACGATGACGGAGCCGAGGACGACGAGCGCGATGCTCAGGATGCCGAGCAGCGCCCGGAGGAGGCCGGCCGCGCGTGCGCCTCGCCGGACGTGGTCGCCCAGACCGGGTTCGTCCGGCGACGACAGTAGGCGCTGGCGCAGTCGGGTCATGCGGCGTGCCTGATCCACGGCGACGGCGAACGCCGCGACTAGGATCACCGCGAACGTCACGCCGGTGACGACCAGGCCGCCGTCGTCTCCGGCGTCGCCGAGCAGGACGGCCGCGCAGGCGAGCGCGATCACCAGGGCAGGGGTGCCGACCCAGAAGTAGCTACGGCCGAGCGACCGGAAGAACCTGACCCGGGTGTCGGGGTCGAGGGTCGTGGTCGCCGTGCGAGCGACCACGGCGATCGCGACGTAGCCACCGACCCAGACGCTCGTGGACAGCACGAGCGCGGTGGTCAGCAGGGCCTGGGCGGTGTCGGACATCGTCTCTCCTGGTGGTCGTCGGATACTCCCCATTTATACGACATCGACTTGTGTAAATAGAGTCGGTCGGCACACTCGATTTCGGCCGACCGCGGTGCCTGGGCTAGAATCCTCTGGTTGCCTCGGCGAGGGCGTTTCCCGGAAACGCCGTGATCGACAGGGCGCTCCACAGGAGTGCTGTGTCGAGCGCCCGCCGAGCCCCCTGACCCCAGCAGAATCGTTCGAGGAGAGCTTCCCCGTGGCCGAGATCAAGATCGCCGCCGAGACCCGTACCGAGTTCGGCAAGGGCGCGGCCCGCCGCATCCGTCGTGCCGACAAGGTCCCCGCCGTCCTGTACGGGCACGGCTCGGACCCTGTGCACGTGACCCTGCCGGGCCACGACCTGATGATGGCGTTGAAGAACTCGAACGCCCTGCTCACGATCGACCTCGGCAGCGAGTCGCACCTGGCCATCCCCAAGCAGGTCCAGCGCGATCCGATCAAGGGCTTCATCGAGCACGCCGACCTGCTGATCGTCAAGCGTGGCGAGAAGGTCACGGTCGACATCCCGGTCAACCTCGTCGGCGATGCCGTCTCTGACGCGCTCGTCGTGCTGGAGAACTCCACCGTCGCGATCGAGGCCGAGGCCACGCACATCCCGCAGGGCATCGAGGTGTCCGTCGAGGGACTCGAGCCCGGCTCGCAGATCCACGCCTCCGATCTGTCGCTGCCGTCCGGCGCCGCCCTGGCCGTCGACGCCGATCTGCTGATCGTCAACGTCACCAGCGCCCCGACCGCCGCCGATGTCGAGGCTGAGCTGGCCGACGCCGAGGCCGAGGCCGGCATCGAGCACGACGCGCCCGAGGGCGAGGCTGCCGCCGACAACGGTGCCGCCGAGGGCGACGCGGCGGAGAACGCCGACTCCGAGTGAGCCAGCCCTGGCTCGTCGTCGGGCTGGGCAATCCGGGCCGCGGGTACGCCACGACCCGGCACAACGTCGGGTACATGGTCGCCGACGTGCTCGCCGATCGGGTCGGCGGACGCTGGAAGAAGCACAAGTCCGGCCGTGCCGACGTCATCGAGGGACGACTCGCCGGTGAGCGGGTCGTCCTCGGTCGTGCGCGTTCGTACATGAACGAGTCCGGCGGACCGGTCTCGACGTTGGCCACGTTCTACGACATCGACGCGCAGCACATCGTCGCGATCCACGACGAGCTCGACATCGACTTCGGCCAGCTGCGCCTCAAGCTCGGCGGTGGAGACAACGGTCACAACGGCCTGAAGTCCATGCGCCAGTCGCTGGGCACCGGCGACTTCCACCGCGTGCGCGTCGGCATCGGCCGCCCGCCCGGCCGGCAGGAGGTGCACGACTTCGTGCTCAAGCCGTACTCCTCGACCGAGAAGAAGGACCTGCCGGTGTACGTCGAGGAGGCCGCCGACGCGGTCGAATCGTTGATCTCGCGGGGACTGGCCGAGACACAGTCCGCGTTCAACCGGTGAGCGCGTCGAAGGGGCGGGCGGGTTCGCTCGCGAGCAGCCCCCGACCCCGGCTTGTGTTCGCTCTCGCTCGCCTGCGGGGCTGTGGACCACGGCGGGACTGGGCTCCGGGTCACTCTGGTATCGCCGGCACCAGCGGCCACATGAGTCACTGCTTCATGGGGCAAGCGTTCACTGACCTGGGCAAATTTGCCCATGTCAGTGGTGGTTTCCCTAGCCAAGTGGTGGCGAGGCGACCAGCTGACCGGTCCCACCCCCTTCGTCCACAGCCGCTCCCGCAACCACCGGCTGCCGCAAGCCGGCACGATCATCGACTCGGCCACGACCCCGCCCGCACGACCGAAAGCGCCGCATGACCGCCCGCCTCGCCTCCCTCGCTGCACTCGTCGACGCCGAGCCGACGATCGATGCCGTGCTGGCAGACCTACGCGACAACGTCGTCGAGCAGACGGTACGTGGGCCCGAGGCGCTGCGCCCGTTCCTGACCCATGCGCTTGCGGGTCGTTCGGGCACCGTTCTGGTGGTCACGCCGACGGCCCGCGAGGCCGAGGACCTGGAGCGGCAGGTCGCCGAACTGATCGGCGCCGATCAGGTGGCGACCTATCCGGCGTGGGAGACGTTGCCGCACGAGCGACTGTCGCCGCGGTCGGACACCGTGGGCCGTCGCCTCGCGGTGCTGCGGCGGCTGGTGCATCCAGGGGACACCGCCGAGACCGGGCCCTTGCGCGTGGTCACCGCTCCGGTGCGCTCCGTGCTGCAACCGCAGGTCGCGGGACTGGCCGACTTGGTTCCGGTCGAGCTGAGTGCCGGCGACGAGGTCGAGCTGGAACAGGTCGTCGCCGATCTCGCTGCTGCCGCTTATGCGCGGGTCGACCTCGTCGAGCGGCGGGGCGAGTTCGCCGTCCGTGGCGGCATCGTCGACGTCTTCCCGCCCACCGAGGAGCATCCGCTCCGGATCGAGTTCTGGGGCGACACGGTCGAGGAGATCCGCCGCTTCGCGGTCGCCGACCAGCGCACGTTGGAGGAGGTCGACCGGGTGTGGGCGCCGCCGTGTCGTGAACTGCTGCTCACCGACACGGTTCGCGAGCGCGCGCGAGCACTCGCCGAAGATCACCCCGGACTGCGCGAGCTGCTCGGCAAGCTGGCCGAGGGCCACGTCGTCGAGGGGATGGAGTCGCTCAGCCCGGTCCTCGCCGACCGAATGGAGCTGCTGGTCGATCTGCTGCCCGGCGACGTCTCGGTGCTGCTGTGCGATCCCGAGCGCGTCCGGGCCCGCGCCGCCGACCTCAACGCGACCAGCGCCGAGTTCCTCGACGCTTCCTGGGCAGCCGCCAGTGGCGGTGGCGAGGCGCCCATCGACCTCGGCGCCGCGTCTTTCCATGAACTCGACCAGGTCCGTGACCTGGTCGTGGGCCGCGGTCACGCCTGGATCGGCCTGTCGCCCTTCGGGCTCGATCAGGACGACACGACCCGCACCGTCGAGATGGAACCGGCGCCCACTTACCGGGGCGATACTGCCGCGGCCTTGCAGGATGTGCGGGACTGGCTGGCCGCCCGGCAGCGAGTGCTGTTCGTGGTGCCGGGTCACGGCCAGGCTCAGCGAACCGTCGAATGGCTCGCTGAGCACGACGTTCCCGCCACGGCCGACGACGAGTCGACGCCCGACCGGTCCGACGTGGTCACTGTCGTCCAGGGCGATCTCGAGCACGGATTCGTGTCGGCGCCGCTCTCGCTGGCTGTCGTCACCTATGACGACCTAGTCGGCCAGCGCACCGCGGACAGAACCGAACGCAAGATGCCGGCACGTCGCCGCAAGGCGATCGACCCGCTGGAACTGGCTCCGGGCGACCACGTCGTCCATGAGCAGCACGGTGTCGGCCGCTACGTCGAGATGATCCAGCGCGTCGTCCAGGGCGCCGCCCGCGACTACCTGGTCATCGAGTACGCCGCCAGCAAGCGCGGCCAACCGGCCGATCGGCTGTTCGTGCCCATGGACCAGCTCGATCAGATCACCCGCTACATCGGCGGTGAATCGCCCAGCCTCGACCGGCTCGGCGGTTCGGACTGGACCAACCGCAAGGCCAAGGCGCGGCGTGCCGTGCGCCAGATCGCCGGTGAGCTGATCAAGCTCTATGCGGCCCGCCAGTCGACGCAGGGTCACGCGTTCGGGCCCGATACCCCGTGGCAGGCCGAACTCGAGGACGCGTTCGCGCACGTCGAGACCCCCGATCAGCTCGTCACGATCGACGAGGTCAAGCGCGACATGGAGCGGTCGGTGCCGATGGACCGCCTGGTCTGCGGCGACGTCGGTTACGGCAAGACCGAGATCGCCGTACGGGCCGCGTTCAAGGCGATCCAGGACGGCAAGCAGGTCATCCTGCTGGTGCCCACCACGTTGCTGGTGCAGCAGCACTACGCGACGTTCGCCGAACGCATGGGCCAGTTCCCGGTCACGATCCGGCCGCTGTCACGCTTCCAGACCGACAAGGAGTCCAAGGCCACGCTCGACGGCCTGGCCGATGGATCGGTCGACCTGGTCATCGGCACGCATCGCCTGCTGCAACCGGGCGTCCGGATCAAGGATCTCGGCCTCGTCATCGTCGACGAGGAGCAGCGATTCGGCGTCGAGCACAAGGAGGCGCTGAAACACTTGCGCGCCGCGGTCGACGTGCTGAGCATGTCGGCCACCCCGATTCCGCGCACGCTCGAGATGGCGATCACCGGCATCCGCGAGATGTCGACCATCGCGACCCCGCCCGAGGAGCGTCATCCGGTGCTGTCGTTCGTCGGGGCCTACGACGACAAGCAGGTCACCGCGGCGATCCGTCGTGAGCTGCTGCGCGAGGGCCAGGTGTTCTTCATCCACAATCGCGTGCAGTCGATCGACAAGGTCGTGGCGCGATTGCAGGAGCTGGTGCCCGAAGCGCGCGTCACCTCGGCGCACGGCCAGATGGGCGAACACCGGCTCGAGGAGGTCATGGTCGACTTCTGGGAGAAGCGGTTCGACGTGTTGGTGTGCACGACGATCGTCGAGTCGGGTCTGGACGTGTCGAACGCCAACACCATGATCATCGAGCGCGCCGACACCCTCGGCCTGTCGCAGTTGCATCAGCTGCGCGGCCGGGTCGGGCGCGGGCGCGAGCGTGCTTACGCGTACTTCCTGTATCCGCCCGAGAAGCCCTTGACCGAGACGGCGCACGACCGGCTCGCGACCATCGCGCAGCATTCGGAGCTGGGTGGCGGCATGCAGGTCGCGATGAAGGACCTCGAGATCCGCGGCGCGGGCAATCTGCTCGGCGGGGAGCAGTCCGGGCACATCGCCGACGTCGGCTTCGACCTGTACGTGCGCCTGGTGGGCGAGGCGGTGGCAGAGTTCCGCGGCGAGACCGACGCCGACGAGCACCGCGAGGTCAAGATCGAGCTGCCGATCGAGGCGCACCTGCCGCACGACTACGTGCCCAGCGAGCGCCTGCGCCTCGAGATGTATAAGCGCCTGGCCGCGGTACGTGCGATGGCCGAGGTCGACGAGCTCCGCGAGGAATTGGTCGATCGCTACGGCGAGCCGCCGGCGGTGGTCGAGGTGCTGCTCGACGTCGCGCGCCTGCGGGTGCGTCTGCGCGAGGCCGGCATCAGCGAGGTCACGGCGGCCGGCCCGAACGTCCGGTTCGCCTCGCTCGTCCTGCCTGATTCGGCGCAGGCCCGGCTCTCGCGCGTCTACCCGCGCAGCATCTACAAGGCGGCCGGCGAGGTCGCGTTGGTGCCTCGTCCCAAGACGGCCCCGGTGGGCGGCAAGCCCATCGACAATCGTGAGCTGCTCGACTGGACCAAGGTCGTCATCGACACGCTGGTACCGCCCCCTCCTGCTGCGTGATATCGGGGCGGATCAGCTCGTTCCGCAAACATCAGCACCGGCATGAAGTTCGTGTCGGGTGACCCCTTCAGCGCTGTGATCTGGCGGCGTCGGGTCACAGCGCGCGGACGTCAAGGGCCCGGTACAGGGACTTAACCTGCACTTTACCGGGATCCCTTGACATGTGACGCATCTTACCGTTTATATAACGGGGGTAATCTACAAGGGCGATACGGGACGGAGGGTTCGTCGTCTGCGGTGCGGGTTCTGGCTGGCATGACACCAGGAGCAACACCGTCGGCGGGGCGGTGCACAACTGAATTGCCGCGTCACAGGGGGCAGTGAGTCGTGGTCGATCGTCAGCAGTTGGACGGCGACCACCAGTGGTTGGACACGGCAGTCATTCGATCGGCACGACCTCGGGGAGGATTCGTGCCCGCCCCTCATCGCGTTCGCAGTCGTGAGCGCTCCTGCAAGAACAACCCCCTACCTACGGGTAACCAATCACATCTCTCACAGAGTGGAAGCGATCGGAACTATGTTCATGACATCTATCAGGAATCGGGCCGAGTCCCTGCGATGGTCGGCCAGGCGCACCAGGCGCGCAGCCCTGACGGCCGTGTGTGTGACGGCCCTTGCTCTCACCAGCGCGTGCGGAAGCGACAGCTCGGACGACGACGGCGGCGAGTCCACGTCGGTGAAGTACGCCGTCACGTCGCCGCTCGTTCCGCCCCAGCTTCCGCCCTACGTCGGTCCCCTCGTGACCGGCCAGGACTTCGGCCTGGACATGAAGCGCGACAACCTCCAGGTCCTCAACGACACGCCGTCCGCCCTGCAGCTCCTGCTGTCCGGCAAGATCCAGGCGACGTCGGCGGCGTTCATCGGCTTCCTGAAGGCGCGCGAGTCGCAAGATCAGTTGCGCACGTTCTGCCCCGTGCAGGGCACCACCAGCGGACAGATCGTCAGCGTCAACCCCAAGGTCACCACGATGGACGACCTGTTCGACAAGTCCGTGCGTGTGCTCGTGGAGAGCCCCGGTGGCCCGAACGACTACTTCATGAGTCTCGGCATGCAGGCGGCAGGGCTGGACAAGACCAGTGAGGACCTGCCCAACACCAAGATCGTCGAGGACCAGGAGCAGCGGTTGTCCGCCCTGCTCGCGGGCAATGCCGATGTCGGTGCCGTCTGGGACTACGACGTACCCAAGCTGCAGAAGAAGTTCGGCGAGGACAACGTGACCGTCCTGTTCTCCTTCACCGATGCGCCCACCGTCTATCTGTCGTTCGTGTCCTCCAAGAAGTGGCTCGACGACAACCCCGAGACCGCGGCGAAGTTCTGTGCGTCGGTGCTCGAAGCCAACAAGAAGATCACGGCCGACCTGGATCTGTACAAGAAGACGATCGCGGACTACGCCACGGGCAAGCCGTCGGACGACATCATCGAGGCCGTGTGGAACACAGCGCACAAGACCCCGAGCATGTGGCCGAGCTCCGGTGGCCTCGAGCGCGAGATCGTCGAGCCGGTGATCGACTACGCCGTGCAGAGCGGGCTCATCAAGGAGAAGCTGACCTACGATGACATCATCGCCGAGCAGCCGTACCTGGATGCACTCGAGCTCTTGAAGAGCAAGTAGGAGCACGTCCTCAGTGACACATCAGTATCTGAGCACAGAGGGTCAGAAAGGCCGAAGCGCATGACTGCAGTGGGCCACACTGGCCACAGCCGGAACGCTGCCGATCCGCGGGCTGACCGCGGATCGGCAGCGGGGGGCGAATCACCGGGCGACGGAACGCGCGACTATGTCGAGCTGCGTGGAGTCGGCAAGACGTTCACCCACGGCCGACAGAGTCGTCAGATCCTCGACGATGTGACCTTCAGCGTCCGCGAAGGCGAGTTCTGCGCGATCGTGGGCGCCAGCGGGTGCGGCAAGTCGTCGATCCTGCGCGTGATCGACGGATTGCTCGAACCGGACACCGGATCCGTCCGCGTCGACGGACAGGACATCACCGGCCCGAACTCGCAGATCGGACTGGTGTTCCAGCAGTTCAACCTGCTGCCGTGGAAGACCGTCCAGGAGAACATCATGTTCGGCCTGGAGAGCCTGAAGCTCTCCAAGGCGGTCAAGCGTGAACGATGCCAGCACTGGATGTCGGTCGTCGGGCTCGAGGAGTGGTCGGGGCACTACCCTCATCAGCTGTCCGGCGGCATGCAGCAGCGGGTCAGCCTCGCTCGCACGATGGCGAGGGAACCATCGCTCGTCCTCATGGACGAACCCTTCGGTGCACTCGATGCCTTGACACGGCGCTTCCTGCAGCAGGAGGTCGTGCGTCTGTGGCAGGAAGGCAAGCGCACCGGGATCCTGGTCACCCACGACATCGAGGAGGGCCTGCTCCTGGCCGACCGGATCTTCGTGATGAGCGCCAACCCGGGCCGCATCGCCGCCGTCGTCGACGTCCCGTTCAAGCACCCGAGGGACGAGGCTCTTCAGGCGACGGCCGAGTTCGCCCAGATGAAAGAGCACATCTGGCATCTGCTGACGGCCGAGATCTCGAAGTCCAGTCCCTACGTTCGGATGAGAAATGAACCGAGTGGCGGCTAGTCGGGCTCGTTCGACGACATCTGCTCGCACGGGCGTCACCCCCGCTGCGAGGAGCCGGGCAAGGAACCGGAAGGTCCTGCTCTGGTCCTTGCGACTCGGCACTGTCGCCGTGGTGCTGGCAGCCTGGGAGATCATGGCGGCCTCGGTCGGAGAGGACCTGCTGCCCAGCCTCGGATCGGTCGTCTCCGACGGCATCCCCGCGCTGTTCACCGAAGGGTATGCGGCCGAGTTCGGCCAGACGTTGATCAGGATGCTGATCGGCTTCGCCATCGCGTGTGCGATCGCTCTGCCGGCGGGCGCCCTGATGGGCGCGTCGAAGCTCTGGGCCGACATCCTCACCCCGTATGCGTACGGGATCTACATGGCGCCCCGGCCGGCGCTGCTGCCGCTGCTGATTCTGACGTTCGGAGCCGGGGCGACGTTCGGCATCGTCATGGTGCTGCTGTTCGCCGTGTTCTTCCCGCTGATCAACACGGCCAAGGGCGTGTCGGAGGTCGTCAACGGCCCCCTGTACGAAATGACGAAGTCGCTGCAGGTGTCGCGTCGGAGAGTCCTGTTCGCCGTGCTGATCCCCGGATCGCTTCCCTACGTCCTGGCCGGTATCCGGCTGGGACTCGGCATGGCCTTCAACGGAATCCTGCTCGCTGAGCTGTGGACCGCGTACTCCACCGGCGGCCTGCTCGAGGCGATGATCTCGTACCACCAGTTGCCCGAGTACTTCGCTCTCGCCGGCCTGATCGGCCTGACGGCGGTCGCGTCCTATTCGCTCTTCGGAGTCTTCGAGCGGCGTGTACGCCGGAAGCGTGGCATGGCTGTCACGGGTGCGTTCGGGGAGGCCTCATGACCGCCGTCCTGTCGAAGGTGAGCCCGGGCCGCCTGGTCCGGGTCGCCGCGGCGATCGTCGTCTTCTTCGTCGTCTGGGAGGCATACGGCCGAACCGGCAAGGCGCTCGCCGTCCCGCCGTTCACCGAGGTCTGCTCTGAGTTGGCTGGCGTGCTGACATCGGGCGATCTGCTCGGCCCGACGCTCGGTACGACCGCCGTGGCGCTCAGCGGTTTCGTGATCGCCGGCGTCCTCGGCTCGCTGCTCGGACTGCTGATCGGGCTGTTCCCGATCTTCCGCGAGGTGGTCGGCCCCTGGGTCAACGCCGCCTATGCGACCCCGATGACGATGTTCATCCCGATCATCGGCATGTACTTCGGGCTCGGTATGGGTTCCCAGGTCTTCCTGGTCGTGACGTTCTGCATCTTCAGCGTGCTGATGAACACCGCTGAGGGCGTTCAAGCGGTGCCGATCCAGTACTACGAACTGGCGAAGACGATCGGTGTCTCGAAGCTCGCGGCGGTCTTCCGGATCGTCATCCCGTTCGCGCTGCCCTACGTGTTCGTCGGGCTGCGGATCAGCGTGGCCAGCGCGTTCGCCGGTGCGATCACGGCCGAACTGCTCCTTGCGACCGACGATCTCGGGCTGATGATGATGACGGCGAGCGGCAACTTCCAGTTCGTGAAGCTGGCCGCGTTGACCTTCTACGTGGCTCTCCTCGGCTTCGTCGCGGTCGGTCTGGTCTACGCGCTCGAGCGCTGGGTCGCCGGGCGGTTGCGGGCCGCGGCCTGAGGGGTCGCGTCGGCGTTCACCGAAACGACGACCGGCACCACCCGCACCTGTCGGTGCGGTGTGGTGCCGGTCGAGGCTGTGCGCCTTGCGGCCCTAGCGGGGGCGCTGAGTGCGTCGTCCGAGCCAGAAGACCAGGCCGAGGAGCGCGAGTCCAGCGGCGGCAGGCGGACCGAATCGGCGAGCCAGCGTCGGCAACACGAACGTGCCGAAATCCAGGGTGTCTGTCGATTCGCCCGCGGCGGCGGCGGTCGTGGTGGTCGCCGTCCCGGCGCGTTCGGCCGGGCTGACGCCCAGCTGCTCCGACAGCCGGTCGACGAACTCGAGGAGCAGGCGGTCGGAGACCTCGGAGATGACTCCGCTGCCGAACTGCGCAGCACGTCCGGTGATGGCCAGATCCGTGACGACCTCGACCTCCGTGCCGTCGGCCTGAGAGGTCAGCTGGGTCGAAACGGCTACCTGGGCCGTTCCGTTGCCACTGCGGTCTCGCCCCTTGGCCTCGAGCGACGCACGATAGCTGTCGGCGTCGCGGGAGACGAACGCACCCGAGCCGATGTATCGCATCACGATGGGTCCGAGCTTGAGCCGGACCGTCCCGGAGAACGCATCGCCGTCGACCGAATCGAGCGATGCGCCGGGGAAGCACAGGGCCACCCGTTCCAGATCGTTCAAGGCGGTCCAGGTCTGATCGATCGTCGCCGGCACCTTGAACGTGTGCTTGAGTTGCATTTCACTCCTTGGATGACGTTGCGGTGGTGTGGGGTCCGGCTCAGCGGCCGGAGCGCTCATGTGCCTGCGTGAGGGCGTCCTTGATCGCGCACGTCATCTCCGGATAGCACGCGCAGCGGCACAGATTCCCGTTCATGTGTGCCCCGATCTCCTCGGACGAGCGTGGACCGCCATCGTCGAACAGTTCGAGCGCGGTCATCACCATGCCGGGCGTGCAGTAGCCGCACTGCGCGGCGCCGTGTTCGGCGATCGACGTCTGCAGTCCGGTCACCCGCTCATCGGATGCGAGGCCGTCGAGCGTGTCGACCTGCGTCCCGTCAGCCATCACGGCCCAGTACAAGCAGGTCGAGACCGACGTGCCGTCGACGAGCGCGGTGCAGCATCCGCACAACCCGACTGCGCAGCTCTCGCGTACCGTCGTCTCGCCGAGCCGTCGCAGCGTCTGCGACAGCGGTTCGTCGATCGTGACGAAGACCTCGACCGGCTGACCGTTCAGCACGAAACGAACGAGTTCCTGGCTGCTACTGGGCTCGCTCATCGGCCGCCTCCTCGATTGCTCTCAACACGTTCTCCGGCTTGATCGGAAGGTCCGTCATCCAGACGCCGACCGCGTCATGGATCGCCGATGCGATCGCGGGCGCGACACCGAAGGTGCCCGACTCGCCGACTCCGCGCGGTACCTGGTCTCGTTTGTCGAGCACCATGTCGGCGTACACCGCGCGAGGGCTGTCCTCGAAGCCGAAGATCCGGTAGAGCGCCAGCCCCGGATTCAGCAACTGGCCGTCGTCGTCGTACTTGATCTCCTCGGACATCGAGATGCTGGCCATCATGATCGAGGCGCCCGAAAGCTGCGTACGAACCAGTTCGGGATGGATGGCCTTGCCGACGTCCGAGATCGTCATGAGCTGATCGATGCGGACGACCCCCGTCAACGGATCCACGATGACGTCGACCGCAGTGGCTGCGCACATCCAGAACTCGGTGATGCGTTCGGAGCGACCGTCGCTGTCCGGTGGGATGTAGTCGGGGATGAAGGCTCCGACGCCGGTCAGCGTGGCGCCCATGGGTCCGAACTTCGCACGTAGGTACTCGATCGCTCCGCCCTTGACCTTGAACGGATCGACATCGTCGGCGATCCGGTCCTCGGTATCCATGGAGTCAGAGAGTGAACGGATCTGCGTACGCAGGTCGTCCGCGGCACGACTGATCGCCTTCTCCATGTGGTTGGTCGAACGGGAGCCTGCCGTCATCGCGTCCCACGGCACCGAGTCGGTGTCGCCGGAGACCACCTTCACCTCGTCCAGCGAGAGATTCAGCTCGTCGGCCACGATCTGGGCCATCGTGATGTCGGAGCCCTGCCCCATCTCGACCGTTCCGCAGTGGACGGTGGCGCTGCCGTCGGGATTCAGGGTGAGCTTGACGGTCGATGTGGTGGGCCCCATCGCGGCCTTGAGCGCGATGGCCACGCCACGACCGGCCTTCAACTCCGGTGAGTCGGGTTCGACCAGAGGCCGAGACTCCAGCTCCTTGATCATGCGTTCGAAGACCAGGCTGGGATCGCACGGTCCCAGGGGTGTGCCTGTGTGGTGGATCGCGTTGCGCTTCATCAGGTTGCGCCGCCTGAACGTCACCGGGTCGATGCCCAGCGAACTGGCGATCATGTCGCCGTGGGTCTCGTACGCCCAGACGATCTGCGGGATACCGAATCCACGGATCGCGCCACCGGGGATCCGGTTGCTGTAGACACCTACACTCTCGATGTCCACGACAGGGATGTTGTACGGCCCTGCCGCGACGTTGCCGCCCTTCTTGACCATGCGGGGGCCGACGTCGGCGTAGGCGCCGCCGTTCCAGATGATGAAGCACCGGCGCGCGAGGATGTTGCCTTCGTCGTCCACGGCGGAGGCGATGGTGCTCGTCGTCCCGCGTCGATGCGGCAGATAGAACTGTTCCTCCATCGAGAACTTGATGCCGACGGGCCGGCCGATGAGGAGGGCGCAAGCCACCACGATGGGTTCGGTGCGGGCATAGATCTTGAAGCCGAACCCGCCGCCGAGCGCGACGTGCCGTACTCGGATGCGCGATTCGGACATGCCGAACATCCGGGCCAGCTGAACCCGGACGTATGACGGCATCTGGGTCTGGGAGAGGATCTCGATGCTGCCGTCTCGGTTCGGCATCGCGTAGGACGACACGGTCTCGAGCGGGCTGGCCGAGGCCGAGGCGGTCGAGAAGTGGTGCTCGAAGACGTGGGGAGCATCCTTCGCCACCTCGTCGAAGTCACCGGTGCGCAGGATCGACCGCACGTAGACGTTGGGGTTCTCCGCGAGCGGGGTGATGCCCTTGAGATCGATGAAGTCCGCCGAGGGTTCGATGTCCTGATGCAGTGCATGAGGATTCGTCAGGGCCGCGTGATCTGCGATCACCACGGGCAGCGGCCGGTACTCGATGTTCACCAGTTGCGCCGCCTCTTGAGCGATGCGCTGCTCGGTTGCGACGACGGCCACGACCGGTTCGCCGTAGTGGCGCACGATGCCGTCGGCGATCATCGGCTGGTCCCGGTAGCCCGTGCCGTGGTAGCCCTCTCGGGTCACGGTCATCAGGTCGTCGAACGTGAAGACTCCCAGAACGCCGGGAACCGCCCTCGCCTGGTCTCGGTCGATGCTCGTGATCTCGCCATGTGCGATCGTCGAGCGCACCAGCACGACGTACGTCATGCCCTGGGGGATGTCGTCGTCGGTGTAGCGTACGTTGCCGATCGCGCGCTGCCACGCGTGCGAGGTCCAGTCCTGGGGCAACGTCTCTGATCTCATCGCTCCGCTCCCGGTGCTTGGGCGGAGGCCCAGGAGCGAATCGCTCGAACCAGCTCCACGTGGAAGACCTTTCGCTTGTACTGGCCCGAGGCCAGATGATCGTCCTTCGCCTCGATCTCGGAGTCCGCGACCTCGCGCAACTCATCGAGGTGCGCAGCGGTGTCGATCCCGGCGCGTGCCTGACCGCGCAGCCATGCCTCGGTCTGCGGGAGTCGCTTGATGGTCGACCCGAGGGCTCCCACCGTGACCGCGGCGC
>Ga0182737_1000451_pt1 | contig 57991 bp, 53 predicted proteins | sample eDN5th30CBELigOP_FD_128878 | JGI IMG/M metagenome (GOLD analysis project Ga0182737, IMG submission 128878) | Enriched Organic Plus compost microbial communities from Emeryville, California, USA - eDNA 5th pass 30_C BE-Lig OP (version 2) (version 2) ...
CTCGGTCGCAACGAACCCGTCCGCCTTGTCCTTCATGATGAAGATGGAGGTGAGCGAGAGCGGCAGGGTCGGAACGTCCTCGGAGGTCTCGATCACCACGGTCATCGGGTCCGGGGCCGTCACGGCCTTGATCGCCTGGGTATAGGACTGGAAGCCGCCGCTCGGCGGCTTGAGGAAGTCGCGGATGCGCTCGATCGAATAGATGACATCCTTTGCCGTGAACGGGGAGCCGTCATGGAAGGTCACGCCCTCGCGCAGCTTGAACTGCCACGTCGTTGCCGAAAGCCGCTTCCAGGAGACCGCAAGGCCCGGCTGCGGGTTGAGCTGCTCGTCCTGGTTCACCAGCCGCTCGTAGATGTGGGACAAGAGCGAATTGTTCTCGTTGAGGTCCGCATAGTGCGGATCGAGCGTCATCAGCTTCATCTGCGTTCCGATGCGAAGGTCCTCGGCCTCGGCAGCGGTTGCGACAAACCCTGCAGACAGGGCGATTGCGACGGCGCCGGCAAGGGCTGCCGGGCGGAATCGATGCATGGATGCCATTATGGTGTTCCCTCCTTGAGATTTTTTGGTTACCTGAGGCATGAAAGCGTGCTGCCGCGCACGACACAGGTCCGCCATCCGCGGGGCAGGGGTGTCCTGCTCCACGGCAAGGCGCGCGGCGGAAAGATCGCTGAAACGAGCCGGTTCGTGTCGAAGCGGCTACGGTGTCAGCGATGCAATGGGGACGGGGAGGTTTGTATGGATGATTGCAGGCAAAGTTCTGCTATTCTCAGAATCAGCCATGATCCGAGCTCCTCACAGCTTGGGTTTGGTTAGGTCAGAAGGTGTGCTCCAACACGCCTTCTGGCCGTCTGCGGTACATGACCTACAGGAAGACGCGATGATACGCAACACAAATCACCATATTTTGGTGATATGAAACCAATCCAATGCAAATTGGCGCGCACCGCGTTGGGTTGGGGTGTCGTTGAACTCGCAAAAGCTGCGAACGTGTCAACGCAAACCATTGTTCGACTTGAACGAGGAGAAGAGCTCCGCACAGCAACTCTCGAACGTATCACGCAAGTACTCGAAAATGCTGGTATCGAGTTTATTCCTGAAAACGGCGGTGGTGTTGGCGTACGGTTTAAGAACCGCAGCTCCTGATTTGCCGCAAACGGCCTATGCCTTTTGTTTGCCAAGCCTGGCCTCACAATGTCATTGATGTTCATGCTGTAGCACTTCCGTGCGGATTGCATGACAGCCGTGGACCACCGGCGTAGTTCCCGTCGCATCGGCCGCTCATCGTGTCCTTCTGCTGCATCAAGGAGCGCACCACTGACGTTCCGACCACTCCGGTGGGTCTGCGGGTCGCCATCCCGGCATTTCGCGAGATGGTCATCGCCTCGTTCGTCCGCTTGTGGGCTGGATTCCGCGTGACATCGCACTACCGTTGTATCTTCAATACGCCTTTTACCCAGGTTTTGGCCTGTGACCCTCAGCAGCGGCGACTGTCGCGCGGGCTTTCGGGGCGCTCGGCAAACCGCCCCATGAACACGGCATCGCTCTGTGCCGCAGTCCGCTCTCAGCCCGACTGATCCACCAGGTATCAGGTTTCAAATGGGGCACGGTGATCGCCGCCCTTGGATTCGGCCTTTCCGGGCGGTGGCGTAGCTAAGGGTCGCATGTTTATTTCATGATGAAGGGAACAAAATCCGAACCTATTTCGTCTTATATTGTGGATAGACCAGCGACCCACGCGGTTCAATCCGGTGACTGTAGGAGGGTTCCATGCGAACCGACGGCAGTGACGTTTTCGACCTTTTTTCCAAGTCCTACGCAAGCGAAGCGCGCGAAACGCTAAGCCTTCAGGAGTATCTGCTCGCCTGTCGCGAAAATGCGAGCCTCTATGCCAGCGCCCCCGAGCGGATGATCGCGGCCATCGGCGAACCGGAGCTCTTCGATACGAGCAAAGACGAGCGTCTTGGCCGGATCTTCGCAAACCGCACCATCAAGCTCTATCCGTCCTTTTCCGACTTTTTCGGCATGGAAGACACGATCGAGCGGATCGTCGGCTATTTCCGCTACGCCGCGCAGGGCCTCGAGGAACGCAAGCAGATCCTCTATCTGCTGGGGCCGGTCGGAGGCGGCAAATCCTCGCTGGCCGAACGGCTGAAGAAGCTCATGGAAGAGCAGCCGATCTACACGCTCGCCATAGACGGCAAGGTCAGCCCGGTCTTCGAATCTCCGCTCGGTCTTTTCAGTCGCGAGCGGATGGGCGACCTGCTGGAGGATAAATACGGCATCGCCAAACGACGCCTCACCGGCCTCATCTCCCCCTGGGCGACAAAGCGGCTGGACGAGATCGGCGGCGATATCTCGAAGTTCAGCGTCGTCAGGATGATGCCCTCGCGCCTGCGCCAGATCGCCATCGCCAAGACGGAGCCGGGTGACGAGAACAACCAGGACGTCTCGGCGCTTGTCGGCAAGGTGGATATCCGCCAGCTCGAAAACTTCAGTCAGGCCGATCCGGATGCCTACTCCTATAGCGGCGGCCTCAACCGCACGACGCAGGGCCTTCTCGAATTCGTCGAGATGTTCAAGGCGCCGATCAAGGTGTTGCATCCGCTTTTGACCGCCACGCAGGAGGGCAGCTACAACGGCACGGAGAACTTCGGATCCTTTCCCTACCAGGGCATCGTGCTGGCCCATTCCAACGAGTCCGAATGGCTGCAGTTCAAGCACAACAAGAACAACGAGGCCTTCCTCGACCGCATCCTCGTCGTCAAGGTGCCCTATTGCCTGCGCGTTACCGAGGAACGCCTGATCTATGAAAAGCTGCTGCGCGAAAGCGAGCTGTCCGACAGTCCCTGCGCGCCCGAGGTGCTGGAAAATCTCAGCCGCTTCACCGTCGCAACGCGCCTGACGCCGCACGAGAACTCGCCGACCTATACGAAAATGCGCGTCTATGACGGCGAAAACCTCAAAGACACCGACCCCAAGGCGAAATCGCTGCAGGAATACCGCGATGCCGGCGGCGTCGACGAAGGCATGAACGGCATCAGCACGCGCTTTGCCTTCAAGGTCCTGTCGGAGACCTTCAACTACGATACCAAGGAGGTGGCCGCCGATCCGGTCCACCTGATGTACATCCTCGAACAGGCCATCCGCCGCGAGCAGTTCCCAAAGGAGGTCGAGGCCGGATATCTCGATTTCATCCGCTCGGAAATTGCCGCCCGGTATGCCGAATTCATCGGACACGAGATCCAGAAGGCCTATCTCGAGTCCTACAGCGAATACGGCCAGAACCTGTTCGACCGCTACATCGCCTATGCCGATGCCTGGCTGGAAGACCAGGACTTCAAGGATCCGGACACGGGCCAGATCCTCAACCGCGAAATCCTCGACAGCGAGCTGTCGCAGATCGAAAAGCCGGCTGGCATCGCCAATCCGAAGGATTTCCGCAACGAGGTGGTCAAGTTCACCTTGCGCGCGCGCGCGCGCAACGGCGGTCGCAACCCCTTCTGGACGAGCTATGAGAAGCTGCGCGAGGTCATCGAAAAGCGCATGTTCGGACAGGTCGAAGATCTCCTTCCGGTCATCAGCTTCGGTTCCAAGAAGGATAGCGCTACCGAAAAGCAGCATGCCGACTTCGTCGCGCGCATGACCGAGCGGGGCTATACCGTGCGGCAGGTGCGCCGGCTCGTCGATTGGTACATGCGCGTCAACAAGGCCGGCTGACATTGCCGTCACGGGGGCTGGTCCATGCCGAATTTCATCGATCGCCGGCTCAACCCCAAGGACCGCAGCCTCGGTAACCGGCGGCGCTTCGTCAAGCGCGTGCACGACGAGTTGAAACGCGCGATCAACGATCAGGTTCGATCCGACAGGATCGTCGATGTCGATACCGCGCATAACGTTTCCGTGCGAAGGCGCGCGGGCGACGAGCCCTCTTTCCGCAATTCCTCCTCCACCGGCGAGCGAGAGCATGTCCTGCCGGGCAACGAGAGATTTGCGGCCGGAGACCGCATCGGCAAGCCCGAGAGCGGCGGCGGGCAGGGCATGGGCGGCGGGCCCGGACGTGGGCAGGGCGAGGACGACTTTCTCTTCGTGCTCTCGCGCGACGAGGTACTCGATCTCTTCTTCGAAGACCTCGAACTGCCCGACATGGTCAAGCTCAACCTGAGGGAAACGGTGATCTTCAAACCCCATCGCGTCGGCTTCACCACCCTCGGCACACCGAGCAACATCAATGTCGGGCGAACGATGCGCAACAGCTTCGGGCGGCGCATCGCGCTACGCCGCCCGGGCGAGAAGGATTACAGAGCCCTTGCCGACGAGATCGCCGCGGTGGAGGCGAAGGGGTGTCTTTCGCAGCCCGAGCACAGGCGGCTCGCCGCGCTGCGCGAGGAACTGGAGGCCCTCGAACGGCGACGCAAGCGCATCGCTTACGTCGATCCGGTCGACGTTCGCTTCAACCGCTTCGAGCGACAGCCCCTTCCGAACGCCAGTGCCGTAATGTTCTGCCTGATGGACGTGTCGGCCTCGATGGGCGAGCGGGAGAAGGATCTTGCAAAGCGCTTCTTCGTGCTCCTTCACCTCTTCCTGAAGCGCCGATACGAGCGTATCGACATCGTCTTCGTCCGCCACACGGACGAGGCGCGGGAGGTAGACGAGGAGACGTTCTTCTTCAGCCGGCAAAGCGGCGGCACGATCGTTTCCACGGCGCTTGAGGAAATGCAGCGCATCATCCTCGAGCGCTATCCCGCCAACCTGTGGAACATCTATGCCGCGCAGGCTTCCGACGGCGACAATGCGAGCGGGGATTCGCAGATTTGCGCGCAGCTCCTGCGCGACGAGCTGATGAAGCTCTGCCAATATTATGCCTATGTCGAGATCATCGACGAGCGGGAAAGCGAGATCTTCGGCTCGACGGACAACGGGACCGCGCTCTGGCGCGCCTATCGGGCGGTGGAGAGCGCGATACCGCATTTCCAGATGACCCGAATATCAAGGCCCGCCGACATCTACCCGGTGTTCCGCAAACTCTTTGCCCGGCACAAGGGCGCCATGCAGCCGGGCCGATGAGGAGCGATGATGGCACGCGAGACCAATTTGCTGTTTGACGGTTCCGAGTGGAATTTCTCCACGCTGTCACGCGCCTATGACGCCATCGAGGAGATCGCCGTCGGCGAATTGGGCCTTAATGTCTACCCCAACCAGATCGAGATCATCTCCTCCGAGCAGATGCTGGATGCCTATTCCTCCATCGGCATGCCGCTGATGTACCAGCACTGGTCCTTCGGCAAGCGCTTCGCCTTCGAAAGCCAACTCTACCGCAAGGGTCTGCGCGGTCTTGCCTACGAACTGGTCATCAATTCCAATCCGTGCATCACCTATCTCATGGAAGAAAACACCATGCCGATGCAGGCGCTGGTGACGGCCCATGCCGCCTTCGGGCACAACCACTTCTTCAAGAACAACTACCTCTTCCGCCAGTGGACCGATGCCGGGGCGATCCTCGGCTATATGGACTTTGCCAAGAAATACATCGCCAGGTGCGAGGAACGCCATGGGATTGCGGCGGTGGAGGAAATCCTCGATTCGGCCCATGCTTTGATGAACCAGGGCGTCTTTCACTACCGCCGGCCGCCGCGTCTGTCCCCGGCCAAGGTGACGGAGCGGGCGCGCGAACGGCTGGAATACGAGGAGCAGGTCTATAGCGATCTGTGGAGGACCCTGCCTGCAACCGTGGGAACCGCGGATATCGAGGAAGCGGAGCGGGAGGCGCTGGAGCGCAAGAAGGCGCTACACCTGCCGGAGGAAAACCTCCTCTACTTCCTCGAAAAGCACAGCCTGATCCTGGATCCGTGGCAGCGCGAAATCCTGCGGATCGTCCGCGTGATCGCGCAGTATTTCTACCCGCAAGGCCTCACCAAGGTCATGAACGAGGGCTGCGCGACCTTCGTGCATTACACCATCATCAACCGGTTGTTCGACCTCGGCCGGATGGGGGAGGGAGCCATGCTGGAACTGCTGGCAAGCCATGCCAACGTCGTCTTCCAGCCGGGGTTCGACGACCCGCGCTATAGCGGCATCAATCCCTATGCGCTGGGCTTTGCGATGATGCAGGACATCGCGCGCATCGCAACGCGGCCGACTGCCGAGGATCGTGACTGGTTTCCAGATTTCGCCGGTAGCGGCGATGCAATGGCCACGCTGATCGACGCCTGGGAGAACCACCGCGACGAATCTTTCATCCTGCAGTATCTGAGCCCGGCGCTGATGCGCAAATTCCGCCTTTTTCACATTACCGACCTGGCGAGCGACCGGTTCTGCAAGGTCGCGTCGATCCACGACGAACGGGGCTATCGCGCCGTCCGCTCAGCCCTTGCCCGCAGCTACGATCGCGGCGCCCAGCAGCCGGACATTCAGGTCGTGGATGTCGATCTTCTCGGTGACCGCCGGCTCCGCCTGCAACACAAGGTGAGGAACGGCATTCTCCTCGATGAAGCCGAGCGCGATGCCACCCTCGGCCATATCCGCCGTCTGTGGGGATATGGCCTCAGCCTTACGGGGATCGATGTCGCAAGCGGCGCGGTGCTCTACGAATGCTCGCCTTCCGCAGACGACGGATAGAAGCGCGTGCGGGCGGCGCAGATCAGCCCTTGTTCCGTGCGATATGCTTTTCGAACGCCTTGCCGAAACTGACGAGGAAATCCCGCGTCCCGTCGTTCGTGAGCTCTCCTGCATCGTCAAACAGGCTCCCGGTCCCGCCGATATAGGCTTCCGGCTGCTCCAGAACCGGCATGTTGAGGAAGCACAGTGACTGGCGCAGGTGATGGTTGGCGCCGAAACCGCCGATCGCACCGATCGAGGTCGAGATGATCGCGGCGGGCTTGCCCATCAGCGCGCCCTGCCCGTAGGGCCGCGAGGCGACGTCGATTGCATTCTTCAGCACGCCCGGGACCGAGCGGTTGTATTCGGCGGTTACGAACAGGATTGCGTCGGCGGCCGCGATCCGCTCGCGAAGGGCGGTCCAGTCGGCGGGCGGCGTGGCTTCCAGGTCCTGGTTGAAATACGACACCGCGCCGATGTCGAGAAACTCGAACGTCAGGTCAGGTGTCAAAGCGGCAAAGGCCTTGGCGACTTTACGGCTGAACGATTCCTTGCGGAGGCTGCCGACGAGAACTGCAACATTGGTCATGACTGGCTCCAGATAGGGTGGGATGTTCATCCTCACCCCTGCCGGGCAAAAACTCAATACCGGCGTCAAGCCTTCGCCACCCATCCGGCGGTGCAGTTGTGCGCGGGGGCGGCCGGCGGCAGAACCGGATGCAACGCCTGGCGCCCGGGCTTGCAACGCCTGTCGGGCCTTGTGTCGGCTGGGGTATGGAGAAAGGCAAGGGTGCGAAACCCGGCTTCAAAGGCATTGTCGAGGGTGCGCCTGGGGGCCGAGACGGTGGAGGGGCCGCACGGGGTGATTTCCTCCAGACACGGCCGAACGCGGCGAGGCGACGGGTGTCGATAGCCACGCCTGTGCGCATTGCGCGCTTCCCAGGGATATCGACGTGAACTGGCGAGGCACGCGACCTGCTCGACAAGCGGTCCGGCAACTGGCACGATCGTCCGACCAAGCGCGAGGGCGGCATCCACAAACCTCTTTCGCGGCGCAGGGAAAGGTCCCTTGCAAGGCCCGCGCGTGCCAGACAGGCGCGTGTTGCTCCTCAAGCTCCAGCAGGAGGCCTGTCGCGCTCTGCTGTGCGCTCGGTGTCGTATGCAATATGGGGTGGATGGAGTGCTGCAGCTGGCGGACTGGCGGCGGATACCACTCGATAGGTCCGGCGGGGATGGCCTTCGTCCACAACGCCTGCGATCTCCCGACGGCCGCTTGCGGCATATTATCCGGAACACAATCGGGTCTTGCCGCTTGTCCGATATCAGGGGATCATTTGCCTGTCGCCAGCCAGATCCATTCGGGCGTGCGTGAACGCCGGACGACCCGGCCGCCAGCAAGGAGGCATGACAGTGTTATCAGGACTCGATCCGGTTGTGCTTGCGCGGGCGCAGTTTGCGTTCACCATTTCCTTCCACTTCATCTTTCCGGCGTTTTCAATCGGGCTTGCCAGCTACCTGTTCGTCCTGGAGGGTCTTTGGCTGAAGACCGGGCGCGGCGTCTACGCCAATCTCTACCGTTACTGGCTGAAGATCTTCGCCGTGGTGTTCGGGATGGGCGTCGTCTCCGGTGTCGTCATGTCCTACCAATTCGGCACCAACTGGTCGGTGTTCTCCCAAAAGGCCGGACCGGTGGTCGGACCACTGATGGCCTATGAGGTTTTGACAGCCTTCTTCCTGGAGGCCGGGTTCCTCGGCGTCATGCTGTTCGGCATGAATAAGGTCGGAAAGGGCCTGCACTTCTTCGCAACCTCGATGGTGGCGCTCGGCACCCTGATTTCGGCGACCTGGATCATTGCGGTCAACAGCTGGATGCAGACGCCGGCCGGCCATTCCATCAACGAGGCCGGGCAATTCGTACCGGCCTCCTGGGTGCAGATCATCTTCACCGCGAGCTTTCCCTACCGCCTCGTCCATACGGTCATCGCCGCATACCTGACGACCGCCTTCGCAGTCGGCGCGGTCGGTGCCTGGCATCTCCTGAAGGACCGCGCCAATCCGGGCGCGCGCAAGATGTTCTCCATGGCAATGTGGATGGCAGCGCTCGTCGCGCCGGTCCAGATTCTCGCCGGCGATGCGCACGGCCTGAACACGCTGGAGCACCAGCCGGTCAAGGTGCTCGCCATGGAGGGCGACTATCGTGCGAGCCCCGACGGTGCGCCGCTCATTGTCTTCGGCCTGCCGGACAGCGAGGCCGCCGAGGTGCGCTACGCGCTGTCGCTGCCCTATCTCGGATCGCTAATCCTCAAGCATGATCCTTTCGCGCCGCTGCCGGGCCTTACCGATTTTCCTCGGGAGGAATGGCCGCCCGTCCACATCGTCTTCTGGTCGTTCCGCATCATGGTGGCGCTCGGCTTTGCCATGCTCGGCATCGGGCTGTGGAGCCTGTTCGCCCGCTATCGTGGGCGGCTTTACGAATGGTCGTCGCTGCACCGCGCCGCCGTCGTCATGGGGCCGTCAGGCTTCGTCGCCGTCATCGCCGGCTGGGTGACGACGGAGGTGGGGCGGCAGCCCTATACGGTCTACGGCCTGTTGCGGACGGCCGATTCCGTTTCCCCGCTGGCCGCGCCCGCCGTTGCCGCCTCCCTCATCGCTTTCATCGTCGTCTACTTTGTCGCCTTCGGCGCCGGCACCTATTATCTCGCGCGGCTCATGGCACGGCCGCCCGAACGCGGCGAGAGCGAGCCGCCGAACCTGCCGCAGCGCGCGGCGGGCATCACGCCCGCCTCCGGTGTCTCAGCCCCCTTTGCCACGAAGGAGTAACGTCATGATGGGCTTGGATCTGACCCTCGTCTGGGCGGCGATCATCGGTTTCGCCGTCATGGCCTACGTGGTCATGGACGGCTTCGACCTCGGCATCGGCATCCTCTTCCCGACCTTCAAGGTCGGCGAGGAGCGCGACCAGGCGATGAACTCCATCGCCCCGGTCTGGGACGGCAACGAGACCTGGCTCGTCATGGGCGGCGGCGGGCTGCTTGCAGCCTTCCCGCTCGCCTACGCCATAATCCTGCCGGCGACCTATCCGCTGATGATCGCCATGCTGCTCGGGCTCATCTTCCGCGGGGTCGCCTTCGAATTCCGCTGGCGTGACCCGGGCCATCGCGCCTTCTGGGACGTCGCCTTCACCGCAGGCTCGCTCGTCGCGGCCCTCGCGCAGGGCATGACGCTGGGCGCAATCCTGCAAGGCATCACCGTCAAGAACAACGCCTATGCCGGCGGCTGGCTCGACTGGCTGAGCCCGTTCAGCCTGCTGACCGGCATCGCCGTCCTCGTGGGTTATGCGTTGCTCGGCGCAACCTGGCTGATCTGGAAGACGGAGGGCTCCAGCCTGCGCCATGCACAGGCCATGGCCCGCCGTCTTGCCGTCGGCACTCTCGTGGCGCTTGCCGCCGTAAGCGCCGCAACGCCCTACCTTGCGTACGAATACTGGCGCCGGTGGTTCGAGATGCCCGGCGTGCTTTTGACCGCGCAGGTACCGCTTCTCGTGGTCGTCTGTGCGGCGACGCTCTTTTGGAGCCTCAGACGCGGCCACGAGCGCCTACCCTTCCTGATGGCGCTGGGGCTCTTCCTGCTCGGATTCGTCGGCCTCGGCGTCAGCCTTTATCCCTATATCGTGCCGCCCGCGGTGACGATCCGCGACGCCGCTGCACCCGAAGAAAGTCTAAGCTTCCTGCTCGCCGGTGCGATCATCATCATCCCGCTGATCCTCGCCTATACGGCCTGGGCCTACTGGGTGTTCCGCGGCAAGGTCGGCACACACGGATACCACTGATGTCGCTGGCCGCACGTCGATTGAAGCAGTTTGGCTGGATGATCGCCATCTGGGCAACGAGCGTTGCCGCCCTCGGTGTTGTCGCCGCGATCCTGCGGTTCTGGCTTCGACCATGAACGTCAGGCCCTGGAACATAGCCCGTCGGTGCCTGACGTTCCTGCGAAAAGCGCCGCGCCGCCAAATGGCTACGCCCTCGGAACCTGCCGCCTGGCAATGGGGTTGCTCGCCGGTAACGCACAGCTTCACCGGTTACGCCAGACATATGCAAGGAGGCCCTTGTGGCGGATAAGTACGATCCTCACGTCCTCATCGTCGGTGGTGGGTTCGGAGGGCTTGAGGCGGCGCGCCACCTCGCCTCCGGCCCCTTGCGCATCACGCTGCTCGACAAACGCAACCATCATCTGTTCCAGCCCCTGCTCTACCAGGTGGCGACGGCCTCTCTTGCCCCTTCCGAAATCGCCTGGCCAGTCCGTTCGCTGCTGCGGCGGCACAAGAATGTGACGACGCTGCTGGGCGCTGCAAGCGGCGTGGATACGGCGGGCAAGGCCGTGCTGCTTGAGGACGGGGAGCGGGTCTCCTACGATACGCTGATCCTTGCCACCGGCGCGCGCCATGCCTATTTCGGCCATGACGAATGGGAGCCTTACGCGCCGGGCCTGAAAACGCTTGAAGATGCAACGACGATCCGCCGCCAAATCCTCTGCGCCTTCGAGCTGGCGGAATGGGAGCTTGACGCCGACGAACGCCGCCGGCTTCTGACCTTCGCCATTATCGGTGCCGGACCGACCGGTGTGGAGCTTGCCGGCACCATCGCCGAACTCGCCCACGAAACGCTGCGCGGCGATTTCCGCAACATCGATACGTCCGAGGTAAAGGTGGTGCTGGTCGAAGCCGGCCCGCGCATCCTCTCGGCCTTCACCGAGGACCTTTCGACCTATGCCGACAAGGCGCTTTCGCGCCTCGGCGTTGAGGTGCGCACCGGCCAGGCGGTCTGCGAATGCACCGCGAAAGGCATTGCGCTGGGCGGGGAATTCCTGCCGGCCGCGACGGTCCTCTGGGCGGCGGGCGTCGCCGCCTCGCCGGCCGCCGAGTGGCTGAAAGTGCCAGCCGATCGCGCCGGGCGGATCGTTGTCGAAGCCGATCTCACGGTCCCTGGATTTGCGGACGTCTTCGCGATCGGCGATACCGCCCATGTCGCAATGGGGGACGGCAGGACCGTTCCCGGCATCGCGCCGGCGGCAAAGCAGGAGGGGCGCTATGTCGCCGGCGTGATCCGCGCGCGGCTTGAAAGAAAGCCCGCGCCGCCGCCTTTTGCTTACCGCAACGAAGGCAATCTTGCGACAATCGGCAAACGGGCCGCCATCGTCGATCTCGGCTGGATCAGGCTCAAGGGCCGGCTTGCCTGGTGGACCTGGGGCATAGCCCATGTCTACTTCCTGATCGGCCTGCGAAACCGCCTCGCCGTCGCCTTGAGCTGGCTGTGGATCTACTCGACCGGCCAGCGCAGCGCCCGCCTCATCACCAAGACGGATGCCGAACATCGCGAAAGCGGGCCGTAACAACGTTTCGCCATCCACGACCAGGTCTCGCGCAAATCAGACGGTCGGCACCATCATTACCGTCTCCACGAGCGATCCCGGCGCGGGGACAACCCTCCTTGCCTCGCCAAACGCGGCGCTCGGCTGTCGGAGACGATATCGCCAGGCATGTGTGCCGCGCGTTGCAGAGCGGAAGTCGCTGCCGCCGTCGCGACCGCCGAAACGTTGCCGGCATCGTCTGGTGCAACACCCTAACCTGCCTCACGACCGAGGACGGCAGCGCGGCCAGCGCGCTGACGCTTTGGCAACGAGCGCTGGGTGCAAGCCGGTGCTCCTCCAAGAACAGAACAGCCAGATGGGCGACGCCAGGACAGTCCAGGGCATAGCGCTCGTAACGTTGGGGCCGCCCGCCGACGGGCAGGCGCAGCGCGGGCGGTGATGCGACATCTGCGTGCCCACGTCTCCGACGAAGTGTGCGATGCGGCCTCGCCTTTGTGCCGGCGAAGCGATGGGTTTTCACGTCTGGATTGGACGGAAGGTCACGCTCCCGGCGGCAGTGCCGCCGCGAACGCCCTGACGTCAGGCCGTCGCGTTCCTGCCGGCGCGGGGGATGGGAAAAGCCGCCTGTCATGACGGGGCGGGCCTGTCCTCTTCATATTGTTCGGCTCCCTCGATCGGCCGAAGCCAGGGTTCGCGGCGCTTGATCCACAGTTCATAGGTCGGGGTGAAGGATGTGGGCGCCTCGAAGAGCGTGCCGAGCTTGATCTCGGCCTCGTTTGTATCGAGCGAGAAGAGCCGCGATCCGCAATGTGGGCAGAAACAGCGTCCCGAAAAGGCAGCTACCTCACCCGCGGCTTCGAAATGCCCAGCCGGCCAGATCCCGAAGAAGGTGAAGGCGGAGCCGCTTTCCCGTCGGCAATCCGTGCAGTGGCAGATCCCGATCCTCTTGGGCAGGCCGCGTACGGTAAATCGCACGCGGCCGCAAAGGCATGCCCCGCCAACGCTCGTCATGCCGGGCGCCTCCCAGCCTTGCCCGGCTTGCCATCGGGCCGCTTGACCTCGGAGGCCTCGGGATGCGTGCCGTCAGAGACACTTCCAGGATGGGGATCGGAGACCTCTCTTGCCTGCTTTTGCGGCTGTGGCGGGCGTTTCTTGCCGTCTGCCCTTATGTCTGCGCTTCTTTCCTTCATGATCTTCCCCTTCCTTAGGATCGGTCCGGCTCGCGCTCATCGAAGCCGGCCTCCCAGTCCTTCTCGCGTTTCTTGCCCGGTGGGTTGCGGTGGGCCGTCGCATCTTGCGATCCCGTGATGACGGTCGGCTTGGCGCTCACCACGCCGTCGGCATCCCGATCCGCCTGGGACGGCGCAAACTGGCCGCGCGCATCGGCCTCGGCCGGGGGCGTCCGCTTGTCTGTCTTACTCGATGTCATATCCGTCTCCTTCGATTGCCGTCATTTGCCGTCGAGCTCTTCGGCCATTTTCAGGTGATGTTCGAGCGCCGGGACCGTCTTTGCGGCCCAGGCCTTGAGTTCCGGATTGTCGCCTTCCGCAGCATAGCGCTTGAACAGATCGACGGCATCTTCATGCGCGTCCTCCTGATCGCCCCGGTAGGACTCGTCGAAGTCCTTGCCGGAAAGGTCCTTGAGTTTGTCGAAGGCGGTTTTCTGCGCGTCGGACATGCCCGTGGCGATCTTCGCCTGTACCTTGCCGCTGTCGACAAGCGCCTTCAGTTCGCTCGACGTCTTCTGATGGTCGTCGATCATCTGCTGGGCGAAAGCCTTGGTTCCTGCGTTGCCGCTCTGGAGCGCAAGCTTGCTGGATTCGATTTCGAATATATCGCTCATAGAGGCCTCCTTCACGAAGTCCTCGGTCTTTGGCGGAATGCCGAGCGTGGAGTTGATGCCGGTGGTCTCCGCCGCCGACTGGGCGAAAGCGGCTGCGGGGATCATGAACAGGGCAAAGGCTGCGGTGAGTTTCTTCATGAGGGTTCTCCGTTTGGAGGACCAAACATCCAGCGACCGCCGCTTGTTCCATCCGCGGATCGTAAAGGCCTTGCAACCGGCCGCCGGCCGCTTCTTGCGGGCCAGAGGCAGGCTTGAGAGCCGCCCGGATTGATCCGGGCGGCCCATGCGATCAGGCGCTCATGCGAGGCGGTGTCGAAGGCCCCGGGCGCTGCCAGGCCGGGGGCAGGGCCTGGACGGCCAGGCCCGCTTCAAGGCATGCGGCGACAAAGGCTTCGCGCGCGACGGCGACGGGCGTGCGCCTGGCAAGCGCGGCGCGGCATTTCTCGCAGGCACGCCGGTAGCGCTCGCCCGTTCGAAGCGGCCATTCATTTTCCAAAAAGTCGAGGGTGTCGCTGACGCTGTCGAAGGTGCGGCTGAGGCCGTTGGACAGCTGTACATGTAGCGGTGTGGCGAAGAATATATCAGCCAGCATCGTATTCCTCCTTTCAATTGGACATCTGGCCCATTCGATATGGGCGATGCATTTGCGACTTCAAGAATGCTCGCGGGCCCTGCCGCCGCGTTAGCCCGACGACGGCGGCAAGCCCGCAAGGGGTGGGTTGGTCGGTTGGGAGTTTCGCCATTGCGGGTATCGGTCTGCTCTTCTTCCTTGTCGTTGCGATATCCCGTCTGACGTCCGCGTGCCTAAACCGGAAAGCCGGGCTTATGTTCCCGCCTGTCCCTCCGGGGCGCCAGGCCCGGCGGGCGTGCCGTCGTCGTCCCGTCGCCACGCGCGCCCGAGCAGCCCCCGACCGTCAAAGAAGGCGTGCTTCGACGGGACGCAGCTGTGACCTGGTCGATGACCGGTCGCCTTGGCCCCTTCCGGTACCAGGCGGCATCGCGGCGCAAACCTCCATGGTGACGTTCGTCACGGCTGTGCGAACCATCCTGTTCGTGTTCCAAGACAATGCTGCCTCGGCCTGCCGTGACACCGGCTTTTCCTCGACCGGAAAGACCGCTGGCCGTTACGGCGGTCGAGGACAAAGAGTTCTCCCTGTCTGGTCGACTGGATCAGCGCGGCTGCGATGCGGTCGTTCCGATCCGGCAGGTCGACGAGCGCTGCGGGAAGGGCGCAATCCCACGGATCGTGGTGCACTTCCTGGAAATGCCAGCGCTCGGCGCCAGTTATAATATCGAGCGCAACCAGTGAACTCGAACAGGCATCGTCGACGGCCCGCGCTCGCCGCCGAAATAGTCCGGCGTCGGCGAGCCGAGCGGGATATAGACGAGGTTCAGCCCCGGATCGGCCGTCGAGACGCCCCAGCCGCTCGGCGTGCCGCGCGTATAGGTCTCATACGGCGCAAGCTTCCGCTTGGCCGGCGTCTTGCCGATCCCACGACCAGAAGGGCGCTTCCGAGACCGCATCGAAGGCGCGCACGACGCCCGGCGGGACCGGCCCCATATGCTCGCGCGGGTCGATCTGGCCATTGTTTGCGAAGATTTTGCATGGCTTGCCCGTCTTCGCATCCAGCGCGAAAAGCCGCGGCAAATCCGATGCGGTGGAAATGATCCGGCGCGGGAAGGACGCCTGGGGCGCGTCGAAACAGGAAACCCCGCGTCAGGCCCGATAGGCGTTCTTCGACCTATCGCCGCCGGGCCTGTAGCGCCATTTCCGCTTGCCGGTCGTCGCATCCAGCGCCACGACATCGCGATGCGGCGTGCAGAAATAAAGGCTGTCGCCGACATTGATCGGCGTTGCCTCGAAGCTGAACTTACGGCCATTGCTGTTTTCGCCCTCCTTCGGCAGGTCGCTGGTCGAAAGCGACCAGGCCTGCGTGCGCTGAAAGACGTTTTGTGGTGTGATCGGGTCGAGCGGCGAATAGCGATCGCAAGCCGGGGTGTGGCCGTAGAATGTCCAGTCTTCCGGAGCCACACCATCGTCGTCCCTGGCCGCAACGTCAGCGCCGGAGCCTTTCGCCGGCGCGGCGGCCTCGATCGTACGCTGCTCGCTGACGCGATCGGCGGCAATGAAAACGAGCGCGATCACGATAGCGCAAGCGGCCATTGCCGCATAACAGCGCCAGACGGGGGGGTGCGGGGCATCGGCCATCCGCCCGGCTACCAGCGGCGAAAACAGCCACATGCCGAGCACTGCGGGCGCGACGAGCCGGGGTATCAATGCCCATCCGTCAAAGCCTACCTCGTAGAGCGACCACAGGATCGTGCCGACGAAAAGGGCCGCGTAGAGAAAGATGCCGGCGGACCGGCCGAGGACGATGAGAATGCCGGCAACGAGCAGGACCAGGCCGGCGGCCGCATAATAGGGGTTCGCGCCGAGAACAACCAGCCATGTGCCGAGGCAAAGAAGGCCGAGCCCCAGAAATCCGATGGCGAGCCCGGTTACGATGGTCCACCAGGGCCGGGCTTGCCCACGTGCGATCGATTGCCGGGTCATTTCGCCTCCTCGCCGGACAGGTTCTGGATCTATGATCAAACTTTGCGGCCGGTTCGATGTTCCCACCGATCCACGTCAGCCCGCAAGCCATGGAACCAAAGCCGTCGCCGATAGTTGCCCGTATTGGAGGGGAACCGTGGCGCAGATCTTCACAGCATCGGCTGACACACGGCTGCGGGCGGCGGCACTGCTCGCGGTGGTCGCCGTCGTGATGGCGCTGGTCGTTCTCGGCGGCTATGCCGATTCCAGCTATGCCACGCTTGTCGGCTGGGTCGAGCACCAGCCTGTGCCCTTCAGCCATCAGCATCACGCTGGCGATCTCGGTATCGATTGCCGCTACTGCCACGCATCCGCCGAAACCGGTGCCCATGCCGGTCTGCCCTCGACCTTCACCTGCATGACCTGTCATTCGCAGATCTGGACCGGCGCGCCGATGCTCGCGCCGGTGCGCGCGAGCCTTGCTTCGGGCAAGCCCCTCCAATGGCAGCGCGTGGCGCGCCTGCCGGACTACGTCTATTTCGACCACTCGATCCATCTTTCCCGGGGCGTTCCCTGCGTTACCTGTCACGGCCGGGTCGACCGCATGCCGCTGATGAGCCGCAGCCAGCCCTTCCAGATGCAATGGTGCCTCGATTGCCATCGTAATCCCGCCCCGCATCTGCGCCCGCCGGCCGAAATCACCCGCATGGACTGGAGCAATTGGGACGAAGAGCCCGGCATCCATGCCGTCTACGGCGAGTTGATGACCAAGGTCTACGGGATCGAGCCGACCAAGCTTACCCAATGCAATATCTGTCACAGGTGATGTCATGACGGCCGATCGGCAGCGCGAAAGGTGGGAAAGAGCGGCAGCAGGCCGCCCGGGCGGTGTCGATCGCAGGACCGTGCTCAAGGCCATGGCGGCGAGCCTGGCGCTGGCCGGGCTTTCCGGCTGCGGCGCGCAGGCAGATGAAAAGGCGCTGCCCTATGTGCGCGAGCCCGAAGGTTTTACGGACGGGGGGATCCGCTGGTATGCGACGGCCGCCGTCTTCCAGGGTTACGCCCAGCCGGTTCTCGGCAAGACCGTCTCCGGCCGGCCGATCAAGCTGGAAGGCAATCCCGATCACCCCGTCTGCGGCGGCGCGACGGATGCCTTTACCCAGGCCGCCTTGCTCGGCCTCTACGATCCCGCCCGCTCGCAGGCGCCCCGCCGGGAAGGACGGCCCGTCGCCTGGAGCCTGTTCGAGCGGTTCGCCGACGACCTTGCCGTCAGGCTCGATCAGGAAAAGGGCAGGGGCCTGCGCCTTCTGACGGGGCCTCTCTCGTCGACGACCATGCTGGCGCAGATCGCCGCAATGATGCGGCGCTGGCCGCAGGCGCGCTGGCATGTGAGCGACCCGGCGGGACCGGCGGAATGGCGCCGCGCCTCGCGGCAGCTTTTCGGCCGCGTCCTCGATCGCCAGCCGGCCTTCGACAAGGCGGAGGTCGTGGTGAGCTTCGACGGCGATTTCCTGGGGCCGGGGCCGCGGCAGACGCCGAATGCGCGGAAATTCGCCGAAGCGCGGCGCAGGCGGCAGGCAGGAAAGGGGCGGTTCCGGCTACTGGCGGCCGAGCCGGTGCCGTCGGCGACCGGCGTTGCCGCCGACGGGCGGCTGGTCGCAAGCCCCGGGCGGATCGGCCGTCTGCTGACGGCACTGGCCGAGGGACTGGAAAGCGGCACGCTGCCCGTCGCCGGCCTCTCGCGCAGGCAGAGCGATTGGCTTTGCGATGCTCTAACAGCCTTGAAGGCCGCAGGCCCGCGCGGCCTCGTCATCGCCGGCGACTATCTGCCGGCCGATCTGCAGGCCCTTGCCATGCGGGTGAACCATCGTCTCGGCAGCTTCGGCGAGACGATGCGGTTTTCCGAGCCCGTGCTTACCGCGCCGCCGGACGGCGAGGAGAGCCTTTCGGTGCTGGTGCGCGATATCGATGCGGGCGCGGTCTCGACGCTGATGGTCGTCGGCGCAAATCCCGTCTATGCGGCGCCGGGCGACCTCGATCTTGCCCGACGCCTGAAGACCGTCGCGACAACCATCCATGCAGGCACCCACCGGGATGAAACGGCCGCGCTATGCCAATGGCACCTGCCCCTGCAGCACGATCTCGAAAGCTGGGGCGATGCCCGCGCCGTCGAGGGGAGCGTGTCTATCCTCCAGCCGCTGGTGCGGCCGTTTTACGACGTGCGGGCGGCCGCGGTCCTGCTTGCCGGGCTGATGGGGCGGAACGTCTCGGACCGCACACTCGTCGAGGAGACCTGGCGGGAACGCTGGGGCGCGGATTTTCCCGGCCGCTGGCAGCAGGCCCTGCTGGAGGGCCGGGCGGCGGATACGGCCGCGCCAGCCGTCTTGCCGACGCCGGTCGGGGCCGCGCCGGCCATCGTGCCGGAAACTGCGGCCGAAGGCCTCACGCTGGTGATCCGCCCCGATGCCGGCGTGTGGGACGGTTGTCTTTCCGACAATGCCTGGGCGCAGGAAACGCCGCGCCCGCTGAGCAAGGTCACCTGGGGCAACGTCATCGGCATCGGGCCGGGACTGGCGCTGGAACGTGGACTTGAGACAGGCGATGTCGTTACCGTTTCCGTGGGACGTGCCTCACTCGCCGGCCCGGTCCGCATCACGCCCGGCCACGACGACGGGGTCGTTTCCGTGACGCTCGGCTATGGCCGGCGGCACGAAGGCGGGTTGGCCGAAGGCCTCGGCCACGATGCCTATGCGCTGCAGGAAAGCACGGATCGCTGGCAACGCGGCGGCCTGCGGCTGGAGCCGGCGGGCCGGCGCGAGGCGATTGCGACGACGCAGCCGCATCAGGCGATGGACGGCTTCGACTTCGTCCGCACGGTCCTGCCCGGCAGCGCCGCGCCCGACGGGAAGCACGCAGAGGAGAACGCGTCCTTCTATCCGAAGGCGCCGGTGCAGGATCCGTCCTGGGGCATGGTGATCGACCTTGACCTTTGCATCGGCTGCAATGCCTGCGTGACCGCCTGCCAGGCGGAAAACAACGTCCCCGTCGTCGGCAAGGACCTCATCGTCGAGGGACGCGAGATGCACTGGCTGCGCATCGATCACTACCACGACGGCGATATCGCCGACCCGAAACACCATTTCCAGCCGGTGCCCTGCATGCATTGCGAGGATGCGCCCTGCGAGATGGGCTGTCCGGTCAATGCCGCGGTCCACAGCGCCGACGGACTGAATCTGCAGGTCTACAACCGCTGCATCGGCACCCGCACCTGCTCGTCCTACTGTCCCTACAAGGTGCGGCGCTTCAACTGGTTCGATTTCACCGGCAACGATCCGGAAACCATCCGGGCCATGCGCAATCCCGATGTGACCGTGCGCAGCCGCGGCGTGATGGAAAAGTGCACCTATTGCGTCCAGCGCATCGCCGAGGCGCGCATTGCGGCCGACAGGCAAGGCCGCGATATCCAAGAGGGCGAGGTGGTCGCCGCCTGCCAGCAGGCCTGCCCGACGACGGCCATCGTGTTCGGCAATATCGCCGACAACGCCTCCGCCGTCTCGAAAGGCAAGGCCGATCCGCGCAACTACACCCTGCTTGCCGAGGCGAACACCCGCCCGCGCACCACATACCTGGCCCGGATATCCGATCCTGGGGAGGAGAAGGGATGAGCGAGACCGCCTCCGATACCCGCATCACCGCCGAGATCACGCGCATCCCGCTTCATTACCCGCATATGCGCAACTGGTGGCTGCTCTTCGGGTTTTCCCTTGTCCTGCTCGGCTGTTTCTTCGTTGCAGCTGGCGCGCTCTTCCTCAACGGCGTCGGCATGTGGGGCAACAATATTCCGGTCAATTGGGGACTGGCGATCTCCAACTATGTCTGGTTCCTCGGCATCGGCCATGCCGGAACGCTGATCTCAGCACTGCTCCTCATCACCAATGCGCGTTGGCGCAATTCCCTCAATCGCTTTGCCGAGGCGATGACACTGTTTGCCGTCGTCTGCGCCGGGCTCTATCCGATCCTGCATCTGGGACGTCCATGGCTGTTCTACTGGATGGCGCCCTACCCCAACACGATGACGCTCTATCCGCAGTTCAAGAGCCCGCTGAGTTGGGATTTCTTCGCGGTGCTGACCTATCTGACCGTGTCGCTGCTTTTCTGGTATATCGGCATCGTGCCTGATCTTGCTTCCGTGCGCGACAGGGCCAAGACCCGCCGAGCCCAGGTCCTTTACGGGCTTGCGGCGCTCGGCTGGCGCGGCTCGGCGCGGCATTGGGCGCGCTGGCAGCAGGCCTACCGACTGACGGCGGCAATCGCCGTGCCGCTCGTCGTCTCGGTGCATTCGGAAATTTCGCTGCTTTTTGCCGCCGGCCCCATTCCCGGCTGGACCTCAACGGTCTTTCCGCCGTATTTCGTCATGGGCGCTGCTTTCTCGGGCTTTGCCGTTGTGCTGATGATCGCAGTGACGCTGCGCCATGCGTTGTCGCTGCGCGATATCGTCACCGAACGCCATCTCGATCTGCTCGCCCGCTTCCTGCTGACCACCGGCCTGATGACGGCCTACGGCTACGTCTACGAGGTGTTCGACGCGCTCTATGGCGGGCAAAAGCAGGACCTCGCCACGCTGCACGACCGTTTCACCGGCCTTTATGCCTATAGCTACTGGGGCGCGGTAATCTTCAATTTCGTGCCGCTGCAACTGCTGTGGTTCCGCGGCATTCGGGCAAGGCCGGCCGTGCTTTTTCTCATCGCCACCTCCGTCGTCGTCGGCATGTGGTACGAGCGCTACATGCTGCTGATGACGGCGCTCTACCGGGACTATCTCGTTTCCTCCTGGGGCGAGTACCACGCGAGCTTGTGGGAATGGCTGCTGTTTGCCGGCATGATCGGCGTCTTCCTTGCGCCCTTTCTGCTCTTCGTCCGCTTCCTGCCGGTGATCTCCGCCTTCGAGGTGAAGGAAGCGCTGCGCGAAACGGGGGATCTTAGCCATGCGTGAGCCCTCCGCCGACAGGCAACCCTTCGGGCTGATGGCGGAATTTTGCGCGCCGGAGCAACTGGTCCACGCCGTCCGCCGGAGCCGGGAGGCCGGCTACCGTTCGCTCGATGCCTATTCGCCCTATCCGCTCGAGGAAATGCCGCAAGCCCTCGGAATGAACGGGAACGCCGTACCCTGGCTGTGCCTTGCCGGCGGCGTGCTGGGCGCGGCGACAGGCTACGGCTTGCAGCTCTTCACGAACGATGCCTATCCGATCGCCACCGGCGGGCGGCCGCTCTTTGCCTGGCAGCCCTTCATGCTGATCACCTTCGAGCTGATGGTGCTGTTCGCGGTCGGCTTCACCATTGCCGGCATGCTGGTGCTGAACCACCTGCCGCGCCTGCACCATCCCGTCTTCGCGGTCACGGATTTCCACCGCGCCAGCGCCGACCGCTTCTTCCTCGCCATCTTCTGCAACGATCCCCGCTTCGAAATCACGCAAACGGCCGCCTTCCTCCAATCGCTGGAGCCGCTCCGCGTCGAGGCGATCCAATCGACGGAGGAGCCGGAATGAGGCTGCTCCTGCCGCTGATCGCCCTCCTTCTCGCCGGTTGCGACGACATGCGCCACCAGCCGCGCTACGATTCCTACGAGGAGAGCAAGCTCTTCGCCGACGGCAAGGCGTTGCAGGCGCCCCCCGAGGGCACGGTGGCGCGCGATGCGGCCGACAAGCAGCGTGCGCTGGCAGAGCGGCCGGCGCTCACCGCAGCCCTGCTGGTGCGCGGCCGCGAGCGCTACGCCATCTATTGCACGCCCTGTCACGATGCCGCCGGTTTCGGCGAAGGCACCGTGCCCGCACGGGGCTTTCCGCAACCGCCGAGTTTCCATATACCCCGGCTGCGCACCGCTCCGTCGCGCCATTTCGTCGATGTCATTACCCATGGCCACGGCGTCATGTATTCCTATGCGAACCGTGTTTCCCCGGCCGACCGCTGGGCCATCGCCGCCTATATCCGCGCCCTGCAACTCAGCCAGGATGCGGCAGCCTCGGAGCTCTCCAAGGACGAGCGCCGCAAGCTCGCAAAGGCGGGATCATGAGGGCCGGACTCGCTTTCCCCCGCCCGATGCCGGCGGCCGTGGCCCTGGCCGCAGCGCTGCTGCTCGGGCTTGCGGACCTGCGGGCGGCGCTTGCCGGATGGCTGGCGGCGCTTTGTCTGGCAATCGGCGTGCCGTTCGGCTGCTTCCTCTTCGTCGCGGTCATGCGGCTCGTGCCGGGAAAATGGCGCACGGCGATGGGCCGGGAGGCGGAGAGCGGACTGGCCTTGCTTCCGTTCGCGCTGCCGGCGGCGCTGCCGATCCTTGCCGGGGCGGCGTGGCTCTATCCCTTTGCCGTGGCGAACGATCTGGAGGGGTTCAAGGCGGTCTACCTGACGCCGCTGTTCGTCGGCCTGCGGGGCGTTGTCGTCCTTGCGCTTTTCATCGGGCTCGGCCTTGCTCTTAGAACCGCGAGCAAGGGCGCTGCGGTGATCGCCTTGGTCGCCTTCGTGCTTCTCGATGGCGTGCTTGCCGTCGACTGGCTGATGTCGCTCGACACGGATTTCCATTCCTCGGGCTTCGGGCTCTACGTTCTGGCGCTTCAGGTCCTCACCGCCTTCAGCTTCATCGTGCTGGTAAGCGAGCCCGATCCGCCGGTAGAGAACGTCCGTCTGCTCGGTGCGCTGTTCCTCTCGGTGCAACTGCTCTGGCCCTATTTCGCCTTCATGCAATATTTCATCATCTGGTCGGACAACCTGCCCAAGCTGGCGCAGTGGTATCTGGCCCGCGGCGCCGGTCCCTGGGCGGTAACGGCAGAGGTCTTCACCGGGCTTCGTCTTGCCGCGCTTCTTGCGCTGCTCTTTCCGCCCGTGCGTGGGGATATCGGCCTCCTGCGCCTCATCGCGGCGGCCAGCCTCCTGGCGAACGCGCTCGAATATCTCTGGCTGGTCCTGCCTTCGCTGCCGGAAGGCGGCGGCATCGCGTTCGCCGCCTTCGCCCTGTCACTCCTCGCCCTGGTCAGGGGAGGGATGCGGTGACCGAACGATCCCAACCCGCTTTCGAGAAGCGTGATGTCGGCGCCGGCCGGATCCTGCTCTTCGGCGCGGCCGTAACAGTGGGACTGATCGTCTCCTTCGCCTTCGTCGGCTGGATCGTCCATGCCTTTAAGCCGGTGCCTTCCAGGGGCCGCGGCGAGGTCAGGGAAGGCATCCGCCTGCAGGTCGATCCCGCCGGGGAGCGCCGGCGCCTGCAGGAGAAGGCGGCCGCGCGGCTCGCCGGCTACGGCTGGACGGACGCTTCCGCCGGCCGCGTCCATATCCCGATCGAAAGGGCGATGGGCCTTCTTGCCGAACGCGGCTGGCCGGACGAGGCCGCCGACAAGCCGAAGGAAGGTGAGCCATGATCCGCCTCCTCCTTCTCATCGCGTTGCTCGCCATCGGCGGTGCCGCCCATGCCTTCGACCCGTTCCAGGCGGCCGGCATCGATGAGAAACCCGCCGCTGCCGTGCCGCTCGATCTTCCTTTCACGCAGGCCGATGGCACGCGGACGAGCCTGCGCGCCCTTGCCAACGGCAAGCCGATCGTGCTCGCCCCCGTGCTGCACCGCTGCCCCAATATTTGCGGCGTCACCCTTTCGGGCCTGATGCAGGCGATCTCCGCCCAGAAATACCGGCCGGAGCAGGATTTTACCCTCGTCGCCTTCGGCATCGACCCAGAAGAAGGCCCGGACGCCGCTGCCGCATCCCTGCGGGAGTTGCGCCTGCGCTTTCCGGCGCTCCTTAAAAGCGGCGTACATGCCCTGACCGGCAGCAGGGCGGATATCCGGGCGGTCACCGATGCGCTCGGCTACCGATACCAATGGGACGACCGGATCGGCCAGTACGCCCATGTCGCCGCCGTCGCCGTGCTGACGCCGGACGGGCGGCTGAGCCGCTGGCTCTATGGCCTCGCCCCCGCGCCGGACGATGTGCAACTGGCCCTGACGGAAGCCGGCGAAGGCGCCATCGGCGGCCTTGCCGAAAAACTGCTGCTCCTGTGCTACCACTACGATCCCGAGACGGGCCGCTATTCGCCGCTGGTCTGGACGGCGCTGCGGCTCGCCGGCGGCGTGACGGTCGGGGCCGGCGGGCTGGCGCTGGCGGCCGCGTTCCGGCGGGAGCGCCGCAAGGCGGGCAAGGAGGAGGCATGAGCGATTTCATCGCGCTCTGGCCCGGCGCGGCCTCCGCCTACAGCCGCGAGGTCGATCTGCTGATCGGCGCCTTCACGGTTCTGATCGTCGCGCTCTCGGCGCCCGTCTTCATCCTCATCGTCGTCTTCGCCACGAAGTATCGCCGCGGCAAGCCGGCGAACCGCCGGCACGCGCTAGATCGCAATGTCTGGATGGAAGTCTCCTGGACGCTGGCCCCCTTCCTGCTGCTGATCGGCTTTTATGTCTGGTCGACCCATCTCTTCGCCGGGCTCTACCATCCGCCGGCCGAAGCGCTGGAAATCGACGTCGTCGCAAAACAATGGATGTGGAAGTTCAGGCACCCCGAAGGGCAGGGCGAGATCAACGAACTGCATGTGCCGGCCGGCGAGCCCGTGCGCCTCGTCATGGCCTCGCAGGACGTGGTGCACAGCCTCTTCGTGCCGGCGCTGCGGCTGAAGCAGGACGTCGTACCGGGGCGCTATACTTCCATGTGGTTCACGGCCGACACGACGGGCACCTACCGCCTCGCCTGCGCGGAATTCTGCGGGGCGGACCATTCGGTAATGGGCGGCAGCGTCGTCGTCATGGAGCCGGCCGACTACGCCCGCTGGCTGGAGGAGACCGGAACCGACCGGTCGCTCGCCGCCGAAGGCGCCGTGCTCTTCCGCCAGCGCGGCTGCAGCGGCTGCCACGAGCAGGCATCCACGGTGCACGCGCCGGATCTTGCCGGCCTTTATATGCGCCCCGTGCCGCTGGAAGGCGGCGGGACGGTGATCGCCGACGCGCAATACCTGCGCGACAGCATTCTCCTGCCGCAAGCGCAGATCGCGGCCGGCTATCCGCCGATCATGCCGACCTTCGCCAACGTCCTCGACGAGGAGGAGGTGCTGAAGCTCGTGGCCTATATCAAGTCGCTGAAGGGCGGAAAGGAGCGGCAATGACCCCTGAGGAACGGCCAGAGCGGGAAAACCTCGCCGATACCGGCCTTTCGGAAACCCCGGCGGAGCGCGTCAGCTACCTGCGCGCCGGCCATACGCTGAAATCCTGGCTGTTGACCACCGATCACAAGCGCATCGCCATTCTCTACCTGATCTCGATCACCTTCTTCTTTTTCGTCGGCGGGGTGGCGGCGGGGCTGGTTCGCCTCGATCTCCTGACGCCGGCCGGCGACCTCCTCAGCAACGAGGGCTACAACCGCGCCTTCACGCTGCATGGCGTGATTATGGTCTGGTTCTTCCTGATCCCCTCAATCCCCAACACCTTCGGCAATTTCCTCGTGCCGCTGATGATCGGCGCGCGCGACCTCGCCTTCCCGCGGCTCAACCTCCTCAGCTGGTACATCTTCATGCTCGCCGGGCTCTTCACCCTGGCGGTACTGATCCTCGGCGGCGTCGATACCGGCTGGACCTTCTACACGCCGCTCTCCTCGATGTTCGCCCACGGCCAGGTGGTGCTCGCGGCAACCGCTGTCTTCATCGCCGGCTTCTCCTCGATCCTGACCGGCCTGAACGTCATCGTCACGGTGCACAAGCTGCGCTGCCCCGGCATGACCTGGGGCCGGCTGCCGCTCTTCGTCTGGTCGATCTACGCAACGTCGCTGATCCTCGTGCTGGCGACGCCCGTTTTGTCGATCACGCTGGCGCTGATCGCCGCCGAGCGTCTGTTCGGCCTCGGCGTCTTCGATCCCGCCCTCGGCGGCGATCCGCTGCTCTACCAGCACCTCTTCTGGTTCTACAGCCATCCGGCCGTCTACATCATGGTGCTGCCGGCGCTCGGTGTGGTGAGCGAACTGGTGGCCGCCGCCGCCCGCAAGCCGATCTTTGGCTATGCCTTCGTTGCCGGATCCTCCATGGCAATTGCCATTCTCGGTTTCTTCGTCTGGGGGCATCATATGTTCGTCTCCGGCCAGTCGATGTATGCCAGCGCCGTTTTTTCCTTCCTCAGCATCGCGGTCGCAATCCCCTCGGGTATCAAGGTCTACAACTGGACGGCGACCCTCTACAAAGGCCACATCTCCCTCGACCCGCCGTTCCTTTTTGCCATGGCCTTCATCGGCCTTTTCGTCGTCGGAGGGCTCACTGGCCTGATCCTGGCCATGCTGGCTGTCGACGTGCACGTCCACGACACCTATTTCGTGGTGGCGCATTTCCATTACATCATGGTCGGCGGGGCGGTTTCCGCCTTCTTCGGGGCGCTGCATTTCTGGTGGCCGAAGATGTTCGGCCGCAACTATTCGCTGGTCTGGGGACGGCTGTCGGCGCTGCTCATCTTCCTCGGCTTCAATCTCACCTTCTTCCCGCAGTTCCTGCTCGGTTATCTCGGCATGCCGCGCCGCTATCACGTCTATCCGCCGGAATTCCAGGTGCTGCACGTCCTGTCCTCCGCCGGCGCGGGCATTCTCGGCCTCGCCTATCTCATGCCCTTCGCCTATCTGTTATACGCGCTTCGCTACGGTCCGCCGGCAGGCGACAATCCCTGGGGGGTGACGGGCCTCGAATGGCAGACCCGCTCGCCGCCGCCCAAGCACAATTTCGAGACGGTGCCTGTCGTCGACGGTCCGCCCTACGACTACCATGTCGAGATGGAGGGACACGGGGATGGCTGAGCGCGTCCACGAACCCTACAGCGCGCCCGACCAGCAGCGTGAGGCGGAGATGATGGGCATGTACATCTTCCTTGCCAGCGAGACGATGCTGTTTTCCGGCCTCTTCCTTGTTGCGCTCTACCTGCGGCTGGAACATGCGCCGGACGTCGTCGCCGCCTCGCGGCAGATGCATTACGTCATCGGCGCGGCGAACACGGCGCTGCTCCTGACATCGAGCCTGCTGGTCGCGCTTTCGGTGGAGGCGGCGCGCCAGGGCCGCGCCCGCCCGGCTGTGCTGGCCACGGCCATCCTGCTCGGCCTCGGCTTTCTCGCCCTGAAGGCGGTGGAATACCGGATGGAATATGCAGAGGGCATCCTGCCGCTGCCCGGCGCCGCGAGGGAATTTCCGTCACCGGCCCGGCACGCCTTCATGAACCTCTACCTGATCGCGACGACGCTGCATGCCGTGCACCTTTCCATCGGCATCGGCCTCCTGGCCACGCTTGCGGTGCGGCTGCTGCGCGGCACGCTGCCCCTGCCGGAGCGCAGCATCGTGATGATGAATGCCGGGCTCTACTGGCACCTCGTCGACGTGATCTGGATCTTCCTTTATCCCGTCTTCTATCTTGCAAGGTGAAGCCATGCGCACCGCATCTCCCGTTGTCGTCTGGATCATGCTCCTTATCCTGCTCGCGCTGAGCGTTGCGGCGAGCTTCGTCTTCAGCGGCATGATCGGGCTCACCGTCGCGCTGACGGTCGCAAGCGTGAAATCGGCGCTTGTCTTCTGGCGGTACATGCACCTGCGGGAAGTCTCCGGCCTGCTGCGGATCGCGGCGCTCGGCGCGCTCTTCTGGGTGTTCGTGCTCCTTGCCTTCGTCACTGCCGACTATCTGACGCGCGGGCTTGCCTGATCAGGAGCCGGCCGTTACGCGCCAGACGGTGTTGCCGACGTCGTCGGCGATCAGCAGCGCACCTCTCACATCGACACCGACCCCGACCGGCCGTCCGCGGGCCTCGTCGTTCTTGTTGAGGAAGCCGGTCACCACGTCCTCGGCCTTGCCGCTCGGATGGCCGGCCTCGAAGGGCACGAAGACGACCTTGTAGCCGTTGAATGTCTTGCGGTTCCAGCTGCCATGCTCGCCGACGAAGGCGCCGCCACGATACTTCTGCGGTAGCGCCTCGGCCGCATAGAAGGTCATTCCCAGCGGCGCGACATGGGAGCCGAGCGCATAATCAGGCACGATGGCCTTCTCGACGAGATCGGGGCGCTGCGGCATGACGCGGGGGTCGATGTGCTGGCCGTAATAGCTATAGGGCCAGCCGTAGAAGGCGCCGTCGCGGACCGAGGTCATATAGTCCGGAACGAGGTTCGGGCCGAGCTCGTCTCGTTCGTTCACGACGGTCCAGAGCTGTTTTGTCACCGGCTCGATGCTGAGCCCGTTCGGGTTGCGCAGGCCGCTTGCGAAGATGCGCCAGGCTCCGCTCGCCCGATCGACCTCCCAGATGGCGGCGCGGTTTTCCTCGGCCTGAATGCCGTTCTCAGTGATGTTGCTGTTGGAGCCGACGCCGACATAGAGCTTGGTGCCGTCGGGGCTGGCAACGAGGCTTTTCGTCCAGTGGTGATCGATCGGACCGCCGGGAAGCGCGGTCAGCATGGTCGGCTTGGCGGTTATCACGGTCTGGCCGGTCCGGTACGGATAGCGCATGATTGCGTTGGTGTTGGCGACATAAAGATCCTCGCCGACGAGGGCGACGCCGAAGGGCGAATCGAGATGGTCGAGGAAGACGCTCTTTACCTCCGGCACGCCGTCACCATCGGCATCACGAAGAAGGGTGATGCGGTTGCTCGGCTGATCCCCGCCGCCGCCGGTCGAGAGCGACTGGATCCAGCCCATGACGAGGTCCTTCGGACGGCGGGCGGGCTCTGTTCCCGGCCCCTTGGATTCCACCGCCAGCACGTCGCCGTTCGGCAGAACGTAGACGGAGCGCGGATGCTGCAGGTCGGTAGCGAAGGCGGCAATCTTGAGGCCCGGCGCGACCGCCGGCGTTTCGCCCTTCTTCCAGCCGACCACCGAGGCGATGTGCATGGGCGGAAACAGATATTGCTGCTGTTCGGGCAGCACCGGATCCGCGCCGATCTGCGTTTGCGGGTCGAAATCGTCGTCGCTGCAGGCCGAGGCCAGCGCGAGGAGGGGCAGGAGCAGGAAAGCGTTGCGGAACGATGTCATGGCTGGAGCTCCCGGTCGGCACGGCGAAGCGCGAGCATGTGCCAGATGGCCGTCAGCAGAAGCACGAAGACCGTGGCCGCCGAGAGCGTCAGCCCCCATGGGACGACCGAGGTCCAGGCGTCGCGGCTGTGGATCAGCGTGTTGAACACGGCGAGCACGACCACAAGGGTGCCGGCGAGAAGATAGGGCAGGGGCGGCACGAGCCGCGGCCTCGGACGGGCAATGAGATTGCCGATGATCGCGGCGAGGATCGCAACGACGGCGGCCACAGCGCCCGTTGAAACCAGCCAGGCGGAAAAATCGGCCCAGAGGAACTCGGCGCTGTTCCAGTAGGCGATATCCGTCAGCAGCCCGCCGATCATGCAGGCGATGGCGAAAGCCGCGATCAGTTCCGGCGGGCTATGGCGGTGGAGGGCGGGTGGATAGGCATCCTCGGTCGTGGCCATGCCATTCTCCTTTAGCTGGATATGCCTTTGCAACAGGAAAACGCGCGGGATGTTCCCCCGGTCCCTTCATTTGGTCCGCGCGAATACGGTCATCCTTGCCGGCTCTTCCTCGCCTTTCTTTCGGCATGCATATTATTCAGCATCGCTTGCGAGCGCTCTGCCGCCTTCTCGCAACGGGTGTGAAGCTCTTCCAGCTCCTTGTCCGTCAGGCGCTCGATGCCGACGAAATCGTTTTCGGCATCGGAGAACAGGATGATTTCGTCGAGCTTGGCCTGGATCGCCGCGCTGTCGCGGTTCTGCGTGTTCTGGATGAGAAACACCATGAGGAACGTCACGATCGTCGTTCCCGTGTTGATCACCAGTTGCCATGTCTCGGAAAAGCCGAAGAGCGGACCGGATACCGCCCACAGGACAACGGCCACCACGCAGAGGATGAAGGTGATGGGGCTTCCTGTCGCATGGGCAGTCGCCGTGGCAAATCGAGCGAAAAACTTATCCATTTATGCGACCTCTGGGGGTTGAGGACAGATGCGCAGGCCGAAGACGCGGGGGGCCGCTCCCGGTGCTTGCCTGAAACGGAACGGACCCGCAGTTGTTCCTTCGGGCGCTCAGCGGCTTTTCGCTTCGCGCGAGAGGAAGTCTTCGGTGAGCATTAACTCCACCTGCGCGCAGAAGCGGTTGCCGAGCAGCGTGAGCGATGCGTCATGGGTCTCGTCCGCCCCGCTGCACACCGCATCCTTGAGCACGATGACCCGGTAGCCGAGATCGATGCCGCCTAGCGCCGTTGCCAGGACGCACACATCCGTCTCTCCCCCGGTTATGACGAGCGTCTCAACGCGCTGCATGGCCAGAAAGGCGTGCAGGCGGCCGTCGAACCAGGGCGAATAGGACCGCTTGTCGAATATTGTGGCGGGTGGGCAATAGCGCGCAAGTTCGGGAACGAGGGTGAGCATGTCGGGGGGCAGGTGCTCGCCCGTCATCATCCACCATTTCTCGTAATAGGTTCGCCACATGCCGGGCGCGTCGGATGGCCTGGCGGGTGGGCAGAACCGCGAGAACGTCGTGCGGGCTGCGTGACGCGCGGCCACCTCAACGACCTGCGGCGATACCGCTTCCATCCAGGCAACGCGCCATGGCGTGTCCTCGGCGAACATTCGTTGCATGTCGACGCAGATATGGCGCCAGTTTTTGAACATGACGGCCCTCGCTGAAATCCGTTCGCCCCGCGTGCTCGGTCCGCTTGGCGTATACGCTTGACCGCGCCCCGAAAGAGGTCTTCCATGGAGCAATGCAGTCTCCGCGCTGGGAAAGCGCCGGCGGTCGGCCGCAGTTTAACAAGAAGTTCCAGCGTTTGTTCCACGAGGCCTTCCTTTGCCGCTCTGCGCTTATGCGCGGGGCGGGCTATATGGCATGGACATGCGTAGGTGCCGGCAATGGGCAATCTGAAAAGCAAGCGCGGCGGCGTGGAGGAACAGCCGTTGCGCCGGTATGTGGCGACCATGGCGGCCGCGTTCGGGGCCTCGCCGATGCGGCGCGTCCTGATAACGCTGGCCGCGGGCATCTTCGCCGTCATCCTCGCCACCGCCTACGGGCAGATCGTGCTCAACGGCTGGAACAAGCCGTTCTACGATGCGCTGCAGCGCCGCGACGAGCAGGCCTTCCTCGCCCAGCTCCTGGTGTTCTTCGAGATTGCCGGCGCGCTGCTCGTGCTCAACGTCACGCAGCTCTGGCTCAACCAGATGCTGCACCTGAAGCTGCGAGAGGCGTTAGCGCGGGACATGATCGAGGAATGGCTGATGCCTGGGCGCGCCTTCACCGTGGCCCAGCGCGGGCAGATCGGCGCCAACCCCGACCAGAGGCTGCACGAGGACGTCCGCCATCTATGCGACCTGTCGGTCGATCTCGGCGTCGGCCTGTTGCAGGCCGGTGTGCTGCTTGTCAGCTTCGTCGGCGTGCTGTGGGCGCTTTCGTCCGGCTTCGTCTTCCACGTCTTTGGCACGACCTTCCAGATCCCGGGCTACATGGTCTGGGCCGCGATCGTCTATTCGGGTACGGCATCCTCGCTTAGCTGGATGGTCGGCCGTCCGCTGATCGCCCTCAACGGCGACCGCTACGCCCGCGAGGCGGACCTGCGCTATTCGCTGGTGCGGGTCAACGAGCAGCTCGACGCGATCGCCGTTTCAAGCGGAGAGGCGGACGAGGTCAGGCGCCTGGAAGGCGATCTCGGCGCCGTCATCGCCGCCACGCGCCGCATCGTCTCGGCGATGGTCCGCCTTGCCTGGGTGACGTCGGGTTACGGCTGGGTTACGATCGTCGCGCCGATCATCATCAATGCGCCGGTCTATTTCGGCGGCGACATGACCTTCGGCGGGCTGATGATGGCCGTCGGCGCCTTCAATCAGTTCCATGCCTCGCTGCGCTGGTTTGTCGACAACATCGGCTCTATCGCCGACTGGCGCGCAACGCTCCGCCGGGTTGCCGCCTTTCGCCTCGCGCTTGTCGAGGCCGGCCCGGACAACGCAGCGGCTGACCACATCGCCTTCGTCGCATCGCCCGGACCTGCAATGGTCCTCGACGATCTGGAGATGGATGCACCCTGCGGACCGGTGCGGCTGTCGCAGCGGCAGGTGGTCATCCAGCCGGGCGAGCGCGTGCTCGTCACCGGCCCCATGGGAGCGGGAAAGACGCTTCTGACCCACACCATTGCCGGGCTGTGGCGCCGGGGCAAGGGTATCGTCCACCTGCCGCAGGACGGTGGCATCGCCTTCCTGGTGCGCGATCCCTACATGCCGCCCGGCACGTTACGCGCTGCGCTGTGTTATCCGCGCTCGCTCGATGCCTGTTCGACCGAGGCCATTGTCGCGGCCTTGACAAGGGCCGGCCTGGCGCGCCTGTCGCCCTGGCTCGACCGCAGCGCCCGCTGGGAGCACGAGTTCAGCAACGACGAACGCAGGATGCTGAGCCTCGCCCGGGCGCTGCTGCAACGCCCCGGCTGGATCGTGATCGACGATGTCGACGACTTGACCGAAGGCGAAAACGGGGCGCGCGTCGCTACCATTTTCCACGACGACCTGGCCTCTGCTGCGATCATCGCGATGGGGGCCGGAGAAGGGCACCGCGACGTGTTTTCCCGAAAGCTGCGCCTCGTGAGCGGCTGATCGGGGTCAGGCGTGGGGCTTTCGGCACGGCTCGCGCCGGACGGTACCGTCGGTGTCGCGCCTGTAGGCCTGTGCGGCCAGCATGATCGCGCCGGACTGCGCGGGATAGGTGTGGACGACGTCGGCGAGCGCCTGCATGCCGATACCCGCGCTCATGATCACGGCCATCTCGTTGATCAGCTCGCTTGCCCGCGAGGCGACGATGGTCGCGCCGAGGATCCTGTCGCTGCCCTCGGCGACGTGGATCTTGACGAAGCCGGCCTCCTGGCCGTCCGTTATCGCGCGGTCGACATCGTTCAGCATGACCGTATAGCTCTTGATCGGGATGGCCTGCCGGCGGGCATCCCAGACCTGCAGGCCGATATGGGCGATTTCCGGATCGCAGAAGGTGCACCAGGGAATAGTCGAGTTGTCGTGCCGCTGGCGGGCCCCCAGCAGCGCGTTGCAGACGGCCATGCGCGCGGAGGATTGCGCCGCATTGGTGAATTTCAGCGGCAGGCAGGCATCGCCCGCGGCGTAGACGTCGGGATTGCTGCTGCGCAGGAAGTCGTCAACCGCGATACCCTCCTGCGGATCGGCAGCGATGCCGGCCACCGCAAGGTCGAGCGTCTCGATTGCCGGCACCCGCCCGGTACAGACCAGGATCTCGTCTGCCTCGATCTCACCCCTGACATCGTTGTTGAGGGTTTCGACGATCTTCGTATCGCCGTTGCGCCGGGTGCCGGTGGCGGTCGTGTTCAGGCGGATCTCCACGCCGTCGCGCGCCATAGACCAGGAGAGCGTTTCGGCAGCGTCACGCTCCTCTCGCGGCAGGAACTTCGCATCGTTCTGCACGATCGTCACATGCGCGCCGAGCCGGCAGAAGGCCTGCGCCAGCTCGCAGCCGAGCGGCCCGCCGCCGATGACGGCAAGGCGCCTGGGCAGCGCCGTCATCTCGAAGATCGTCGCGCTCGTGCGATAGCCTGTCTTCTCGAGGTTCGCGATATCGGGAATCTGCGGGCGAGCGCCCGTGGCGATGAGCGCCTTCCTGAAGGCGAGCCGCCTGTCATCGATGAAGAGCGCATTGGCGTCGGCAAAACGCGCCTCGCCGAAGAACAGATCGATGCCCAGCGCCGCAAGATCTTGGGCGCAGTGGTAGACCGAGATGCGCGTGCGGATGCGGCGCATGCGCGCCATGGCGGCGGTAAAATCGAGTAAGGGTTCTTCCACCAAGGGCGCACCGAATTCGTCGGCATCGCGCAACGCCTCACAGGCATGGGCGGTGCGGATGATCGCCTTGGACGGCACGGAGCCGGCATTGAGCGAATTGCCGCCGAGATGCGCGCGCTCGATGAGCGCGACGCAAAAGCCGCGCCTTGCCGCATGCTCGGCCGCCGCAAGTCCCGCCGGTCCGGCGCCGATGACCGCAAGATCGTAAACGCCTTTGGGTTGCGGATTGCGCCAGTTGCCAGGGCGCACCCGCTCAAGAAAGCGGGCTTCGTCGTCGGGCCTTGCCTCGGGTGCGGTGCGTTGCATGTCTATAACCATCCGCCGGTGAATCCGGCATGCGCAAGGCCGGCGCGTATATAGCGGCAGCGCCGCATGATATCCCAGATAAGCCCCGAGCGATGATTTTCGATGCTTATGGCAAGAAGGCCCTGGTCGAGCCCGTACCAGCCTTGCGAAAGCCATCCGCCGGGGGCCGAATGCAGCGTCGGATTGAAGCCGCTCGAAAACATCTCGCCGGGGCAGACTTGGGGGTAACGCTCAAGCAGGTACCGCGTACCCGAAAGCGCGGCCTCGGGGGTGAAGGGCAGCGTTGCCAGCATCGCCCACGGGGAGATCGTGCCGTCGTCCGGGCCATAAGGCACGCCGCGCGACATGTAGCCGAAGAAGCGGCGGTCCCTGCCGTTCTGGCGCAGCGCCGGGACGGACGGTCCGTCCCCGGCCGTCACGCCCCAGAAATCGCGGCAATAGCCCTCGAATTCGTAAGGGTTGCGCTCGCCATATTCGCGGTGGATGGCGATCGTGCTCTTCGTGTTCTCGAAATAGTCGCTGTTCTTCTCGCGCATGAAGGCATCGCGGATGCCCCTGAAATCAATCCATGCATGGGAGAACAGATGCGCAAACAGCGGGCCGCAATAAAGGACGTTGCGGTCCAGCAGGTTCTCCCATTGATAGGTGAGGCTCCAGGTCTCATAACAACTGGACGAAAGCGGAAAGGTCGGCGATCCAAGTCCCAGGATGTAAAGCAGCGTTGCCTCGTTGTATCCCTCCCAGCCGTAGTGGAGAAAGCCGCATTCCGGCTTCCAGCCCTGCGTGAGGCCTGAGGTGCCGTTCTGCGCCCAGTGCCAGTCCACACGGCGATAGAGGGCATCGGCATGGTCGCGGATCTCGCCTTCATCTCCATCGCCGTCGAAATAGCCTGCCGCCACCAGGACGCCGGCGATCAGCAGCGCGGTATCGATCAGGGAGAGCTCGCATTGCCACACGCGCCTGCCGGACCGCATGTCGAGGAAGTGATAGTAGAAACCCCTGTAGCCGGTCGCATCCGCCGCCTCGCTCTGGACGCTGTTTACAAAGAAGCGCAGCACCTTGAGGGTCCGCTCGGCCGCCTGCTTGCGCGACAGCCAGCCGTTTTCCACCGCGACCGGATAGGCGGAAAGGGCAAAGCCGACGACGGCGATGCTGCAGGGCGAGGCGTCGCGGGAGGTGTCGGCGACGAGGCCCGTGTGAGGGTCCGCATAATCGACGAGATAGGAGAAGGCCGCGCGCTGAAGCCGGCGGACCAGCGCCTCGTCCGAAAGGTGCCCCAGGCCCATCGCGCTTGTCCTGAAGGTGAATGAAGCAGCCGGAGACCGGCCGGAAGGGTGAAAGCCCACCATACCAACGGGGCACCCGAACGCAACCCGTCTGGTGCCCCGTGGGATCGCTCGCCCCCGGCAATGCCGGGAGCGGGATCGTCCGTCAGCCGGCGGCGAAGGGCACGGTGACGAAGCTCTGCTCGTCCTGGCGTTGCACGAGGAGCAGTACGGCCTTGCGACCTTCCTTGCCGGCTTCGGCGACGGCGGCCTTGGCCTCGCTTGCCGAGGTCACCGTCTTCTGGTTCACCGAGAGGATGACGTCGCCGGGCTGAAGGCCCGCGTCGGCGGCCGGCTTGTCCGGGTTGACGTCCTCGACGACCGCGCCGGCCTCGCCCTTCGGCAGGCCGAGCGACTGGCGCATGTCCGCCGTGATGTCGCCGAGCTTAATGCCGATGGTCGGCACATGCTGCGCGGCGCTGCCGGATTTGCCGCCGCCGGCATCGGCAAGAACCTGGCCGCTGCCCTCGTCGTTGGCGCCGATGGTGATCGAAAGATCCTTGTCGGTGCCGTTACGCCAGACCTTCAGGTCCTGCTTTTCGCCGGGCGACAGATCGGCCACCATGCGCGAGAGGTCGCGCGGGGAGGCGACCGCCTTGCCGCCGAGCGCGGTGATGACGTCGCCGGAGCGGATGCCCGCCTTGGCCGCGGGCGTGCCGTCATCGACGCGTGCGACGAGTGCGCCGGCCGGCTTGGCAAGGCCGATCGCCTCGGCGACGTCCGCGGTGACCGGCTGGATCTGCACGCCGATGTACCCGTGCTCGATCGAGCCGTCCTTCATCAGCTTGGCGACGACGCGCTGCGCCTGGTCGGACGGGATGGCGAAGCCGACGCCGACGCTGCCGCCGTTCGGCGAATAGATCGCCGTGTTGATGCCGACCACCTTGCCGTCGATGCCGACGAGCGGGCCGCCGGAATTGCCGTGGTTGATCGGCGCGTCGATCTGGATGAAGTCGTCATAGGGACCGCTGTGCAGGTCGCGCCCGCGCGCCGAGACGATGCCGGCCGTCACCGTCGTGCCGATGCCGAAGGGATTGCCGATGGCAAGGATCGGATCGCCGGCGCGCAGCTTGTCGGAATCGCCCCAGCCGATGGTCGAAAGCGGCTTGTCGCTGTCGATCTTCAGGACGGCGAGGTCGGATTTCGGATCGGTGCCGATCAGCCTGGCGGGCAGTTCCGTGCCGTCGTCCAGCGTCACCTTGATCGTGCTTGCCTTGTCGATGACGTGGTTGTTGGTGACGATGTAGCCGTCGCTCGTCAGCACGAAGCCGGAGCCGAGCGCCTCGGCCTTGCCGCTCGGGCGCTGCTGCGGCATCGGCATCTGCCGCTCGCCGAAGAAATCGCGGAACTGCTGGTCGAAGGGCGAATCCTCGCCGAAGGGGGATATGCCGTCGCTCGAGGCGTTCTCGGCCTTCAGCACCGTCGTGATGGTGACGACGGCGGGCTTGTCTGCCGAAACGATGCTGGCGAAGGAGCCGCCTGCAAGGGCGGAGCCGAAACTTTGCGGGGCGGAAGCCTGTGCGGCGCCCGTGACAAGAAGGCCGGAGGCGGCCATCGGCACCACCAGCAGGGCCACGCCGAAAAGCGCGGCGACACGATACTTTGCAAGGATTCTGGTCATGGTCGTTTTCCTTTGTTCAGCGCTCCGGTCCCGGTTCTTGCAGGCGACGGGGCGCATGAGACCAGGCCGCCGGTGCAACGCGGCCGGTCTCTTGTTGGCAGGGTAGGCAAGGCGGGTAGGGTGTTGCCCGCCGTCGGAACGATCAGCTCATCCGGACGATATCCCGGTCGAGCTTGCGGATGTCGCCTGTGAGGCGCTGGAAGGTGGCGTTGGGGATCGCGCCGTGATGGGCGTCGGCGACGGTCATGGCGTGGTGGCGGATGCCGCCGGCCTCGCCTTCGAGCTTGCGCGCGGCGCTGGCCGAAAGCCTGTGGGCGGCTTCGCCGTGCTCGATCTTCCGTTCCGCCGAGTGCAGACCGGCAAGAATCTGGTTGAGATGCGGCTTGCGGACCATCATCGGCGTTTCCACCGGCATCGGCCGGGAGATCGACATGTCGTCGCCATGGTCGGAATGCGACCTGATGATCTGATGGGGCTTGCCGGCAGCGAAGGCGCCCCCGGCGGCGAGCGAAAGGGCGATGGTTGCGAAGGTGATGGTTTTGAGTGTCGAGCGCATGATGCGTATCCTCGATGACGGGACGCTGCGTCCCTCCGGGCTGTCCGGTGTCGTCGCGTCGCGGCTTCCTTCCCGCCGGCGGCATCCAGCCCGCCATCATCTATAAACCCGGATTCCGGCGCGGGTCATGTTACAATTAAGTAAAGTTCAAAAGGGCCGGTTTGCCAAATAATTGCCCGGATTGAGGCAAACGCGTCGCGCGATGCCGCCTCGTCCGCCGCCTTTGCGAGGCCTTCGCAATGAGGTGTGGATAACGGAAATACGGCCGCACTTTGCCGCGCATTGCACTAGATTTGCGCAATGCCGATCCGGAGTGCCGCTGCCATGGCCGACCCCTATCTTACCAATACGCTTGCAACGCACGGCAAGCCGCTGACGCCGCACGATGCCGAAACGCTCTCCGTAGAGGCCGCCGACCGCGTCGCCAAGGTCCTTGCGCTGCGCGGCAACAGCGCCGCGACGCCGCTGCACGCGCTGCCGGGGCTTGCCGGCGAATTGGGGCTGAGGTCGCTTCACCTCAAGGACGAGGGATCGCGGCTGGGGCTCGGCAGCTTCAAGGCCCTCGGCGGGGCCTATGCCCTGATGATCCTCGTGCAGGAGGAGGCGAGCCGCCGTCTTGGCCGTGCCGTTCAGATCGGGGAGCTGCTCTCCGACGAGGTGCGCGCGGTCGCGCAAAGCATGACATTCGCCTGCGCCACCGACGGCAATCACGGCCGCTCCGTCGCGCAGGGCGCGCAGCTCATGGGCGCGAAAGCCGTCATCTTCGTCCATGCCGGCGTCAGCGAGGGGCGGGTCGCGGCGATCGCGCGGTTCGGCGCGCAGATGGTCCGCGTCGCGGGGAACTACGACGATTGCGTCGCCGAGGCCGCCCGCGTCTCAGCGGGGCGCGGCTGGACGGTTCTTTCCGATACGTCCTGGCCCGGCTATGAGACGATCCCCGGCCTCGTGGCGCAGGGCTATACCGCGCTGGCCCGTGAAATCCTTGCCGAACTGGACGAGCCGCCCACCCATGTCTTCCTCCAGGCCGGCGTCGGCGGCTTCGCCGCGGCCGTCGCCGGGCATCTTGCCATTACGCTGGGCGACAGGCGGCCCCATGTGACGGTCGTGGAGCCTGCCCGCGCCGCCTGCCTCTACGAAAGCGCAAGGCAGGGCAGGCCCGTGAAGGTCGAGGAGACGCAGCCGACGATCATGGCCATGCTGGAATGCTACGAGCCGTCGCCGGTTGCCTTCCGCATTCTCGAACGCGTGGCCGACGGCTTCATGACGGTCGGCGAGGATGTCGCCGTTACGGTCATGCGCCGGCTTGCCGATCCCTTGCCCGGCGATCGCGCGATCGTCGCCGGAGAAAGCGGCGGCGCGGGCCTTGCCGGCCTCCTGACGGTCCTCAAGGATCCGGCTCTTGCCGGCAGCCTCGGCATCGGGCGTGACGCCCGGGTCCTCGTGGTCAACACCGAAGGCGCGACGGACCTGGAACTCTACGAGAAGATCGTCGGCAGGAGCCCGCAGGCGATAGGAGGAGCTTTGCCATGAGAGCGCTTGTCCAGCGGGTTTCTTTCGCGCGGGTCGTCGTTGACGGGGCGGTGACGGGGGAGATCGGCAACGGCCTTCTGGTCTTCGTCTGCGCGATGAGGGGCGACACGGAAAAGGAATGCGAGTGGCTGGCGCGCAAGCTCGTCAACCTGCGTATTTTCAGGGATGAGGCGGACCGCATGAACCGCTCGCTTGCCGATGTGGGCGGCGCCGCGCTCATCGTCAGCCAGTTCACGCTGGCCGCCGAGACGAAAGGCAACAGGCCGGGCTTTTCCACGGCCGCGCCGCCGGAGGAGGGCAAACGTCTTTACGAGACCTTCTCCGCGAATGTCGCGGCCCTCGGCATTCGCGTTGCGAACGGCATCTTCGGGGCGCACATGCGGGTGGAGCTTGCCAATGACGGCCCCGTGACGATCTGGCTGGACACGGCGTCCGGCTAGGGCTGGCGGGGAGTAATCCTATTTGCCGGCGTTCCCGGCGTCGAAATCCCGCGCCTGTGCCTCGAGCCCTTCGATGAAGCGGGTGTAGAGGCTCGCGAAGGCGGCCATGTCTTCCTGCGACCAGTCGCCGAGGACCTTTGCAAGGACCTCTTCCTTCACGCCGTTCACCCTGGCGAGAAGCTGCATGCCGTCCTGCGTCAGGGTGACGATGGTGCGGCGGCCGTCTTCCTGCGAGGCGGCGCGGCGCACGACGCCGCGCTTGACGAGGTCCGTAACGATGCGGCTTGCGCGCGAATGGTCGATGCGCAGTTGCTCGGCGACCGCGCCCACCGTGACCTCCTGTTCGAGGCCGAGGCGCCGCACCAGCGAGAGGACGTCGAGATGGGAAAGCTCCAGGCCTGCGCCGACGCGCGAAATGGCAAGGCGCCCGATATAGCGCCGGCCGGTCATTATGCGCATCCGCCCCATCGCCGCGCCGATGCGGGCGAAGGCGCTTGGGCCGGTCTTTTCGTCGTCATCGCTGCTCATGGCCACCAGCATTAGCAGATTTCCGTCTGGTGCCAAACAAAATTTGTGTCTTTGTCACATATGTGCTGTTGACATATATGTGCCGAAAGCACATAAGTTGCGTCCAACAAAACCCCAAACCGAGTTGTCCCATGGATCTTCGCCCCCGTACCGACGACGATGCCGCCTATGCCTCGCTCGTGCCAGACCCGCGCCGCCGGATGCTGGTTGTCTGCCTGCTCATGTCCGGCATGTTCATGGCGGCCCTCGACAACCAGATCGTCTCGACCGCGCTTCCGACCATCGTCGGGGAGTTCGGCGAGCTGGAACGGTTCGGCTGGGTGGGCTCGGCCTACCTGCTGGCGACCAGCGCCGTCATGCCGGTCTACGGCAAGCTGGGCGATCTCTTAGGCCGCAAATACGTGATGATGGCGGCGATCTTCATCTTCACGCTCGGCTCGCTCGCCTGCGGTCTTGCGGTGTCGATGAACACGCTGATCGCCGCCCGCGTGCTGCAGGGCCTCGGCGGCGGCGGCATCATGGTCTCGATCTTTTCCATCAATGCCGACCTCTTCGAGCCGCGCGTGCGGGCGCGCTACCAGAGTTATTCCAGCCTGATGCTGATGGCGGCCGGTGCGGTCGGCCCGACGCTGGGCGGCGTGCTCTCGGACCTCTTCGGCTGGCGATCCATCTTCCTCGTCAACCTGCCCATCGGCATTGTCGTGCTCACGGGCCTTGCCTTCATTCTGCCCTACCGCAAGCCGAGCCGCCGGCCTAAGATCGACTATGCCGGCGCGATCCTTCTGGCCGGCGCGGTGGCGAGCATGGTGCTCTGGGCCGACAGCCGCGAGATCTTCGGTTCGCTGGTCGCCCCGCAGAGCCTTGCGGTGGTGTGCTTCGGCGCGGCCTGCCTTGTCGCTTGGGTCCAGGTCGAGCGCCGGGTGCCCGAGCCGATCGTCCCCCTCGGCCTGTTCGCCAACCCGACCGTCAGCCTGCTGCTGGTCGTCTCCCTGGTGAGTGGGGCGATCGGCATCGGCTCGGTCAACTATATCGCGCTCTTCCTGCAGACCACCACGGGCCTCACACCCTCGCAGGCGGGCCTCCTCTTCATGGCGCTCACGGGCGGCATCGCCGCCGGCTCGCTGACGGCGGGGCGGCTGATCTCGCTGACCGGCCGCTACAAGGTCTTCTCGATCATCAGCACGACCGGCAGCCTTCTCACCTTCTCCCTGTTCACCACGGTCCATCCCGGCACGCCGGTCTACCTGATCGGCCTGTTGATGCTTCTCCAGGGCGTCAGCGTCGGCTTCGGCCAGCAGGTTCCGGTGATCGGGGTGCAGAATGCCGCCAGCACGGCCGATCTCGGCGCGGCGACCGGCGCCGTCACGCTGACCCGCATGGCGGGCGCCTCCATCGCCATCAGCATCTACGGTGCCATCCTGACCGCCTTCGTGACCGGAAAGGCAGGCGCCATACCGGGCGTCGCGAGCATCGAGGGCTTGACGCCCGCGGAACTTGCGACCCTGCCGGAACGGGCCCGCGCGCTGGTCGCCGCCGCCTATACGGATGCCTTCCATCCGGTGTTCCTCACCATGGCCGGCACCATCGCGCTGGGGCTGCTTGCGGCCGTCTGCCTGAAGGATATCCGCGTGCAGACGGGCCCGAAATCGTAGGCGCAAAAAGAGGAAGAGCAGGAAGGGTGGTCTTTCCTGCTCTTGCTCCAGTCTGCGTAGCGTTGGCCGGCGAGCGATGGCGCTTATGCGGAATCCTGTCCCGTGATCTCGCTCTGCCAGGGCGCGACGATCCGTTCGAGCGAGCCGACGAGTTCGGTGAGGACGACCGCGATGACCATGATCAGGACGATCGGCACGAACATCTCGGCGGTCCTGAAGGCGTTGGCCGAGGTGATGATGATGCCGCCGAGGCCCGAGATCGCCGTCTGGAATTCCGCGATCACGATGCCGATCACGGCCTTGCCGATCCCGAGCCTCAGGCCCGCCATGATATAGGGGATCGTCGCCGGCAGGATGATGCCGCGCATGATCTGCGACTGCGGCGCGCAGAAGGCCGTGCCCACCTCGATCAGCGTCTTCGGTACGGCCTTCACGCCGAACCACGTATTCAGGCAGATCGGGAAGAAGGAAAGCAGGAAGACGATGACGGCCTTGACCGCAAAGCCCAGCCCGAACCAGAGGATCATCAGCGGGACGAGGGCGATGAGCGGCGTCGCGTAGCCGGCGGTGACATAGATGCCGAAGCCGGCCTCGAACAGGCGGTAGCGGCCGAGCAGGAGGCCCGCCGGAATGCCGAGGACGACCGCGGCGATATAGCCGGCGACGAAGGGCTGGCTGCTTTGGAGAAGCGCGGAGAGAAGCCGTCCGTCGCTGAACATGTTGCCGGCGGCCACCAGGATCGCGGTGGGGTAGGTGGCGAGCAGCGGATTGGCGTGCCGGCCGAAATATTCCCAGATCAGGAGGGCGATGACCACGGAAATGGTCGTGATCATCCAGTTCGGCACGGACCAGCGGCGGTTTACGGTTTCGGCCTGCCCGGAGGACAGCGCGCCGTCGGGCTGCGTTGCTGTGGACATGGTATCGATCCTCTCAGGCTGCCTGGGTCTCGTGATCGTGGAGGGCTTCCCAGATCAACGTGCGTTTCTTGGAATATTCCGCGGATGTGCGCACGGCGCGCATGTCCTGCCGGTCGCGGCCGATCTCGATGGGGACGATCTCGCTGACCGCGCCCTTCTGCATTACGATGACGCGGTCGGCCAGCATGACGGCCTCGTCGAGGTCGTGGGTAACGATGATGATCGTCTTGCCCGTCTTGCCGTGGATCGACAGGAGCTCGCCGTGAAGCGTCTCGCGCGTCTGGGAATCGAGCGCGCCGAACGGCTCGTCCATCAGCAGGACCTCGGGGTCGATGGCGAGCGCCCGGGCGATGCCGGCGCGCTGCTTCATACCGCCCGAAAGCTGGTGCGGCCTGCGCCTGGCGGCATGGCCAAGGCCGACGAGCTCGAGATAGTGGCTGGACGCCTTCGACAGTTCCGGCTCCCTGACGCCCTTCATCTCGAGGCCGTAGCCGACATTGCTGAGCGTGTTGCGCCAGGGCAGGAGCTCGGCGTGCTGGAAGACCATGCCGCGGTCGTAGCCGCAGCCCGAGACCGCGCGCCCGGCCACGCGAACCTGGCCGGACGATGCGGTTTCGAGGCCCATGATGATGCGCAGACAGGTCGTCTTCCCGCAGCCACTGGGGCCGATCAACGCGATGATCTCGCCTTTCTCGACGTCGAATGAGACCCCGTCCAGCGCGCGTGCGAACGCAACGCCGGACCGTGTGCTGAAGGTCTTGACGATATTCTGCACTTCCAGATGGGCCATGCAGTGTCCTCCTCGAATGAACGCGTTACTTCTTCTCGACGGCCGCCAGCGCTTCCTCGCGCAGGCTCGTATCGACGAAGGTGCTGACGTCGGCCTTTTCCGGCAGCGCGCCGAGACGGACCATCTGGTCGTCCGTCCATTGCAGGTTCTCCAGCGGGATCTCGAGTTTTGCAGAGACTGCGTTGTACTTGATTGCCTCATCGTAGATGAATTCGGCCGTCTTGTCGTCTTCGGGCAGGTGCGCGACCTTGCGCGCCAGCGCGACCATCGCTTCCTTGTTCCCGATGGCGTGGGCAAGGCCCTCCATCTCGGCGGCGAGGAAGTTCACCATGTCGGCGCGGCGCTCGGCGATCTTGGCGCCGGTCGTCATGATGCAGACCTTGACGAATTTGGGCGTCACTTCCGCGCCGGCGAGCAGCGGCTTGACGTTGAGCGTATCGGCACTGACGGCAAATTCGCTGGAGCTCGCCGCGGCGGCGACGACGCCCGAGCTGATGGCGCGCACGCGGTCCGCGCTGCCGCCGGCATTGGCATAGGTCACGTCGGTGGCGGCAACCCCGGCCGCTTCCAGCGCGAGCTGCGCAAAGAGCGCCGGCAGCGAACCCGGTGCCGAAACGCCGATCGCCTTGCCCTTGAGATCGGCCGGCGAGTTCATGTCCCTGGCGGCAAAGACCGTGTAGGTCATGCCCGGCCAGTCGCAGCCGATAATCTTGATGTCGGCGTTCTGGTGCATGGCGGCGAAGGCCACGACGGGGCTTGCCTCGAAACTGTCGAGCTCGCCGGCGATAAGTGCCTTGAGGGCCGTCGGCCCGCCGGTAAACTCGACCATGTCGATATCGAGGCCGCGCTTCTCGCCGAAGCCGCCCTCGGCCGCCTGGAACAGGAAGCCCGAGTCTCCCTTGGCCTCGACGATACCATGCTTCCAGACCTCTCCGGCATGAGCCGGGGTAAATGCGAGCGCGGCCGCAAAGCCCCCCGCGATTGCGAACCAACGGCTGTCGACAACTATCCTGGACACCATACGCGCCTCCTCCCAAAAGCCTTGAATCGTTCCTCAGGCCCTTGGGGGCCGGAGCCACACGACGTCGCCTCACCAATGTAGGCTTGTCATAATGTGTGTTTGCCATACAAACACATCTGTGGCATAAGTCAAGTCGGCAGGCGCGCAGGGCGTGCCTTGCCCGCTTTTGTCCATGTTTCGGGAGGATTGAATGGCTGAGAGAATCTGGGACAAGTTCCTGACGGAGCGGGATAAACAGGTCTTCGCGCTTGCCGGCTACGGCGTGCGGCAGGGATTTGGAAAAAGGCCCGCCCTGCTCGTCATCGACGTGAACTACGCCTTCTGCGGCGACCGGCGCGAGCCGGTTCTTCAATCCATCAAGCGCTGGCGCCAGTCCGGCGGGGAGGCGGCGTGGGATGCCCTGCCGGTCATCCGCAAGCTGATCGACGTCGCGCACGACCGCGAGCTGCCGGTGATCTACACGACCGGGATCCGCCGCGACGACAACTGGGATGCCGGCGCCTGGGCGTGGAAGAATGCCCGCACCGGGGAAAAGCCCGCCGGGTCGAACCGGAAGGGCAACGAGATCATGCCGCAGGTCGCGCCGGGTGCGCAGGATATCGTGGTCTATAAACAGAAGCCGAGTGGCTTCCACGGCACCAATCTCCTCGGCTACCTCACCCAGCTCGGCTGCGACAGCCTCATCGTCACGGGCACGGCGACGAGCGGCTGCGTGCGTGCGACGGTCGTCGACGCCTTCAGCCACAATTACCGGGTGACGATGGTGGAGGACGCCTGCTTCGAGCGGTCCGAGGCGAGCCATGCGATGGCGCTCTGCGACCTCAACGCCAAATACGCCGACGTGATCGAAAGCCCGGAAGTGCTGGCCTTCATGGAAAGCCTGCCGCGCGGCCTGTTCGACCTTCCCAAGGGCGCGCCCCACGCGGCGGCCGGCTGATCCGCCGGGCCCGGACCGGCGGCCGCAGCGGCCGCCGGCAGGTGCGACACAACGACGACAGAGGAAATTCCAGAATGTCCAATGCAGGATCCGATTTCGCAACGGCGCGGGACGGCGCGCGCCTTTCCTACCGCCTCGTGCCGGGCAGCGGCTCCGGCCGCATCGTCCTCGTCCACTCGCTCGCCATGGACAAGACGTTCTGGGACGCGACCGTCAAGGCGCTGGAGGGAACGGCGAGCGTGCTCACCTTCGACTGCCGCGGCCATGGCCGGTCGGACAAGCCGGAAGGCCCCTACAGCGTCGAGCAGTTCGCCGACGACATCGCCGACCTGATGGACCATGTCGACTGGCCTTCGGCCATCGTCGCCGGCGCCTCGATGGGGGGTTGCGTCTGTCTGGCCTTTGCCGGCCGGCACTCCGGGCGGGTGCGAGGGCTCGGTCTTTTCGACACCACCGCCTGGTATGGCGAGAACGCTCCGGCCGCCTGGGCCGAGCGCGCCGAAAAGGCGAGGAACGAAGGCCTTTCCGCACTGGTCGGCTTCCAGAAGACGCGCTGGTTCGGCGATGCCTTCCGCGAGGCGAACCCGGCCGTCGTGGAGCAGGCCGTCGGCGTCTTCCTCGCCAACGACCTGCCGGCCTATGCGGCGACCTGCACCATGCTCGGCGCGGCGGATCTGCGGGCGTTCCTCCCGGGCTTTACCTTCCCATGCGAAATCCGCGTCGGCTCGCAAGACTACGCCACGCCGCCGGATATGGCCCGCTATCTTGCCGACAATATCAGCGGCGCCCGCATCGAGGTGATGGACGGCGTGCGCCATTTCTCGCCGCTGGAGGTTCCGGAGCGCATCGCCGCCGCGCTGAAAGACCTCCTGGCCTGAACGGGAGCTGACGGCAATGCGAAACGGTCAGGGCGAATGGGACGTCTTCGACGACTACGTCCTCGACTTCGCGATCGAACGGCTCTCGCGCGGCCAGAGGCTGGCCCTTGTCACGCTCGTCAGGATCGAAGGCTCCTCGCCGCGCTTTCCCGGCGCCCAGATGGCCGTATGCGAAACGGGCGACTGGGTGGGCTATCTCTCCGGCGGCTGCATCGAACGGGCCGTCGTCGCCGAAGCGATCGATGCGATCGCTGCCGGCGGGAACCGGCTGGTCCGCTATGGCCGCGGATCGAAATATTTCGATATCCAGCTTCCCTGCGGCAGCGCGATCGAACTCTTCTTCGACGTCGGCATCGGCGCGGAGAGCCTGATCGCCATCGACAGGCGGCTGAAGCAGCGCCAGACGGCGGAGCTTCCCATCGATCCCGACAATCGCTTCAATGCCCGCATGGTCCGTCTCTACCGGCCGCGCAAGCGGCTGATTGTCGCCGGTGTCGGGCCTGCGACCGTCCAGCTCGCCCGGATGGCGCAGGTCGCGGGCTTCGAGGTGATCGGCTGGTCCTATGACGAACCGACGCTGGAGCGGCTGGCAGGGCTTTGCGCTTGGACGGTGCGCCTGACGGGGCACGGCAGCACGCCGCCCCTCGAAGCCGATGCGCTGACGGCAATCGTCTTGATGTTCCACGATCACGACTGGGAGATGGCGCTGCTACCCGCCGCGCTTGCGAGCAATGCCTTCTACATCGGCGCGATGGGAAGTCGTGCGACCCATCGCCTGCGCCTGGAAAAGCTTGCGGCGCTTGGCTTCGACCGCGCGAGCGGCGAGCGGATCCATGGGCCGGCGGGCCTTTTCGCCGCAAGCAAGAGCGCTGGCGACATCGCGCTTTCCATCCTTGCCGAACTTGCGCAGGCGCAAGCGGCATAGGCGGAAGATCCTTTCCCGCCGCAAGCGGGTCTGGTACATCGGGCGCAGCAGGGAAGGGATAGCATGTCGAGCGGAAATGAGGGGCTTTGGGCCTTTGCCTTGCGCCTTTACGGCGCGCCGGGCGTCAGCGACGCCTGCCTCGTCCTTCAGGACGAGAGCGGTGTCGACGTGCCGGTCCTTCTGTTCTCCGCCTGGCTTGCCAGCTCCTCCGTGGCGATGACGCAAAGCGAGCTCGCACGGATCGACGGCCTCGTGAAGGCCTGGCGCGACGAGGTGATCAAGCCCTTGCGGGCGGTGCGCCGCCGGCTGAAGAGCGGCCCCCATCCCGCCCCGGGCCCGCAGACCGAGGACCTGCGCAACGCCGTCAAGGCCGTGGAGCTTGCGTCGGAAAAGATCGCGCTCGCGCTTCTGGAGGCCGAGGGCGCCGCGCTTGCCGGCGCCGCGCCGGGCCCGGCCGGGGACAATCTTTCCCTCGTCGTGCGTTATTTCCGCGAGGGCGAGCCGGACGCGCAGGCGCGGCAGGCCCTTGCCGTCATCGAGGGCGCGCTCGCCGCGCTGTAACACCCCGGGCTTACGGTCAGCCGTCGTCCTTCCAGCGCCTGACGGCGGGCAGGTGAATGTCGAAGAGGTCGAGGGCCCGCCCGATCGTCTGCGTGACCATGTCATCGATGGTCTTCGGCATCGTATAGAAGGCGGGGACCGGCGGCATGACGATCGCGCCGTTGCGCGTCGCCTGGTCCATCAGCGCGATATGGCCGGCATGGAGCGGCGTTTCGCGCAAGAGCAGCACGACCCGCCGGCGCTCCTTGAGGCAGACATCCGCCGCCCGCACGATCAGCTCGTCGTTGTAGCAGTTGGCGATCCCGCTCAGCGTCTTCACCGAACAGGGAGCGACCAGCATGCCGGTTGTGCGGAAGGAACCTGACGATATGGCAGCGCCGATATCCTTGTGGCTGTAGACTACGTCGGCAAGTCCCTTGAGCGCGTCGGCGCTCATGTCGAGCTCATCCTGCGCGGTGCGGTAGGCCGAGGGCGAGATCACCGCATGGGTCTCGATATCCTCGACCTCGCGAAGCAGTTGCAGCGCCCGCACGCCGTAGATGATGCCGGAAGCTCCGGTGATGGCGACGATGAAGCGGCGCATGCGATTGTCCTGCGGTTACGACGAATAGGCGACGCGGAAGGCCGACACGGCCGCATTGGCGACATGCGCCTCGGCGGCCGCCTTGGCAGCAGCCTTGTCGCGCGCGGCGATGCCCGCCACGATCGCGTCGATTTCCTGGATGCTCTGGTTCCGGCGCTCCGGGCGCACGACCGAGCTGCGCCTGAGCGGCGAAGTCAGCAAGGTGAGCTTCTTCAGGAGGTCGAAGGCGATGGGATTGCGCGCACCCGTGCAGATGCGGTCGTAGAATTCCCGCTTGGTGGCGACGATCTCTTCGGCATTGCCCTCCAGATAGGCTTTCTTTAACCGTTCGCTCTGCTTTCTCAGGGCTTCGATTTCCTCGTCCGGGGCGTTTTCGATGAACTGCTCGACGATGAGCGGCTCCAGCACGCCGCGGATGCGGTAGATGTTGTCGGCATCGGTGCGGGTCACCGTCACCACGGTCAGGCCGCGGTTGTTGTGGTCGGTGAGGACACCTTCGGCCTGAAGCTGGCGCAGCGCTTCGCGGAGCGAGGTGCGGCTGACGTTGAGCTTCTCGCACAGGTCCTTCTCGACCAGGTGCGTGCCCGGCTCGAGCGCGCCCGTCTCGATCGCCTTGCGCAACGAATTCATGATCTTGTTGCGCAACGGGGCCGGTTCGTGGACCAGCGGGTTCAAGGTTTCTTCAAACGGTTTGCTCATGGTGTCCTCGTGACGGGCTCATCTCGGTGTGACCGCATGATTGTCATACAAGAGAATCACGCCTTCGTCATCTCTTGCCATATTCGGGGAGCCGGGCAAGCCGCGAATGCAGGCGGCCGGCGGGCCGCCTGCCCTGTCTTTCGTGCCGGCGCTATTTTTCGATGTCGCGTACCGGGGTTTCCGGCTTCATGCCGCCCTGTCGACGCGCCAGCGTGTTTTCGCCCGTCTTGCGCCAGTCGCCGGCAACGGCCGCATCGGCGAACCTTGTCCACAGGTCGCTCCAGTCGCCCAGCGAATAGCCGTGCCACGGCGGCTGCGGCGAGAGGCGGGGAAGCTGGAGGTCCTCCCAGATCCTGCGCGCCCTGACCATGTAGGGCTCGGCCGGAAGCGCCAGCGGCGGCATGGGCGCCTTCAGCGTCGCGTCGATCAGCAGCGTGCCCTCGGCGCTCTTCGAGCCGGATTTCGGCCCGTGGCCGCCGGAGCGATAGGGCGTGACATGCACGTCGTCGATCATGTTGGCCCGGTAGGCGAGCGACCAGAAGACGGCGTCCGCATTGCGGCTGTCGATATCGTCGGAAACGGCGATGACGATCTTGCCGCACTGGGCCTGCAGCGTCGCCGCGCCCTGCAGGCCGCGCCAGATTTCCGATTGCGGCGCCGAGCGGTCGAATTCCAGGAAGATCACCTTGCGAATATTGGTGAGCGGCTCGTGCATGACGACGCGCCTGATGCCCTTTACGTTCAGCACCTTCTTCAGGTGGTTGAGGAACAGGGGCTCGTAGGCCACGCGCTTGAGTACGCTCGATTCGCTCGGTGTGACCTGGCTGACGATGGACACGAGAACCGGCTTCTTCTTGCGGGTAATCGCCGTCACCTGCATGGACATGTTGAAGTCTTCCAGCGCGACATGGCCGTGGCTTTCGCCGAACGGGCCTTCCGGTTCCAGAAGGACGGGGTCGATCAGGCCCTCGATGACGATTTCCGCGTCGGCCGGCACCTCGAGGTCGATGGTCTTGCACTTGACGATGCGGATCGGCTCGCCGATCAGGCCGCCGGCGACGCCGAGCTCGTCCTGGTCGATCGGCAGCTTCTGCGGGCCGGTGAAGAGGACGGCGGGCGCGCAGCCGATGACGATGGCGCAGGGCATGGGCCTGCCCATCTTCTGGTATTTCAGCCAGTGCTGGTAACCGCCCGCGCCGGACAGGCGGCTTGCCATGCGCACGCCCAGGCGGTCCTCCGCCTTGAGGGCGGCGCGGTAGGTGCCCATGTTGCGGATGCCGTTTTCGGGGTCGCGGGTAACGCACAGCGTGGCTGTGAAATAGGGGGCGCTGTCGAAGCCGGGCGTGGAGACCGGCACGGGCAGCGAGCCGAGGCCCTTGCCCTCCTGCCTCAACTCGTCGCCGGTGATGACGACTTCCTGGCAGGGCGCGTCCTCGACCGTGACCGGGTCGATGGGGTGCTCCATGGCATTGACCCAGACGTCGCCGATTTCCTCTTCGGAAACGCCGAGGCCGGCGGCGTAGATGGCGGGCGAAGCGGCAAGGACGCCGACGGCGACCGGGATATCGTAGTTCTCGCCCCTGGCGCCCTTCACGTCGGTAAAGAGGAAGCCGCGGCGCTGCGCGTCCGGCAGGCCGCCCTGGAACTGCCAGCGCGCCAGCGGATGCAGTTCGCTGTCCTTGTCGATCGGAACCTGGATCCGGGTGATGAGGCCCTTGGCCTCCAGTCTCTCGATATGCTCCTGCAAGTCGAGCGGCGCCTTGCGCGCGGATGCTGTCATGTTGCTCTCCCAAACCTTTCCAAAGCGCCGAGCCGGCTATGACGAGCGCCCTCCTGTCAAGGGCGATCTTTTCGTTTGCATTATGATCGCCATACTGTCATACATTAATACGAAGAGCAACGGCATAGCGCATGCCGTCTGCGGGAAGGCGGTGGATGCCGGAAACGGCCCGCCCGCCGCGCATACGCAATAGGGAGGAGCCATGAGCAGTCTGCAGAACGCCGCCGCGGCCGGCGAGGTCGTGCATCCGCTGAAGCAGCCGAAGCCGGCCGAGCTTTCGCCGGAGATGAAGCTGGTGCAGGAGGCGCTGTTCCGCCACGTCGGCAAGCCGCTCCCGCGCAAGGAGGACGGCCGCCTGATCACCGGCGAGGGCCGGTTTTCCGACGATTTCTCGCTGCCCGGCCAGACCTATGCGGCCATCGTCCGCTCGCCCTATCCGCATGCGCGCATCAACGGCATCGACAAGACGGAAGCCCTGGAAAGCCCCGGCGTCCTGCTCGTGCTGACGGGTGAGGACATCCTTGCCGACAACATCCTGCCGATCCCGCACAATCCGGTCCCTTCGACCAATTTCGACATGAAGCTGAGGGCCAAGGACGGCAGCCACGCCTTTACCGGCCCGCATTACCTCCTGCCCGCCGACAAGGCCCGCCATGTCGGCGAGGCGGTGGCGATCGTCGTCGCCGAGACGGCGGCGCAGGCTGCCGACGGCGCGGAAAAGGTGATGGTCGACTGGGAGGAGCTGCCCTTCGTGACGGATACGGCCAAGGCCGCCGAGCCGGGCGCGCCGGCCGTCTGGGACGAGGTTCCGGGCAACGTCTTCATCGACACGACCTTCGGCGACGTCGAGGGCACCAATGCCGCCTTCGCCGCGGCGGACCATGTGGTCAAGGCGGAATTCCACATCCATCGCGTCACCGGCGTGACGATGGAGCCGCGCGCCTCGCTCGGCTCCTACGATCCGGAGACGAAGCGCTACACGCTCTATGCCGGTAGCGGCGGGGCGGTGCGCCAGAAGAACGAACTTTCCAAGGTGCTCGGCATCGAGCCGAAGGATCTGCGCGTCCTGTCCTTCGACGTCGGCGGCAATTTCGGCACCCGCAACCGCGTCTACGTGGAATTCGGCCTCGTGCTCTGGGCTTCCCGCAAGCTCGGCCGGCCGGTGAAGTTCACCGCCACCCGCTCGGAATCCTTCCTGACCGACTATCAGGGCCGCGACCTCGTGACCAAGGTGGAACTGGCGATCCGCAAGGACGGCAGGTTCCTGGCGATGCGCGCCGACAACCTGTCCAATGTCGGCGGCCGCGCCGTCTCGCTCTCGCCGCTCAGCAAGGGCTCCGGCCTTATCACCGGCTCCTACGACATTCCCTATGCGACGCTGCGCGCCCGCGCCGTGTTCTCCAACACGATGTGCACGCAGGCCTATCGCAGTTCCGGCCGCCCGGAAGTGACCTTCGCCATCGAGCGCATGTGCGAGCTTGCCGCCGACCAGCTCGGTTTCGACAAGCTGGAACTGCGCCGCATGAACCTCGTTCCGCCGTCCGCCATGCCCTACACCAACGCGGTCGGCTCGGTCTACGACAGCGGCGAATACGAGAAGAACATGGACCGGGTGCTCGAGCTTGCCGAATGGTCGACGTTCGAGGCCCGCAAGGCGGAGGCCGCCACCCGCGGCAAGCTGCTCGGCCGGGGCTTTGCCAATTACGTCGAATCCTCCATCGGCACGCCGAAAGAGCGCGCAGAGATCGAGATTAAGGACGACGGCACCGTAGAGGTCGTCATCGGCACGCAGCCGAGCGGGCAGGGCCATGAGACGAGCTTCGCCCAGGTCGTGGCGGACATGCTCCAGGTCCCGGTGGAAAAGGTCTGGATCGTCATCGGCGACACCGACATCGTCAGCGTCGGCGGCGGCTCGCATTCCGGTCGCTCGATGCGTCATGCCGGCACGGTCATGGCCATGGCCTCGGCCGATCTCCTGGCGGAAGGCCGCAAGCGCTCCGCCGAGCTGCTCGGCACCACGCCCGACGAGATCGATTTCGAGGGCGGTGTCTTCAGGCAGCGCAATACCAACCACGCGGTCGACATCTTCGAGCTCGGCCGGCGCACCCGCGCCAGCCACGGCACGCTGCGCGTCGTGCGCGACAACGAGATGCATACGCCGGTCTTCCCGAACGGCGCGGCGATCTGCGAGGTCGAGGTCGATCGTGAAACCGGCCATGTGCAGATCGTCCGCTACACGTCGATCGACGATGTCGGACGCTGCATCAATCCGCTGATCGTCCACGGCCAGACCCATGGCGGCATCGCGCAGGGCGTCGGCCAGGCCATGTGGGAACTCTGCGCCATCGATGCGGAGAGCGGCCAGCCGCTGGCCGGCTCGCTGATGGATTACGGCATGCCGCGCTCCGACACCGTGCCGAGCTTCACCTGCGAGATCGCCGAGGTCTTCTCGCCGACCAACCCGCTCGGCATCAAGGCCGGCGGCGAGGGCGGCACGACACCGGCGCTCGCCACCGTCGTCAACGCCGTCGTCGACGCGCTTTCGCAATTCGGCGTCACGGACATCCAGATGCCGGTCACGCCGGCGACCGTCTGGCGCGCCATGAACACTGGACGCAAGGCGTCCTGAGGAGGACTTTCAATGAGTGACCTGAAGCCCGTCCGCATTATCGCGTTTCCGGGTGCGCCGAACCTGCCGACCTTCGCCGCCCTCGAACAGGGCTATTTCGCCGACGAAGGCCTTGCGGTCGAACTGGCGCTGACCGCAAGTTCCGTCGCGCAGGCGGAACGGACCGCCGCCGGCAAATTCGACATCGTCTTCACCGCCTTCGACAATGTCGTCGCCTACGGGGAAGGGCAGGGCGCGGCTGCGGACGGCGTCGATCCCGATTACGTGGTGCTGACGGGCGCGACACAGCTCGAGCTCGCCATCGTCACGGCGCCCGAGGTCAAGGCCTATGCGGACCTGAAGGGCCGCTCGATCGCGCTCGACGCGCTGACCACCGGCTTTGCCTTCGTGCTCTTCGACATGATGGAAAAGAGCGGCCTTGGCCGTGACGACGTGACCTTCGCCGCTGTCGGTGCGACGCCGCAACGCTGGCAGTCGGTCAAGGCCGGCGAGCATGCCGCGACCCTCACCATCGAGCCATTTACCAGCATCGCCAAGCGCTCGGGCTTCAACGTGCTCGATGTCTCCTCGAACCATTTCGCCAGCTACCAGGGCGGGACCATCGCCGCCCGGCGCGCCTATGCCGCGGAAAATCCGGAAACGGTGAACGCTTTCATCCGCGCCTATCTCAAGGGGCTTGCCTGGACGCTCGATCCGGCGAATCGCGAGGCGGGCGCCGCGCTCCTCCAGAGCCGGATGCCGGATATCCAGCCGGCGGCGGTGCCGTCGATCATGGCGAGCCTGCTTTCGCCGCGCTCCGGCCTCACCCCCGGCGCGCACATCCTGCCGGACGGCATGAGGACGGTCCTCGACCTGCGCTCGCGCTACGGCAAGGGCGGCAAGGTGCTGACCGATATCGAAAAATACCTCGACCTCTCGTTCTTCGAGGCGGTCGCCGGCGGCAAGTGACGTGACGGAGGAGACCAATCCATGGATATGAAGGGCGAATACCGCATCGCCGCCCGGCGCGAAGAGGTCTGGGCGCTCATCAACGATCCCGCCGTGCTTCGCGCCTGCATCCCGGGCTGCGACAGCCTGGAGGGCACGCCGGAGACGGGCTTTGCCGCCCGCGTCACGACGAAGATCGGCCCGGTCAAGGCGACGTTCGCCGGCAATGTCGCGCTTTCCAACGTCAACGCGCCGCAAAGCCTGACGATCTCCGGCGAGGGAAAAGGGGGCGTCGCCGGTTTCGCCAAGGGGGGTGCGGACGTGCACCTTGCCGAAGACGGCGCGCAGACCGTGCTGACCTATCTCGCCAAGGCCCAGGTCGGCGGCAAGCTCGCCCAGCTCGGCGCGCGGCTCATCGATTCCACCGCCAAGAAGCTGGCCGACGAATTCTTCGAGAAGCTGGCCGCGCAGGCGGCAGCGGCGGCACAGGACGATGCGGCCCGCCCCGCTGCTGTCGTCGAGGCCGCCCCGCCCGTGGAGGCCGTGCCGCCGAAAAGCCGCTCGCCCTATCTCCTCGTCGGCCTTGCGGTTGTCGCCGTCGTCATCGTCGCGGCGCTGATCGTCCGGTAGCGTGAAAGGAAGCCCCATGTCCCAAGTGACCATCACGATCAACGGCAAGCCGGAAACGCGGGAGGTCGAGGACCGTACGCTGCTCGTCCAGTTCATCCGCGAGCATGTCGGGCTCACCGGCACCCATGTCGGCTGCGACACGACCCAGTGCGGCGCCTGCACGGTCCATCTCGACGGCGTCGCGGTGAAGAGCTGTACGGTGCTGGCCGTCGCTGCCGACGGCGCGGCGGTGACGACCATCGAGGGCCTTGCCGGCGGCGGGACCCTGCATCCCGTCCAGCAGGCCTTCCACGAGCATCATGGCCTGCAGTGCGGCTATTGCACGCCGGGCATGATCATGGCGAGCGTCGACATGATCCGCCGCCACGACGGCGTGCTCGACGAGGCGACCGTCCGCCACGAGCTCGAAGGCAATATCTGCCGCTGCACCGGCTACCACAACATCGTCAAGGCGGTGCTGGATGCTGCGGAAAAGCATCGCGCGGCGCAGGCCGTCGCCGCCGAGTAAGGGGAGGGGAACCCGTGTACGCAACGACATATCACAGGCCGAAGACCATCGTCGAAGCCGTCGCCCTCTACGAAGGCTTTGACGATGCGTCCTATCTTTCCGGCGGCCATACGCTGATCCCTGCGCTCAAGAACCGCCTTGCCGCTCCGCAGCATCTCATCGACGTGCGCGCTATCCCCGAGCTTTCCGGCATCACGGTGACGGCGGACAAGGTCGTCATCGGTGCCGCGACGCGCCATGCCGCCGTCGCGGCGTGCGAGGAGGTGAAGGCGGCCATCCCCGCGCTCTGCGGCCTTGCTGGCTCCATCGGCGACGTCCAGGTGCGCCATATGGGCACGATCGGCGGTTCGACAGCCAACAACGACCCGGCCGCCGACTATCCCTCCGCCGTCCTGTCGCTCGACGCTGTCGTCCATACGGACCGCCGTGCCATTGCGGCGGACGACTTCTTCCAGGGGCTCTATACGACGGCGCTGGAGCCGGGCGAGATCCTCGTCCGCATCGAATTCAGGATCCCGGAAATCGCCGGCTATGCGAAGTTCCGCAATCCCGCTTCCCGCTATTCCATGGCGGCGGCCTTCGTCAGCAGGCATCGCGACGGGAAGGTCCGCGTGGCGATCACCGGGGCGGGCAATGGCGGCGTCTTCCGCTGGAGCGAGGCGGAGGAGCGGCTTGCCGCGGACCTCACGCCGGCGGCGCTCGACGGGCTGGCCGTCGATCCGTCGCTGATGATGGGGGACATCCATGCGCCGGCCGACTACCGCGCCCATCTCGTCGCCGTGATGAGCCGGCGGGCTGTCGAAAATCTCGGCCGAACGTATATACTCTGATCGGACAAGGAGTTCGGCGCGGCCGTCATCAGGGCGGGCGCCGGCGCAGGGAGCATGACGACAATGGCACAGAACTGGACCCCGAGCAGTTGGCGGCAAAAACCGATCCAGCAGGTTCCGGACTATCCGGACAGAGCGGCGCTTGCCGCGACGGAAGCGCAGCTTGCGACCTTTCCGCCGCTCGTCTTCGCCGGCGAGGCGCGCCGCCTGAAGAAGCAGCTTGCGGACGTCGCGGACGGCAAGGCCTTCCTGCTGCAGGGCGGCGACTGCGCGGAGAGCTTTGCCGAACACGGCGCGGACAATATCCGCGACTTCTTCCGCTCGTTCCTGCAGATGGCCGTCGTCCTGACCTATGGCGCGCGCCTTCCGGTGGTCAAGGTCGGGCGCATCGCCGGCCAGTTCGCCAAGCCGCGCAGCAATTCGCACGAGACGCAGGACGGCGAGACGCTGCTGACCTATCGCGGCGACATCGTCAACGGCACCGATTTCTCCGGGGCTGCCCGCACGCCGGACCCGGAGCGCCAGATGATGGCCTATCGCCAGTCGGCCGCGACGCTCAACCTCCTGCGCGCCTTCGCCATGGGCGGCTATGCCAATCTCGAAAACGTGCATCGCTGGATGCTCGGCTTCGTCAAGGATTCACCGCAGGCCGCGCGCTATCGCACGCTGGCGGGGCGGATTTCCGAGACCATGGACTTCATGAAGGCCATCGGCATCACCGCGGAAAACAATGCGAGCCTGCGCGAGACGGATTTCTTCACCAGCCACGAAGCCCTGCTGCTCGGCTACGAGGAAGCGCTGACCCGGATCGATTCCACCTCGGGCGACTGGTATGCCACCTCCGGCCACATGATCTGGATCGGCGACCGCACGCGCCAGCTCGATCATGCCCATGTCGAATATTTCCGCGGCATCAAGAATCCGATCGGCCTGAAATGCGGCCCGTCGCTCCAGCCCGACAACCTGATCGCGCTGATCGACGCGCTGAACCCGGCCAACGAGGCCGGCCGCCTGACGCTGATCTGCCGCTTCGGTTCCGACAAGGTCGCCGACTGCCTGCCGAAGCTCGTCCGCGCCGTCGAGAAGGAAGGCCGCAAGGTCGTCTGGTCCTGCGATCCGATGCACGGCAACACGATCACGCTCAACAACTACAAGACCCGCCCGTTCGAGCGGATCCTGTCGGAGGTCGAGAGCTTCTTCCAGATCCATCGGTCGGAAGGCACGCATCCGGGCGGCATCCATATCGAGATGACCGGCAA
>Ga0182737_1000452_pt1 | contig 57979 bp, 54 predicted proteins | sample eDN5th30CBELigOP_FD_128878 | JGI IMG/M metagenome (GOLD analysis project Ga0182737, IMG submission 128878) | Enriched Organic Plus compost microbial communities from Emeryville, California, USA - eDNA 5th pass 30_C BE-Lig OP (version 2) (version 2) ...
CTTCTTCAGTTTTTCCACCCGCGCCTTCTCGGCCTCGGTCTCGGCCGGGATAGAGCTGGTCATGCGGCTCCAGGCGAACGGCGCGATGCAGTTCGAGCGCACCCGGTAGCGCGCCATGTCCAGCGCAATCGACTTCGACAGCGCCACGATGCCCAGCTTGGCGGCCGCGTAGTTGGCCTGGCCGAAGTTGCCGATCAGCCCCGAGGTGGAAGTCATGTGCACGAAGGCGCCCGATTCCTGCTCGCGGAAGTACGGGGCGGCCGCGCGGCTCATGTAGAACGAGCCGTTCAGGTGCACGTCCAGCACCTGGCGCCATTCTTCCTCGCTCATCTTGTGGAAGACGCGGTCGCGCAGGTTGCCGGCGTTGTTGATGACCGCGTCGATGCGCCCGTAGGCGTCGATGGCGGTCTTGACGATGCGGTGGGCGCCTTCGTAGCTGGCCACGCTGTCGGTATTGGGGCAGGCCTGGCCGCCGGCATCCCGGATTTCGCGCGCCACCGCCTGCGCGGGGCCGTCGCCGCCGCCTTCGCCCTGCAGCGAGACGCCGATATCGTTGACCACCACCCGCGCCCCGGCCGCCGCCATCGCCAGCGCGATGCCGCGCCCGATGCCGCCCCCGGCCCCCGTGACGACCACCACTTTCCCTTCGACCATGCCGCTCATGTGCCATCCTCCGTTGCGGCGCACCCGTTTTGGCGCGCCCGACTCTCTGCATGGTAGATTTCAGGGCAGGGCAGCGGAATTCAAAATTCAAGACACCCCCCTTTTGCGCGGCGGAACATGAGACACGACCTGACCGACCTGCGTTTGTTCGTGAACGTAGGAGAAACCCTGAATCTGACGCGCGCGGCCGAGCGCACCTTCCTGTCGCTGCCCGCGGCCAGCGCGCGCATCAAGAACATGGAAGAGGCCTTCAAGGCCCGGCTGCTGGTGCGCCAGGCTACCGGCGTGGCGCTGACGCCGGCCGGCGAAGTGCTGCTCAAGCATGCCCACGCGGTGTTCCGGCAGCTGGAATGCCTGAACGCCGACCTGCAGCCCTATTCCAGCGGCATCAAGGGCCGCCTGCGGCTGCTGGCCAATACCACCGCCACCAACTCGTTCCTGGCCGACGCCATGTCCACCTTCCTGGCGGAAAACCCCGACGTGGACATCGAGCTCGAAGAGAAAATCTCGGGCGACATCGTGCTGGCCATCCGCGCCGGCGCGGCCGACCTGGGCATCGTGGCCGGCAATATCGACGTCGAGGGGCTGGACGTGATGCCGCTGTTTCGCGACGAACTGGCCATCGTGACCTCGCTGAGCCATCCGCTGGCGCAGCTGGAATCGACGCGTTTCGTCGACGTGATCGATGCCTACCAGTTCGTGGGCATCCACCCCAACAGCGCCATCCAGACCTTCCTGGAAGACATCGCCTCGGGCCTGGGCAAGCGCTTGTGCCAGCGGGTGCACGTGGGCAGCTTCGAGGCCGTGTGCCGCATGGTCGAGGCCGGGGCGGGCATCGCCGTGGTGCCGCGCGCCTGCGCGGCGCGCTACAGCCGGCCGCAGGCGCTGCACGTGCTGCGCCTGCAGGACGGCTGGGCGCAGCGCGACCGCCTGCTATGCCGCCAGCGCGGCCGCGACCTGCCGCGCTTCGTGGAAGATTTCATCGAGCACGTGCGCGCGGCCGCCCGGGCCAGCTAGTGTCGTGTCCCGGAAGGACACGACACCAGGCCGATGCCGCCGGCGCTGAACGGGGGGTTCGGCAAATAAGAATCGGCAAGCGAAGGGCGTGCGCCGAATAATAAGCATGCCGCGCGGGACAACGCCCGTGCGCGTTCACAAGAAAACCGGAGACACATCCATGCACGATCCGCAACGCCGCCGCCTGCTGGCGGGGCTGGGCGCCACCTGCGCGGCCGCCGCGCTGCCCGGCAATGTTCGCGCCGCCGGCTGGCCCGACCGCCCCGTCAATTTCATTGTGCCGTTCCCGCCCGGCGGGCCGGTCGACACGACCGCGCGCTTCATCACCCAGCCGCTGGGCGAGCTGTGGAAGACCGCGACCGTGGTCGACAACAAGGCCGGCGCCGGCGGCATCGTGGGGGCGCAGGCCGCCGCCAAGGCCGGTGCGGACGGCTACCACTATTTCTTCGCGTCCATCCACCACACGGTGCTGCCCAGCCTGCGCGCCCACCTCAGCTACGACGTCACCGCCGACTTCGTGCCGGTCGGCATGGGGGCGGTGTTCCCGATCGTGCTGGTGGTGCACGCGTCGCTGCCGGTCAAGACGGTGGCCGAACTGATCGCCTATGCCAGGCAGCATCCGGGCGAACTGTCGTTCGGCTCGTCGGGTACGGGCGGAGGCACGCACCTGGCGGGCGAACTGTTCAACAGCATGACCGGCACGCGCATCCAGCACGTACCGTACCGCGGCAGCGCGCCGGCCATGCAGGACTTGCTGGGCGGGCAGGTGCAGGTGATGTTCGCCGACGGCCCGTCGGCCATGCCCCACCTGGACGGCGGCAAGATCCGCGCGCTGGGCGTGGGCAACCCCGAGCCCTCGGCCCTGTTCCCGGGCATTCCCACCATCGCCGCCTCGGGCGTGCCGGGCTACGAGGCGTATTCCTGGAGCGGCATGCTGGCGCCGGCCGGCACGCCCGCCGACATCGTCCAGCGCGTCAATGCCGACATGGTGCGCGTGCTGCGCGACCCGGCCACCGTCAAGGCCATGCTGGCCGCCGGCGCCGAACCCAAGCCGGGCACGCCGGAAGAATTCGGGGCGTTCCTGCAGGCCGAGCTGGCCAAATGGAGCAAGGTGATCAAGGCGGCGGGAATCAAGGTCGAGTGACCTGCACCGAGCTTTCCCCTACAACCGCTGCAACGCCAGCCTGGCTTCCTCGTATTCCCTGGCCAGCTGGTCCACCAGCGCCCCCGTCGACAACAATTCCTGCGCGGCGCCCACGCCCTGCCCGGCGCTCCAGACATCTTTCCACGCCTTCGGGCGCGAGCGCTTGTCCAGGTTGACCGGGTTGGCTTCCATCTGGTCCAGCAGGGTGGGGTCCAGGCCGGCCGCGGCGATGCTGGGGATCAGGTAATTGGCCGGCACGCCCGAGAAGAACGGGGTGTAGAGCACATCGTCGATACCGGCCCGCAGCACCATCTCGCGATAGCGGTCCGGCGCCAGCGATTCGTGGGTGGCGATGAAGCGCGTGCCCATGTAGGCGAAATCGCAGCCCAGCGCCTGGGCGGCCAGCACGTCCTTGCCGTGGCTGATGCAGCCCGACAGGGCCAGCGGGCCGTCGTAGAACGCGCGGATTTCGTTGACCAGGGCGATCGGGTTGAGGCTGCCGGCATGGCCGCCGGCGCCCGCGGCCACCAGCACCAGCCCGTCCACGCCCGCGTCGAGCGCGCGCCGCGCGTGCCGCACCGTGGTGACGTCGTGGAACACCAGCCCGCCGTGGGGGCGCACCGCCTGTACCACGGCGTCCGGCGCGTGCAGCGAGGTCACCACCAGCGGCACCCGGTGGGCCACGCAGATGTCCAGGTCGCCCTGCCAGCGCGGATTGGACGGGTGCACGACCAGGTTCACGCCGTACGGCGCCACGATGGCGCCCGGGTGGGCCCGCCGGTGCGCCGCCAGGCCGTCCTCGATGCGCGTCAGCCAGTCGCCCAGCGCATCCTGCGGCCGGGCGTTCAGCGAGGGAAAGGTGCCCACGATGCCCGCCGCGCATTGCGCGACGACCAGGTCGGGCCCCGATACCAGGAACATGGGGGCGCCGATCACCGGCAGGCGGGTGGCGGCGCGCAGGAATCGCAGGACGGCCATCGGCGGCGGGCTCCGGTCAGTTGGTCTGGATATTGGCCGACTTGATCACGTCGGCCCACATGGCGTATTCGCGCTCGATGCGCGCCTGCACCGCCCGGCCGTCGCCGTCGTCGACGGTATAGCCGCCCTCGACCATGGCCTTGCGGAACGCCGGGTCGTGCGAGACGTCCGCCAGCGCCTTGGCCAGCCGCGCCCTGACGGCGTCGGGCAGCTTGGGCGGGGCCATCAGCGCGTACCAGCCGACCACTTCATAGTCTTTCAGGCCGGCCTCGATCATGGTGGGCACGTCGGGCAGTTCGGGATTGCGGGCGCGGGACGTCACCGCCAGCGCGCGCGCCTTGCCGCTCTTGATGAACGGGATGGCCGTGCTGGTGATGTCGAACATGAAGGTGATCTTGCCGCTGACCACGTCCATCATGGCGGGCGAATTGCCGCGGTAGGGCACGTGCAGCATCGGCACGCCGGCCTGCTGCTTGAGCAGTTCGGCCGACAGGTGGTTCGACGCGCCCACGCCGGCCGAGCCGAACGTGACCGCGTCGGGGTGCGCCTTGGCATAGGCGATCAGTTCGGCGACGCTCTTGGCGGGGATCTGCGGGCCGATCAGCAGCACGTTGGTGTAGTCCACCACCATGCCGATGGGGGTGAAGTCCTTGCGCGGATCGAACAGGTTGCTCTTCTGCACCAGCGGCGAGATCGTCAGCGACGGGCTGGCGGCAAAGCCCAGCAGGTAGCCGTCGGGCGCGGCCTTGGCGGTGGCGTCCGAGGCGATCATGCCGCTGGCGCCCGCGCGGTTTTCCACCACCACGGCCTGGCCCAGCTTGTCGCCCAGGTACTTGGCGAAAACCCGCGCGGTGGTGTCCACCGGGCCGCCGGGCGCGTAGCCCACCAGCAGGCGCAGCGGCCGGTCGGGGTAGGTATCGGCCTGGGCCGTGGCGGCGCACAGGGCGGTGGCCAGGGCGCACGCCCGCAACAGCGATTTGATCTGCATGGTTGTTGTCTCCTTTGTTGTGCGAGTCCGCGCGTCGAGGCCGGGAGGCGCGGGCCGTTTATCCAAGCCGTTCCCGCAACGGCTGCTTCAGGATCTTGCCGCTGACCGTGGTGGGCAGCGCGTCTATCGGCACGATGCGGGCCGGCCGCTTGTAGGGCGCCAGCTGGCCGCGCAGGTGCGTCATCAGCGCGTCGATGTCCACCGCGGCGCCGGGCTGCGCCTCGATGAACGCCACCACTTCCTCGTTCCGGTCCGCTTCCAGCCGGCCCACCACGGCCGACAGCCGCACGCCGGGAAAAGCGTTGATCACGGCCTCGACTTCGGCGGGGTACACGTTGAACCCCGAGCGGATGATCAGGTCCTTGCTGCGCCCGGCGATGTACAGGGCGCCTTGCTCGTCCACATAGCCGATGTCGCCGGTATTCAGCCAGCCGCCGGGCAGCAGCGCCTGCGCGGTCTGCTCGGGGTTGCGGTAGTAGCCCAGCATGACGCCGGGGCCGCGCACCAGGATGTCGCCGCGTTCGCCGGGCCGCGGCGGGCCGGCGTCGGGCGAGCCCAGGCGCAATTCCACGCCCTCGACCGCGTGGCCGGTGGCGCAGTCGCCGCGCGGCGCGTCGATATCGGTGATGAACAGCGAACCCGCGTATTCGGTGATGCCGTAGCCGTGGTGCAGGGGCTGGCCGAAGGCGCGCTCGACCTCGCGCTTCAGGGTGGGGTCGAGCGCCGCGCCGCCGGTGTACACGTAGCGCAGCCGCGGCGCGCGCGGCGCCTGCGCGGGCATGGCCGCCAGCAGCCGGGTGAACATGGTGGGCACGCCCTGCAGGATGCTCAGGCCCGGCGATTGCAGGGCCCGCAGCACGTCCTGCGGGTCGTAGCGGCTGCGCAGCACCAGGCTGGCGCCGGCGTGCACCGTGGCCATCAGCACGGTGGCGATGCCGAAGATGTGCGACAGCGGCAGCGCCGCGTAGCCGATGTCGGCGGGCACCAGCCGGCGCGAGGCGGCCGAGATGCGGGCGAAATGCAGCAGGCCGCGATGCGGCACCATGACGCCCTTGGGCGCGCCCGTGGTGCCCGAGGTGTAGATCAGCGTGGCGACCTGGCCGGCCAGGTCGCCGGTCTCGGGCGCGGGGGGCCGGGTGGCCGTCGCGTAGTGGTTGCCCGCGCCCCAGGGGCCGGCATCGGCGGCCCGCGCGCCGGCCGCTTGCGCATGCGCGGCCGCGGCCGGCGAAATGCGGCTGGTGTACAGCGTCAGGGCCGGCTCGGCGTGGGCCAGGATCACCGCGACCTCGCGTGGGCTCAGGCGTGCGTTCAGCCCCACCGGCCAGGCTCCCAGCAGGCTGCAGGCGAACAGGGCCTGGACCATCTCGGCGCAGTTCTCGCCCACCACGGCCACGCGGTCGCCGGGCCGCACACCCTGGGCGGCCAGCCAGTCGCGCGCCTGTTCCACGCGATGCCACATCTGCCCGTAGCCAAGGGTGGCGCCGCCTTCTTCGTACAGGAAGACGGCGTCGGGCTGGCTGGCGGCCCGCTGTTGCAGCAACTGGTGAATCCGTTCGGGCATGTCGTATGAAAATCGGTCAATGGCAGTGCTGGCAGTGTCCGGTTTGCCGGCGGGCTTGCCTATTCTTCATTGCCGAAGCAGGGCTTTTGCCCGGCGGTACGCTGCATTGGCCGCGCGGCCGCGGCTGCTTCGCTTTCGCAAAACCCCCGCTTCCACACAGGCAGATTGCCCGGCGCCGCCAGTCGTGGCTAGATACGCCTGAAGGAGATCGCCCATGGACCTGAGCTGGACACCCGAAGAACGGCGCTTTCGCGAAACGGTGCGCGCGTTCGCCAACGACAAGCTGCCGCCCGACATCCGCGACAAGGTGCTGCGGCACCAGCGCCTGCATCGCGACGACTACATCCGCTGGCACCGCATCCTGGCCGACCAGGGCTGGGGCGCCCCGACCTGGCCGCAGGCCTTCGGCGGCACCGGCTGGAACGCCATCGAGCGGCTGATTTTCGAAGTCGAGTGCTTCAAGGCCGGCGCGCCGCGCCTGCTGCCCTTCGGCCTGAGCATGATCGGGCCGGTGCTGATGAAGTACGGCAGCGCCGCGCAGCAGCAGCGCTTCCTGCCGCGCATCATCCGCGTCGACGACTGGTGGTGCCAGGGGTACTCCGAACCCGGGTCGGGGTCCGACCTGGCGTCGCTGAAGACGCGCGCCGAAGTCGACGGCGACCACTACGTGGTCAATGGCCAGAAGACCTGGACCACGCTGGCCCAGTATGCCGACTGGATGTTCTGCCTGGTGCGCACCGACCCCGATGCCAAGGCGCAGCGCGGCATCTCGATGCTGCTGATCGACATGCGCACGCCCGGCGTCAGCGTGCGGCCGATCCGCACGCTCGACGGCGGCCACGACGTGAACGAGGTGTGGCTGGAAAACGTGCGCGTGCCGGCGGCCAACCGCGTGGGCGAGGCCGGCCAGGGCTGGACCTACGCCAAGTACCTGCTGGGCCACGAGCGCACCGGCATCGCCGGGCTGGGCCATTGCCACCGCGAACTGGGCATCCTGAAAGCGCTGGCCGCGCGCACCCTGCGGCGCGGCCGCCCCATCCTGGAAGACAGCCGCATGCGCGACCGCATCTCGCGCATCGAGGTCGACATCATGGCGCTGGAAATGCTGCTGCTGCGCGTGGCGGCCGCGCGCGGCGACGCGCCCGGGCCCGAGGCCTCGGTGCTGAAGATCCGCGGCTCCGAGATCCAGCAGGACCTGGCCATGCTGCAAATGGAAATCGCCGGCCCGGATGCCTGGCCGTACGACCCCGACTGGATGGAAGCCGGGGCGCCCTGCCACGGCCCGGGGCCCGACATGGCGGCCGCGGCCGGCGCGGGTTATGCCGACATGCGCAAGACCACCATCTACGGCGGCACCACCGAGGTGCAGAAGGGCATCATCGCCCGCATGATGCTGGGCCTGTAGGGCCGGCCATCGCTAGGGAACACGACTATGGATTTCTCGTACACCGAAGAACAGCGCATGCTGGCCGACAGCCTGCGGCGGCTGGTGCAGGACGAATGGAGCTTTGCCAGGCGGCGCGCGCGCGCCGCCGACCCGGCGCTGGACGCGCGGGCGTGGTCGCAGCTGGCCGACCTGGGCGTGCTGGGCCTGAATATCGCCGCCGAGCACGGCGGGTTCGGCGAGGCGCCCGCCAGCCTGCTGCCGGTGCACCTGGAACTGGGGCGCGGGCTGGTGTCCGAGCCGGTGATTCCCAGCGCCGTGATGAGCGCGACGCTGATCGCCGCCTGCGCCGATGCCGACATGCGACGGCAATGGCTGCCGGCGCTGGGGTCGGGCCAGGCGATCGTGTCGCTGGCCTACCAAGAACCCGGCCGCCGCTACGACATCGAGCCCGAGCAATGCCGGGTGCGGCCGGCGGCCGACGCCGTGCTGCAACTGAGCGGCACCAAGCACCTGGTCTGGCACGGCGCGGCGGCGCAGGCCTGGCTGGTGTCGGCGCGCGACATCGACTTCGAGCCCCTGTTGCTGCTGGTGCCCGCCGATGCCGCGGGCGTGCAGGTGCGCGACACGCCCACGCTCGACCGCGCGCGTTGCGCGCAGATCGTGTTCGACGATACGCCGCTGCCGGCCGCCGCCATCGTGGCGCACGGCCAGGCCGCCGTCGACGGCCTGGCCGCCGCGCTGGAATGGGGCACGGCGGCCCTGTGCGCGCATGCCGCCGGCGCCATGGAGCGCCTGCTGGAAATCACCATCGACTACCTCAAGACGCGGCGCCAGTTCGGGCAGCCCCTGGCGGCCTTCCAGGTGCTGCAGCACCGCATGGCCGACATGCTGGTGGCCAAGGAAATGGCCCTGTCCATGGCCTACGTGGCGGCCGCCGCGCTGACCGAGCCCGATGCCCGGCAGCGCCGCCGCATGCTGGCCGGCGCCAAGCTCGAGGCCGCCCGCGCCGGGCGCTTCGTGGCCCAGAGCGCGGTGCAGCTGCACGGCGGCATGGGCATGACCGACGAACTGGAGGTCGGCGACTATTTCAAGCGCCTGACCATGATCGACCTGTTGCTGGGCGACAGCGCCGAACAGCTGGCCGTCCTCGAGGAACTCGCATGACGCCGGTCTTTGAGCAGATCCGCTTCACGCTGCGGGACGGCGTGGGCGTCATCACCCTGAACCGGCCCGAGCGCCTGAACAGCTTCACGGCCGCCATGCACGGCGAACTGGCGCGCGCCCTGGATACCCTGGAAGCCTGCGCCGGCCTGCGCGGCCTGGTGATCACCGGCGCCGGCCGCGGCTTCTGCGCCGGCCAGGACCTGGGCGAACGCAAGCCCTTGCCGGCCGGCCAGCGGCGCGACCTGGGCGAGGGCCTGCGCAATTTCTACCGGCCGCTGGTGCTGCGCCTGCGGGCGCTGCCGGTGCCGGTGGTGTGCCTGGTCAACGGCGTGGCGGCGGGGGCGGGCGCCAGCCTGGTGTTCGCCTGCGACGTGGTGTATGCGGTCGAGTCGGCGCGCTTCGTGCAGGCCTTCAGCAAGATCGGCCTGCTGCCCGACGCCGGCGGCACCTGGTTCCTGCCGCGCCTGGTGGGGTCGGCGCGCGCCATGGGCGCGGCCTTGTTCGGCGAATCCGTGTCGGCCCGCCAGGCCGAGCAATGGGGCCTGATCTGGCGCTGCATTCCCGACCAGGAACTGGACGACGCGCGGGAACAGGTCATTCGCACCCTGGCCGGCGGCCCCACGCGGGCCTATGCCGCCACCAAGCAGGCGCTGCAGGCCGCCGCCGGCAACACCCTGGCGCAGCAGTTCGACCTGGAATGCGAGCTGCAGCGCCAGCTGGGCCATACCGACGACTACCGGGAAGGCATGCTGGCCTTCGCCGAAAAGCGGCCGCCCGCGTTCCAGGGCAAGTAACGCCCCGGGGCACGGCGAATTCCGGCCTCTTGAACCCGGCCTTGTAGAAATACGAATTCACAAACCGGGGAGGGAAGGGCATCCTTGCGGCTGCACTGAACTGTCCAAGGATACGAACATGACGTCTTCCAACCCCGCGGCCTGGGTCGGCCGCGGCGAATCCGTGGCCGACAGCCTGGATGCCGGCCATGCCGCGCGCATTGCCGCCACCCTGGGCGAGGCGGCGCCGGCCGCCGGCGCGCCCCTGCCGCCGCTGTGGCACTGGGCCTACTTCATCAATCCGGTCGGCCTGGACGGCCTGGGCACCGACGGCCATCCGGCGCGCGGCGGCTTCCTGCCTCCGGCCCACGACCGCAACCGCATGTGGGCCGGCGGCCGGGTGTCGTTCCACGCGCCGCTGCGCGTGGCCGTGCCGGCCGAGCGCCGCTCCACCGTGGCCGACGTGCGCGAGAAAACCGGCCGCACCGGCTCGCTGCTGTTCGTTACCGTGCGCCACGAATACCATCAGAACGGCGCACTGGCCATCCTGGAAGAACAAGACATCGTCTATCGCCAGCCCGCGCCGCCCAAGCTGGTGGGCACCGACGCGGCGCCCGCCTCGCAGTGGCGCGAAACCGTCGATCCGTCGCCGGTGCTGCTGTTCCGCTATTCGGCGGTCACGTTCAACGGCCACCGCATCCACTACGACCATCCCTACGTCACCGGCACCGAAGGCTATCCCGGCCTGGTGGTGCACGGGCCCATGATCGCCACGCTGATGGTGGCCGCGTTCCGCCACGCCCACCCGTCGGCGCGGCTCGACCACCTGTCGTATCGGGGCCTGCGGCCCCTGATCGCGCCCACTTCCTTCGACGTCGCCGGCCGCGTGGCCGAACCCGGCCTGGCCGACCTGTGGGCCGAACAAGACGGCACCCTGGCGCACCAGGCCCAACTGAGGTTCACCGCATGAATACCCCCCAGCCTGTCCGCCCGCTCGACGGCATCACCGTCATCAGCCTCGAACATGCCATCGCCGCGCCGTTCTGCACCCGCCAGCTGGCCGACATGGGCGCGCGCGTCATCAAGATCGAACGCCCCGGCGCCGGCGACTTCGCGCGCGGCTACGACGAACGCGTGCGCGGCCTGTCGTCCCACTTCGTCTGGACCAACCGCTCGAAAGAAAGCCTGACGCTCGACCTGAAGCATCCCGAAGCCGCCCAGGTCATGCAGCGCCTGCTCGAATCGGCCGACGTGCTGGTACAGAACCTGGCGCCGGGCGCCGCCGAACGCCTGGGCCTGTCGTTCGACACGCTGCACCCCAAGCATCCGCGCCTGATCGTCTGCGATATCTCCGGCTATGGGCAGGGCGGCCCGTACGAACGCAAGAAGGCCTACGACCTGCTCATCCAAAGCGAAAGCGGCTTCGTGTCCGTCACCGGCTCGGCCGACGCGCCGGCCAAGGCGGGCTGCTCCATTTCCGACATCGCCGCCGGCATGTACGCGTATTCCTCCATCCTGAACGCGCTGCTGCTGCGCCAGCGTACCGGGCTGGGCAGCCGGCTCGACGTCTCCATGCTCGAAAGCATGGTCGAATGGATGGGCTATCCCATGTACTACGCCTTCGAGGGCGCCACGCCGCCCATCCGCGCGGGCGCGGCGCATGCCACCATCTACCCGTACGGCCCGTTCCCGGTGGGCGACGGCACCACCATTATGCTGGGCCTGCAGAACGAGCGCGAATGGCGCGTCTTCTGCGACCGCGTGCTGGGCCAGCCGGCCCTGGCCGACGACGAGCGCTTCGCGTCCAACTCGCGCCGCGCCGCCAACCGCGACGCGCTGCGCGCCCTGATCGTGCAGGCCTTCGCCGGCATGACCATCGATCAGGTCACCGACCGCCTCGAGGCGGCCCAGATCGCCAACGCGCGCGTCAACGACATGAAAGACGTCTGGGCGCATCCGCAACTGCAGGCGCGCGAGCGCTGGCGCGAGATCGCCAGTCCGGCCGGCACGCTGCCCGCGTTGCTGCCGCCCGCTTCCAGCAACGCCTTCACGCCGCGCATGGACCCCGTCCCCGCGGTGGGCGAAAACACCGACGCGGTGCTAGCATCATTGGGGTACGCGCCCGAAGACGTGGCGCGCCTGCGCGCCGCGGAGGTCGTGTGATGCAAACCGTAGTCCGTACCGCCCTGTTCGTGCCGGCCAGCCGGCCCGAACGCATTCCCAAGGCGCTGGCCAGCGGCGCCGACCGGGTCATCGTCGACCTCGAAGACGCCGTCGAGCACCTGGCCAAGGACAGCGCCCGCGAAGCGCTGTGCGACTTCCTGGCCACGCACCCGGAAACGCGCGTGTGGGTGCGCATCAACGACGCATCCACGGCCTGGCACGACGACGACCTGAAGGCCTGCCGCAACCATCCCGGCGTGGCCGCCATCATGCTGCCCAAGGCCGAGACCCTGGCGCAGGTGCGGCATGCGGCGCAGGCCGGCATCGACATCGTGCCCATCCTGGAAACCGCGGCCGGCATCCTGAACGCCGCCGAAATCGCCGCCACGCCCGGCGTGCAGCGGCTGTCCTTCGGCAGCCTCGACTACGCCCTGGACCTCGGCCTGGCGCCCGACACCGACGGGGCCGACGTGGTGCTGGACCACGCCCGCGTGCAATTGCTGCTGCACACCCGCGCCGCCGGCCTGGCGCCCGCCCTGGACGGCGTGTTTCCCGGCGTGCAAGACACGGCCGGCATGCAGGAAGCCGCCTGCCGCGCCCGCGACATGGGCTTCGGCGGCATGCTGTGCATTCATCCCACGCAGGTCGGCATCATCCACCAGGCCTTCGCGCCACCCGCCGCCGACCTGGAATGGGCCCGCCGCGTCGTCGCCGCGCATCGCGACAGCGGCGCCGGCACCTTCATGCTGGACGGCAAGATGGTAGACGCCCCCGTCATCGCCCGCGCCCGCCAGCTACTCGAACGCGCCGGCGAACGCTACTGAACCACTTTTTTCCCGGATGCAGGGGCTTGTGCGGTAGGTGCCCAGGCGTTCGCGCGCCAGGTGTCAGACACCCCGCGGGTGTCTGACACCTCCACCCCCGTCGTTATTTCCCAGGGTATCAGGCGCTCGCCCGAGAAAGGTCTCGCCAGGTGTCAGACACCCTGCGGGGTGTCTGACACCTTCGCCACCGCGAAAAAAAGTCACCCCATCCGCTCCACCGCCTGCCCCCCCAAGCGCGCCAGCAATTCCCCCACCGCGCCCTGCGGCAATATCAGCCCCGGCGCCAGTTCACCCAGCGGCGCCAGCACGAACGCGCGCTGGTGCATACGCGGATGCGGCAAGGTCAGGCGCGCGGTGTCCAGCGCGATATCGCCATACCACAGCAAATCCAGGTCCAGCGTGCGGGGGGCATTCCGGTAGGGGCGCTGGCGGCCGTGGCGGGTTTCCAGGGCTTGCAGCGCATCCAGCAATGCCAGCGGCGCCAGGTGGGTCTGCACCTCGGCCACCGCGTTGACGAAATCCGGCCCCGTGGCATCGACCGGCGCCGTGCGATAAAAGCCCGATGCCCGGCACGCCAGGATGCCGGGCGTGCCGGCCAGTTCGTCCAATACCGTGCGCAGCGTCGCGGCCGCGTCGCCCAGGTTGGCGCCCAGGCCGATATAGGCGCGCACGGCGGCGGTCATTCGGGGTCGCGCGGCGCCGCGGGGCGGCGCGGACGGCGGCGGCGCTTGCGCGGCGCGCTGGCTTCGGCCGGGTCGCGCGGCTGGCGGGCCAGCTCTTCGATCATGTCGGCGCGGGTGGCGTCGTCGCCATTGGCCAGGTCCATCCACCACTGGGCCAGCACACTGTCGAACTCGCCCGCGGCGGCGCGCAGCTGCAGGAAATCGCAGGCGGCGCGAAAGCGCGGCTGCTCGATCATGCGATAGATCGTCTTGCCCATGCGGCGCTCGAAGCGCGGCTGCATGAACCAGATCTCGCGCATGTCCGACGAAAAGCGGCGCTGGATGGCCAGCTTCTCGGTCTGCTCGTCCAGCACCGAATCGGCCGCCCGCAGCAGCGCCGGGATGCTGTGCTCGCCCTGCGCGCGCAACTGCTTCCAGCGCGATTCCACCTGCTGCCACAGCAGCGCCGCGAACAGGAAGCTGGGGCTGATGCTCTTGCCCGCGCGCACGCGGGTATCGGTGCGTTCCAGCGCCAGTTCCACGAAATGCTCGCCGCCGGGCTGTTCCAGCACCACGTCCAGCAACGGCAGCAGGCCATGGTGCAGGCCGTCGGCGCGCAGCTGGCGCAGGCAGTCCATGGCGTGGCCGCACGTCAGCAGCTTCAGCATTTCGTCGAACAGGCGCGAAGCCGGCACGTTCTCGATCAGCGCGGCCATGGTGCCGATGGGCTTGCGCGTGGCCGGGTCGATGCTGCCATTGAGCTTGGCGGCGAAGCGCACCGCGCGCAGCATGCGCACCGGGTCTTCGCGATAGCGCGTGGCCGGGTCGCCGATGATGCGCACCTGGCGCTTCTTCAGGTCCTGCACGCCGTTGTGGTAGTCGATGACTTCTTCGGTGTGCGGGTCGTAGTACAGCGCGTTCATGGTGAAATCGCGCCGCGCGGCGTCTTCCTCGTGGCTGCCGAACACGTTGTCGCGCAGGATGCGGCCGTGCTCGTCGGTTTCCTGATCTTGCGAGGCGGGGGCGCGGAAGGTGGACGTCTCGATGATTTCCTGGCCGAACACCACGTGCACCAGCTGGAAGCGCCGCCCGATGATGCGGGCGCGGCGGAACAGCGGCCGGATCTGCTCGGGCGTGGCGTTGGTGGCCACGTCGAAGTCCTTGGGTTCCAGGCCGACGATCAGGTCGCGCACCGCGCCGCCCACGATATAGGCGTCGTAGCCATGCTGGCGCAGCACTTCACAGACCTTGATGGCGTGGCGCGACACATTGCGGCGGTCGATGCCGTGCTTGTCGCGCGCGATGCGCTGGGGCCCCCGGGCAGCCGGCATGAACAGCCGGCCGACGAATTTTTTTATGGTGTCGGTGATCATTTAGGATTTGGCATCTTCCATGTGTTCGAACAAGTCGAGCACTTGCCAGCCCCGGGTGCGCGCGATTTCGCGCAGCGACGGGCTGGGATTGGCCGCCACCGGCCGCGTGACGGCCTCGAGCAGCGGTACATCGTTGATCGAATCGCTATAAAAGAACGATTCGGAGAAATCCGCAAGCGTCAGGCCCATGCCCGCCAGCCACTGGTTCACGCGCACGACCTTGCCTTCCTTGAAGCTGGGCGTGCCGTGGATGCGGCCGGTGTAGCGGCCGTCGCGGTATTCGGGGTCGGTGGCGATCAGGTGCGGCACGCCGAAGGCGCGCGCGATGGGCGCGGTGACGAAGCTGTTGGTGGCCGTGACCAGCGCGCACAGGTCGCCGGCGGCCAGGTGTTCGTCGACCAGGCGCAGCGCCTGCGGGGTGATGTCGGGGCGCACGACCTGCGCCATGAATTCTTCGTGCCAGGCCGCCAGGTCGAACGGCGTATGGGCGGCCAGCAGGCCCAGCATGAATTCGGCGGCCTGCTCGGCGGTCAGCAGGCCCTGGTTGTAGCGCACCATCAGGTCGTCGTTGCGGCGGCGCGCTTCGTCGGGATCGCCGGCGCGGCCGGTGCGCGCCAGGAAATCGGCCCATTGGTAGTCGCTGTCCAGGGGCAGCAGCGTGTGGTCCAGGTCGAACAGCGCGAGTCGTCGGGGCGTCATGGCGTTTGCGTATCGGGGTCTGCCAGCATGGCGCGCAGCAGCGGAATGGTAATGGGGCGGCCGGTGGCCAGCGAATAGCGGTCCAGCGCGTCGAGCAGGGCCGCCAGCTTGCGGATGTCGCGCTCGCGGTGCGTCAGCATCCACTGGATGACCTCGGGCGCCAGCTGCAGGCCGCGATCGGCGGCTTGCGCCGCCAGCGCGGCCAGCTTGTCGGCGTCGGACAGCGGTTCCAGGCGGAAGACCAGGTCCCAGCCCAGGCGGGTGCGCAGGTCTTCGCGCAACGGCATGGACAGCGGGGCGCGGTCGCCGGCCACCGCCAAGGCGAATGCGCGGCTCGTGGCCGCGCATTCGCGCCACCGATTGTACAAGGCGAACAGGCCGGCCTGCCGGGCGTCGTCCATGCGGTGCACGTCGTCCACCGCCACCATGCGCGGCATGGGGGCGGCGGAGTCGGCGTCGGCCAGCCGGCGCAGCGCCTGCGCGCCCTGGCCGGCATCGACATAGACGGCGTCGGGGCCGCTGGCCAGCCCGCGCAGCAGGTGGCTGCGCCCGCAGCCGGCGGCGCCCCACAAGTACAAGGCCCGGCCCGGCGCCAGCGCGCGCGCGGCGGCCAGCGCCTCGCCGTTGGGCCCGGCAATATAGTTCTGCAGCGTGGGAGCGGGCGCGGGTAGAACGTCGAGCAGCAGCTGGCGATTCATGTGTGAATATCTGGCAAGGCAAGGGGCCGCGGCCGGCGCGAAAAGCGGGCCGCGCGATGCTTTGCGCCCGGCATCGTAAAATCGTGGGCAAAGCTCCCCGTAAACTCCGCAATTGTTACATACCCCACGGTTTTTCTCATGACTACTCAACCTTCCGCCCCCCTGACGTACCGCGACGCCGGCGTCGATATCGACGCCGGCGACGCCCTGGTCGACCGCATCAAGCCCCTGGCTGCGCGCACCATGCGTCCCGGCGTGCTGGCCGGCATCGGCGGGTTCGGCGCCTTGTTCCAGGTGCCGGGGAAGTACCGCGAGCCCGTGCTGGTGTCCGGCACCGACGGCGTGGGCACCAAGCTGCGCCTGGCCTTCGAATGGAACCGCCACGACACCGTGGGCGTCGACCTGGTCGCCATGAGCGTCAACGACATCCTGGTGCAGGGCGCCGAGCCGCTGTTCTTCCTGGACTACTTCGCCTGCGGCAAGCTGGCGGTGGATACGGCCGCGGCGGTGGTGGGCGGCATCGCGCAGGGGTGCGAACAAGCCGGCTGCGCGCTGATCGGCGGCGAAACCGCCGAAATGCCCGGCATGTATCCCGACGGCGAATACGACCTGGCCGGTTTCGCGGTGGGCGCGGTGGAAAAGTCCGAGATCCTGGACGGCAAGTCGATCCAGCCGGGCGACGTGGTGCTGGGCCTGGCCTCCAGCGGCGCGCACTCGAACGGCTATTCGCTGGTGCGCAAGATCCTGGAACGCGCGGGCGCCCGCCCCGACCAGGACTTCCACGGCCAGCCGCTGGCCGACGTGGTCATGGCGCCCACCCGCATCTACGTCAAGCAGGTGCTGGCCGCGCTGGCCGCCCATCCGGGCGGCATCAAGGGGCTGGCCCACATCACCGGCGGCGGCCTGCTCGACAACGTGCCGCGCATCCTGCAGCCCGGCCTGTCGGCCCGCCTGCAGCGCGACGGCTGGCAGATGCCGCCGCTGTTCCAGTGGCTGCAGCAGCAGGGCGGCGTGGCCGATACCGAAATGCACCGCGTGTTCAACTGCGGCATCGGCATGGTGATCGTGGCCGATGCCGGCCAGGCCGACGCCATTGCCGCGACGCTGCGCGCGCAGGGCGAGACGGTCAGCCGCATCGGCGAGATCGTGGCACAGCAGGACGGCATGGCCCAGACCGTCGTGGTCTGACGGCACGGCCGGCGCGCCGCCGCGCGGCCGGCCGTCACGCCTGGGCGTCGGGCTGCCGCACGCGCAGGTCCGCCGCTTCTTGCAGCGCCGCCAGCACGGCATCCAGGGCGGGGCCGGTGTCGCCGCGGGCCCACACCATCCCGATGGGTCCCACGTCGTACTTCAGCTTCAGCGGCAATATCGCGCACAGTCCCAGGCCGGCATACTGGCTGGCGGCGCTGCGCGACACCACATTCAGGCAGTCGACCCTGGCCAGCAGCGCCAGGTTCACCGACGGCGAGGCCGACTCGATCCACGGCTCGGGCGGGCCCAGCTGCTGGTCCAGGAACGTGGCGTCGATGGCGCGGCGCAGGGCGGTATGGCGGGGCGGCAGTATCCACGGATAGGCGGCGGTGTCCGCCCAGCGCGGCGCCTTGGCGGCCGACAGCGGATGGCGGCGGTTGACGATGACGCAGTGCTGGTCCTGGTACAGCGGCCGGGATTGCACGTCTTCCGAATAGGCCCGTTCGTCCAGCCGGCCCACGATCAGGTCCAGTTCGTTCCGGTCGAAGCGGGCCCACAGGCCGGCGGCAATGTCTTCCACCACTTCCAGCAGCACCGGGGCGCCGCTGTCGCGCAGCCGCACGATGGCCTCGGGCAGCAGGCCGGTGCCGGCCACCAGCATGGAACCGACCCGCAGCACGCTGCGCCCGCCGTGCGACAGCGCCTCGAGTTCGCCTTTCAGTTTGCGCGTATCGTTGATCGCGCGCCGCATGTACCGCAGCACCGCGGGCAGGTAGGGCGTGCCGCGGATCTGCCGGCCGCGCGTGAACAGCGGCACGCCCAGCGCGTCCTCGGCCTCCGCCAGCTGTTGCGACACGGCCGGCTGGCTGCGCCCCAGGGCGGCGGCCGCCGCCGTCAGGCTGCCGCACTCGGCCGCCGCCAGCACCACTTCGAAATGCAGCAGCTTCAGGCGCCGCAGCCGCAGCGCCAGCCGGTTCCTGTCTTTATCCATAACGCTTCCTGATGGATCGATCGCGTTTTGTCTGTATATCTTTATTGAAGCCAGGCGCACTATTGTCGCACCAGCAGGATTTGCCGGAGGACGAGACGATGAATCGTTTATGGAAGCTTTGCCTGGGAACCGCGTTGGCCGGCGCGGCAATGATCTGGACGGGCGCGGTCGCGGCCGCCTATCCCGAACGCCCCATCAAGCTCGTGGTGCCGTTTCCCAGCGGGGGCGGGACCGATATCGTGGCGCGCAAGCTGGCGCAGGAGCTCACCGCCGAACTCAAGCAGACCGTCATCGTGGAAAACCGCAGCGGCGCCAGCGGCAATATCGGCGCGGCCTCGGTGGCCCGCTCGGCCGCCGACGGCTATACGGTGATGATGACCGCCGCCCCGTTCGCCATCGCGCCCGCCTTGTTCAAGGACCTGGGTTTCCATCCGGTCAAGGATTTCACGGCGATCACCCAGATCGCCACCGTGCCCTTGCTGGTGGTCACCCGCCCGCAGTCGCCGCTCAATACCATGGCCGACCTGGTGGCCGCCGCCAGGCGGCAGGGCGCCGATGTGACGTACGCCACGTTCGGCGTCGGCTCGCCGCCGCACCTGGTGGGCGAGAAGATCCAGCAGCTGGCGGGGGTCAAGATGCGGCAGATTCCCTACAAGGGCGGCCAGGCGGCGTTGTCCGAGATCCTGTCCGGCGACATCACGGTCGGCATCCTGGACGTGGTGTCCATGGCGCCGCTGGTCAAGGCCGGCCGGCTCAAGGCCCTGGCCATCACCGGGCCGGTGCGCTCGCCCGAATTGCCCGGCATCCCCACCCTGAGCCAGCAGGGCCTGAGCTTCGACGCGGTGGGATGGTATGGCCTGTTCGGGCCGGCGGGCATGCCGCCCGCGGCCGTGCGGACGCTCAATGCCGCCGTCAACAAGGTGCTGGCCACGCCCGACATGCGCAAGCTGATCGTCGATGGCGGCTCGATTCCGATCTCGCCGGCCACCAGCCCGGAGCAATGGCAGGCCCGCTTCGACAACGACGTGCAGGTCTGGGGACAAATCGCCCGCGATTCGGGCGCCACGGTCAACTGAGAAGGACGCCATCTTGAACGCCGCCCAGCCCGCACGCCGCGCCGTGCAGATCCAACGGGACATCGTCTACGGCACCGGCATCGTGCGCCCCGTCGAGGGCCGGCCGGCGCGCGCGCGCGAGCTGAAGCTGGACCTGTACCGGCCGGTGCCGGCGGCCGGCGACGGGCCGCGGCCGGCATTGGTGCTGGCCTTCGGCGGCGCCTTTCACCGTGGCGCCAAGGAAGACGACACCTTCGGCGAGCCGCCCCACCGCAACCACGCCATCGCCTGGTATTGCCGGGAATTCGCCCGGCTGGGCTACGTGGCCTGCTCGATCGACTACCGGCTGGTGCCCGAGAACCCCGAGCCGGGCGACACCGTGGTGGTGGCGTCGGCCGCCCATATCCCGCGTTCCCGGGTGGACACGGTGCGCGGCATGCTGGGCCTGCCGCCCGCCAGCGACGACATGCTCTGGCGCGGCGTCGAGGCGGCCAGCGACGACATGGCCCTGGCCGTGCGCTACGTCAGGGCCCAGGCCGGCGCCTGGCGCATCGACCCCGGCCGCATCGCCGTCGGCGGGTTCTCGGCCGGCGCCCGCACGGCGTTGAATGTGGCGCTGGGCGAACGCGAGCCGGTCGCGGCGGTGGTGGCATTGTCGGGCTATATGCACGAGGACGATCTCAAGCGGCACGTGGCCGCGCTGCAGCGCCCGCCGGCCGTGCTGGGCATTTATGCGGAACACGACCTGGACTACATCGCCGGCAACTGCCCGCGCATGATCGGGCGCATGCGCGAGCTGGGCATGGCGTGCGAAGCCGTGCGGGTGCCCGGCGCCACGCATTTCTATCCGGCGCACGCCCGCGCGCTGCACGAGCGCGACGGCCCCACCACCGTCTGGGATGCGATGGCCGGCTTCCTGGCGCGGACCCTGGCCGCGTAAGCCGCCGCGGCCTATGCCAGCAGGGCGGCCACGGCGTCCACGACCTGCGCGGCCGGGTCCGGCGCCAGGCAATCGATCACGGTGCGTCCGGGCTGGGCGCGCAGCCAGGTGATCTGCCGCTTGGCCAGCTGCCGGGTCGCGGCGATGGCCTGCTCGCGCGCGGTGGCCAGGTCGACGGCGCCTTCCAGGTGCGCCCACATCTGCCGATAGCCCACGCAGCGCACCGACGGCAGGCCGGGGTGCAGGTCGCCGCGCGCATGCAGGGCGCGCACTTCGTCCAGCAGCCCATGCGCCAGCATGGCGTCGAAGCGCTGCGCGATGCGCGCATGCAGCGCGGCGCGATCGGACGGTTCCAGGCTCAGCGTCACATAGCGATAGCCGCCGGCCGCATCGGCGGCGCGCTGCCGGCCTTGCAGCAAGGCCGACATGGGCCGGCCGCTGAGCCGGCAGATTTCCAGCGCGCGCTGGATGCGCTGGCTGTCGTTGGGCGCCAGCCGCGCCGCGGTGGCCGGATCCAGCGCGGCCAGTTCGGCGTGCAGCGCCGGCCAGCCCCGCTGCGCGGCGCGCGCTTCCAGTTCGGCGCGCAGGGCCGGGTCGGCCTGCGGCAGGTCGTCCAGGCCGTCGCGCAGCGCCTTGTAGTACAGCATGGTGCCGCCCGCCAGCAGCGGCACGCGGCCGCGCGCGCGGATCGCGTCGATCAGGCGCAGCGCATCGCTGCGGAACTCGGCCGCCGAATACGATTGCGCCGGGTCGCGGATATCCAGCAGGTGCTGCGGCACGCGCGCCTGTTCGGCGCGCGAGGGCTTGGCCGTGCCGATATCCATGCCGCGGTAGAGGGTGGCCGAGTCGACGTTGATGATTTCCAGCGGCCAGCGCTGCGCCAGCGCCAGCGTGGCGGCGCTCTTGCCGGCGGCGGTGGGGCCGGCCAGGCAGACGATGGGCGGGGCGGCCGTCATGCCGGCCGGGGCGCGGCGCGCCCGCTTGGCGATACCGATGCGCGCATGATGGCTATTGCCCGCGCAGGAACAGCTTGTCCAGGTCGGACACCGACCACTGTACCCAGGTGGGCCGGCCATGGTTGCACTGGTCGGCGCGTTCGGTGATTTCCATCTGGCGCAGCAGCGCGTTCATTTCCTCGATGCTCAGGCGCCGGTTGGCGCGCACCGAGCCGTGGCAGGCCATGGTGGACAGCAGTTCGTTGCGCTGTTCGGTCAGCAGGCGCGACACGCCCACCGCCGCCAGGTCGCGCAGCACGGCGCGCGCCATGGTCTCGATGTCGCCGCGCGCCAGCAGCGCCGGCACCGACCGCACCGCGATGGAATTCGGGCCCGCCGGGCGCAGCTCGAAGCCCAGGCCGGCCAGCGCTTCCTGGTGCTCTTCGGCCAGGGCCACGTCTTTTTCCTGCGCGTGGAACACTACCGGCACCAGCAGTTCCTGGCGCGGCAGGTCGCGCGCGTCCAGCGCGCGTTTCAACTGTTCGTAGACCACCCGTTCGTGCGCGGCATGCATGTCCACCAGCACCAGCCCGCGGCGGTTCTGCGCCAGGATGTAGATGCCGTGCAGCTGCCCCAGCGCCATGCCCAGCGGGTGTTCTTCGTCGGCCGGCAGGGCGGCGGGCGCCGCCGGCTCGGGTTCGCGCAGCGTGGCGGCCGGCGCGGCGGCCGCGGTGTCCAGCGGCCGGTACAGCGAACGCCAGTCGGCGGCCGGAATGCCGGCCGGCTCGTGCAGGCGGAACGGCACCTGCGTATGCGGGCGCGCGGCGCGCTCGGGCGTGGCCGGCGCCCAGGCCGATGGACCCGGGGATCGCCCGGCGGCGGCCGGATCGGCCGGATAGGCCGGCGCGGCGTGCGGCGCGGACGCCGCAGCCATTGCCGCCGACGCCGGCGGCGTGTCCGGCGCCGTGCCGGCCATGGCCGGCACGGCCGAGGCGCCGCCCGTCTGGGCCAGCGCCTGGCCCACCACCTGCGAGACGAACCGGTGCACCGCGCCGCTGTCGCGGAAGCGCACCTCGTGCTTGGCGGGATGCACGTTCACATCCACCGCGCCGGGATCGATGTCCAGGTACAGCACGTAGGCGGGCTGGCGGTCGCCGTGCAGCACGTCGGCGTAGGCCGCGCGCAGCGCATGGCTGACGGTGCGGTCGCGTACATAGCGGCCGTTCACGTACAGGTACTGGCGGTCCGCGCGCGCGCGGGCGGCGGTGGGGCGGGTGATCATGCCCGACAGGCCGATGGCGCCGGCCGACGCGTCGACCGGCAGGCCGTGTTCGGCGAATTCGGCGCCCAGTACGTCGCGGATGCGCTGGCCGGGGTCGGCCGGCAGCCACTGGCGCTGCGCGCGGTCGTGGTGGAACAGGCGGAAGGCAATGTCGGGGTGGGCCAGCGCGATGCGTTCCAGCGCATCCACGCAGTGGCCGAATTCGGTGGCTTCGGCGCGCAGGAACTTGCGGCGCGCCGGCACGGCATCGAACAGCTGGCGCACGTCGACCGTGGTGCCCGGCGGGCCGGAGGCCGGCGATACCTGCAGGCTGCCGCCGTCGATCTGCCAGGCGTGATCGGCCTCGCGCGTGCGCGAGATCACGGTAACCTGCGCCACCGAAGCGATCGAGGCCAGCGCTTCGCCGCGAAACCCCATCGAGGCGACCGATTCCAGCTCGCTCAGCGAGCGGATCTTGCTGGTGGCGTGGCGCGCCAGCGCCAGGGGCAGTTCCTCGGGCGGAATGCCGACGCCGTCGTCGGACACGGCAATGCGCCGGATGCCGCCGCCTTCCAGGCGCACTTCGATGGCGCGCGCGCCCGCGTCGATGGCGTTCTCGAGCACTTCTTTCAGCACGGACGCGGGCCGCTCGATGACCTCGCCCGCGGCGATCTGGCTGATCAGCAGGTCGGGCAGGGCGGCAATGGCGCGGCGTTCGAGCATGGGAAACGGCGGGACGGAATCGGGCATGCGACGATTTTAGCCCCCCGGGCGCGCATCCGTGGCGCGGCCCGGCGCGGGCCGCTGGCCGGCCGACGCGGTGCGCTATAGTCGAACTCGGCTCGCGCCTACACAACCCGGCGGGGCGGCCCGCCGCGCTACGCATACGGTTACTGCATGCTCGAATTTTTCCAGATGGTGTTGCACATCGACCAGACGCTGGGCGTCTGGGTCGAACAATACGGGGCGTGGGTCTACCTGGTCCTGTTCCTGATCATCTTCGCCGAGACCGGCCTGGTGGTGGTGCCGTTCCTGCCGGGCGATTCGCTGCTTTTCATTGCCGGGGCGTTCGGCGCCACCGGCAACCTGGACCCGGTGCTGCTGGGCGCGCTGCTGATCGTGGCGGCCGTCGCCGGCAACACGGTCAACTACGCCATCGGCCGCTACATCGGCCCGCGCGTGTTCACCATGAACGTGCGCTTCCTGGACCGCGCCGCGCTGCTGCGCACGCACCTGTTCTACGAAAAGCACGGCGGCAAGACCATCGTGATGTCGCGGTTCCTGCCGGTGTTTCGCACCTTCGCGCCGTTCGTGGCCGGCGTGGCCGACATGAACCTGCTGCGCTTCCAGCTGTTCAACGTCAGCGGGGCGGTGCTGTGGGTGGCGGGGCTGGTCACGGCCGGCTATTTCTTCGGCAATATCCCGCTGATCAAAGACCACCTGAATACCATCGTGCTGGTGGGCGTGGCCGCGGCCATCGTGCCGCTGGTGCTGGCGGGGCTGGTCAAGCTGGTGCGCGGGCGCCGCCGCGGCAACCGGGGGGCGCGGCCGTAGGTGGGTATTGCGGCGGCTCAGCCCGGCGCGGGCGGGCTGCCCACCTTGGGCCAATAGGTGCCGAAGGTCCACAGGTTGTCTTCCGGGTCGCGGCACGAAAATTCGCGGCTACCGTAGCTGGTGTCGCCGGGCGGCGTCTCGATGCGCGCGCCGGCCGCCCTGGCCTGTTCGCACAGGGCGTCGGGGTCGTCCACGGCCACGTACAGCGAGTCGGTGCGGCGGCCGTCCAGGTCGCCCACTTGCTTGCCGTAGGCATCGTCGCGGTGCTGGCCCAGCATCAGGATCGACGAGCCCAGGGCCAGCTCGGCATGTTGTACTTCGCCGCCGTGCCGGTACACGACGTGTTCGGTGAAGCCGTAGGCCCGGGCCAGCCACTGGATCATCCGGTCGGCATCCTTGCAGCGCAGGGTGGGGAACAGGCGCGGCGCTTCAGTGATGGGGTCGCTGCTCATGGCGGTAGTCCTCCGCAGGGTCGAACGCCCATCATAGGATTGCCGCCGCCGGCCAGGATTGAGGATTTGTTACCCGCCCGGCGCGGCCGGACGGGCAGGGCAAGCACGCCTCAGCTGGCGTCGGCGATGTGCGCCAGCGGCGGGTTGGCGGTGAAGTACTGCGTGATGCCGGTCATCATGGCCACGGCCAGCTTCTGCTGGTGGCTGCCCGAGCGCAGCAGCTCTTCTTCGCGCGGGTTGCTGATGAAGGCGGTCTCGACCAGGATCGACGGAATGTCGGGCGCTTTCAGCACCGCGAAGCCGGCCTGCTCGACGTCGCGCTTGTGCAGGCGGTTGATCTTCTTGATTTCGTCCAGGAAGGCCGCGCCCAGCCGCAGCGAGTCGTTGATCTGCGCGGTGGTGGACAGGTCCAGCAGCACCTTGGCCACCTGCTTGTCGTGGCTGCCCAGGTTGACCCCGCCGATCAGGTCGGCGGCGTTTTCCTTGTTGGCCAGCCAGCGCGCCTGCGCGCTGGAGGCGCCGCGCTGCGACAGTGCGAACACCGACGAGCCGCTGGCCGAGGGCTTGATCCAGGCGTCGGCGTGGATGGAAATGAACAGGTCGGCGCGCACCCGGCGCGCCTTCTGCACGCGCACGTGCAGCGGCACGAAGTAATCGTCGTCGCGCGTCAGGTAGGCGCGCATGTTGGGCTGGTCGTCGATCAGCGCCTTCAGCCGGCGGGCGATGCGCAGCACCACGTCTTTCTCGCGCAGGCCGCTCTTGCCGATGGCGCCCGGGTCCTCGCCGCCATGGCCGGGGTCGATCGCGATGGTCACCATGCGCTTGCGGCGCGACGGCCGGGAAGGCTCGGGCGCCGGCTTGGGCATGGCGATGGCGGGCGGCGGTTCCTGGCCCTGCGCCTGCGGGGCCGGCGCGGCCGGCGTCACCGGGTTGCGCGCGATCTCATCCAGGATGCGCGCCAGCGGGTCGTCGACGTCGGGGGCGGCCTGCTTGCCCAGCACGGCCAGCAGCGGGTCCTGCGCCACCTTGGGGTACAGGTCCAGCACCAGGCGGTACTGGTAGTCGGCCACCGGCTTCAGGGTGAACACCTGCGGCGCCACGGCCTGCTTCAGGTCGAACACCAGGCGCACGACATTGGGGCGGTTCTGCGCCACCCGCAGGGCCTGGATGTACGGGTCGTCGGGGCGCACCTTGGAAACCAGCTGGTTCAACGCGGCGCTGACTTGCAGGCCCTCGATGTCGACCACCAGGCGGTGCGGGTTTTCCAGCGTGAAATGTTCGGCTTTGAGCTCGCTGTCGAGCTCCAGCGTGACGCGCGTGTATTCCTCGGCGGGCCAGGTACGCACGGCCAGGATGGTGGCGGCCTGGGCCAGCCGGGGAACGACCGGCAGGACGAGCAGGGTGGTGGCGACGCTGATCAGGCGTCGGCGCTGGGCGCCGCCGGGGGGCAGGGCGCCTGGTGAGGAGGAACAATCGCGTTCAACCATGTTTGTCCTCGTGCGGTATAGGCAGTCAGGGTGACCTCGCGGCCCGGGTCGGCGTAGACCAGGGAAATCTGCATGTCCGGAGGGGGCAGTACCCCCTCGGCACGCTCGGGCCATTCGATCAGGACGACCGCGTCATCACGCAGTAAATCTCGGAATCCCGCGTCCAGCCATTCGCGCGAATCGCTAAATCTATAAAAATCAAAGTGATAAAAGTATAAGTTAGAAACTTTATAAGATTCAAGCAGCGCATAGCTGGGACTTTTGATCCGGCCCTGAATGCCGCATGCGCGCAACAGTGCCCGGGTGAACGCGGTTTTGCCGGCGCCCAGGTCGCCCTGCAGGTGGATGCGTCCCCCGGCGGGCTGGCCGTGCGCGCCGCTGACCAGCGGGGCGAACTGGCGCGCCAGCGCGTCGGTGGCGGCTTCGTCGGGCAGGGTCAGGGTCAGGCTGCTCAGCGGGGCGGACATGGCGGGAGTCGAGTGGTAAAACAGGATGAACGTGGCCGGATTATAGGAAGCGGCCGGTCTGCTATCATCGTAGTGATTTTTATTCTCGTTTAAGCCATGCCCGCGGCCGCGCCGGCCCGCGCTCTGCCAGGAAGTTCCACGCCATGAAAACCCGCACCGAGAAAGATACTTTCGGCCCCATCGAAGTGCCCGCCGACCACCTGTGGGGCGCGCAAACGCAGCGGTCGCTGCAGTTCTTCGCCATTTCCACCGAGCGGATGCCGGTGCCGCTGGTGGCCGCCATGGCGCGGCTGAAGCGGGCGGCGGCCAAGGTCAACGCCGAGCTCGGCGAGCTGGACGGCAAGATCGCCGACGCCATCGTGCGCGCGGCCGACGAAGTCATCGCCGGCAAGTGGCCCGACGAATTCCCGCTGTCGGTCTGGCAGACGGGCTCGGGCACGCAGAGCAACATGAACATGAACGAAGTGCTGGCCAATCGCGCCTCGGAGCTGCTGGGCGGCGCGCGCGGCGAGGAACGGCTGGTGCATCCCAACGACCACGTCAACCGCGGCCAGTCGTCCAACGACACCTTTCCCACCGCCATGCACGTGGCGGCGGCGCTGCAGGTCGAACATCACCTGCTGCCGGCACTGAAGGCGCTGCGCGCCACGCTGGCGGAAAAAAGCGCGGCCTTCTACGACATCGTCAAGATCGGCCGCACCCACCTGCAGGACGCCACCCCCCTGACGCTGGGGCAGGAACTGTCCGGCTACGTGGCGCAGCTGGACCTGGCCGAGCAGCAGGTCCGCGCGGCGCTGCCGGGCCTGCACCAGCTGGCCATCGGCGGCACGGCGGTGGGCACCGGCCTGAACGCGCACCCGGCGTTCAGCGCCAAAGTGTGCGCCGAGCTGGCGCACGACACGGGCTCGGCCTTCGCGTCGGCGCCCAACAAGTTCCAGGCGCTGGCCTCGCACGAGGCCCTGCTGTTCGCGCACGGCGCGCTGAAGGCGCTGGCGGCCGGGCTGATGAAGATCGCCAACGACGTGCGCTGGCTGTCCAGCGGGCCGCGTTCGGGCCTGGGCGAGATCCGCATCCCCGAGAACGAGCCGGGCAGCTCGATCATGCCGGGCAAGGTCAACCCCACGCAGTGCGAGGCGGTCACCATGCTGGCCGCGCAGGTGCTGGGCAACGACGTGGCCATCAATATCGGCGGGGCCAGCGGCAATTTCGAACTGAACGTGTTCAAGCCGCTGGTGATCCACAATTTCCTGCAATCGGTGCGCCTGCTGGCCGACGGCATGACCAGCTTCGACCAGCACTGCGCCGCGGGCATCGAGCCCAACCGCGAGCGCATCGCCGAACTGGTGGACCGTTCGCTGATGCTGGTGACGGCCCTGAACCCGCACATCGGCTACGACAAGGCCGCCCAGATCGCCAAGAAGGCGCACAAGGAAAACCTGTCGCTGAAAGACGCCGCCTTGGCGCTGGGCTTCGTGACGGAAGCCCAGTTCGCGCAATGGGTGGTGCCGGCCGACATGACCAACGCCCGCCGGTAGCGATCGGTGATGACAGGCGGCCAGGCTTACGCGATGCTGAGCCACAGCGGCACGGTGGCCACCGAGAGCAGCGTGCCCAGCGAGATCAGCACGGCCACCATGCGGCCGTCTCCGCCCATGCGCATGGCCAGCACGTAGGCGGCCGAGGCGGTGGGCAGGGCGGCGAACAGCAGCAGCATGCGCGCCTCGGCCGGGGGCAGCCCCACCGCCCGGGCCGCAGCGATGGCCGCCAGCGGCAGCAACAGCAGCTTGACCACCAGGATCCAGCCGATCAGCCGGCCATGGCCCTTGCCGCCTTGCCACGACAGGCTGGCGCCCACGCACAGGATGCCCAGCGCCAGCGAGGCCCCGCCCAGCCGCGCCAGCACGGTGTCCACCGGCCCGGGCAGTTGCAGCCCGGCCAGGTTGCCGGCCAGGCCCAGCAGGGTGGCCATCAGCAGCGGGTTGCGCAGCAATTCGCGCAGCAGGCCGTTGCCGCCGTGGCGGGCCAGGCCGTAGACGGCGGCGATATTGGCGATGGGCACGGCGAAGCCGACGATCAGCGCCATGGTGGTCTGCCCGTGCGCGCCGCCCAGGCTGGCCGCCAGCGCCAGCCCGATGTACGTATTGAAGCGGTAGCCGCATTGCGCGGCCGAGGCCAGCGCCAGCGGCTGGGCGCGCAGGGCCAGGCCGCCCAGCCACGCCATCGCCACGCCGGCGACCACCACGGCGGCCGTGGCCTGCAGCAGGAGCAGGGCGTTGCCGGCGGTGATGGGGGTGCGCAGGATGGCCTGGAACAGCAGGGCGGGAAACAGCACGAAATACACCATGCGTTCCGTGCCGGCGAAGAATTCGCGGTTGAAGCCCAGCTTGTGGCGCAATACCCAGCCCAGGGCGACCAGCAGGAAATCCGGCAAGACCAGCAGAGCAACCGACATGAAAATAAGGAAAAGTTGGGGAAATACCGCATGTCTCGGCCACGCTGCGGCGCCGATTTGCTGCTATTCTCCCCGAATTCGGCGAAGCGTGTGCGTCACAAGCACCTGGATTTCATATACTTCGCTCGCCTGTTCGCAGCGATCGGCTTATCGGCGGTTCGCTGAAGCCTGCACTATCGGTTCCCATACGGGGGACCCGCACCTGGAGGAAATAAAACAAATGATGATCAAAGCACGTACCCTGGCTTCGGCCATCGCCCTGGCCACGGGCCTGGCCGCCGCATCGGCCGCCGTCGCCGCCGATGCCTACCCCAACAAGCCCATCCGCGTCATCGTGCCGTTCGCGCCGGGCGGTTCCACCGACATCATCGCGCGCCTGGTCACCCAGCGCATGAGCCAGGAACTGGGCCAGCCGATGGTCGTCGAGAACAAGGGCGGCGCCGGCGGCGCCATCGGCGCGGCCGAGGCCGCCCGGGCCGAGCCCGACGGCTACACGCTGTCGATCGCCACCGTGTCGACCATGGCCGTGAACTCCGCGTGCCGTCCCAACGACCTGCCCTACGATCCCATCAAGGACTTCCAGCCGGTCACCAACTTCGCCAATACCGCCAACGTGGTGTCGGTCAACCCGAAGTTCCCCGCCAAGGACTTCAAGGGCTTCCTGGAAGAGCTCAAGAAGAACCCCGGCAAGTACTCGTACGGCAGCTCGGGCACCTGCGGCGTGCTGCATCTGATGGGCGAATCGTTCAAGATCGCCACCGGCACCGACATCGTGCACGTGCCCTACAAGGGTTCGGGCCCGGCGGTGGCCGACGCGGTGGGCGGCCAGATCGAGATCCTGTTCGACAACCTGCCGTCGTCCATGCCGCAGATCCAGGCCGGCAAGCTGCGCGCCATGGCCATCGCGTGGCCCGAGCGCATCGATGCCATCAAGGACGTGCCCACCTTCAAGGAAACCGGCTACCCGCAGCTGAACCAGCCCGTCTGGTACGGCCTGCTGGCGCCCAAGGGCACCCCCATGGACATCGTCAACAAGCTGCGCGACGCCGCCGTGGTGGCCCTGAAAGACCCGAAGGTCATCGACGCGCTCGACAAGCAGGGCTCGGCCCCGTCGGGCAACACGCCGGAAGAGTTCGCCAAGGAAATCAAAGAGCAATACGACTGGGCGAAGGACATCGTCAAGAAGAGCAACATCACGCTCAACTAAGCCGCGTTCGCCGTGGCGGGCCCGTGGGCCCGATCACGGCAGCCAGGCCGGCGGGCGCCCCACGGGGCGCCCGTTTTTCATGGGCGGCGCGCCGCCGCGCTTATAGCGCCGGCGCCAGCTCGGCGCAGGCCTGGCGCAGCCGTTCGATGAATTCGCGATGCAGGGCCGACAGCGGGTCCTGCGTGCGGGTCAGGATGCTGAGCGGCACTTTCAGGGGCGGGTCGAGGCGGCGCACCACCATGCCGGGGCGCAGCATGGCGCGCACGGTGATGGCATCGACGATCGCTTCGCCGCAGCCGGCCTCGGCCAGCGCGCAGGCCACGTAATGGGTCTGCACCTGGATCGCCACGTCGGGGTTCAGGCCCTGGGCGTCCAGCGCCATCTGCAGCAGCGCGCCGGACGCATCGCGCGAATCCAGCACGATCAGCGTGTCGTCGACCAGGTCGCCCAGCCGGGTGGCGCCGCCGCCGGGCTGGCGGCCCAGGTGCACCAGTTCGGTATGGCCCAGCGGCGCGCGGGTCAGGCCCGGGTAGTCGTGCTGGTCGAAGGTGACGGCCAGGTCCAGTTCGCGGGTCAGCAGGCCCTGCACCAGTTCGGCGCTGTGGTAGGTATGGATGTCGAAGGTGATGCCCGGCCGCGCGTCGCGGCTGGCGCGCACCACCTGCGGCAGCAGGCCCAGGCCCAGCGCGGGCGCGCACCCCACCCGCAGGTGGCCGTGGGGGCGTTCGCGCAGGCTGGCGGCCAGCCGGCGCACGCTGTTCAGGTCCTGGTTCAGGCGCGAGACTTCGGGGGTCAGGATCTCTGCCTCGCGCGTGGCCACCAGCCGGCCCTTGACCCGCTCGAACAGCTTGAAGCCCAGCTGGGCCTCGGCATGGGCCAGCAGCTTGCTGGCCGCGGGCTGCGAAATATGCAGCGCGGCGGCCGCCTCGGTCAGCGAGCCGGTGCGGCGGATCGCTTCGAAAATTTCTATGTGGCGCAGGCGCATGGCGAAAACCGGGCCGGAAACACCGCATTCTATTGCGATAATGCGCCTGCGGGCGCCGCGCCCGCCGCCGCGCGGCCTGGCAGGAGACTTCGATGCGTGTTCGACAATGGATAGTGGCCGCAAGCGCCGCGCTGCTGTGCGGCGCCGCCGCCGGCCAGGCAGCCGCGCCGGCGGCGCACGAAAGCGTGAACCCGGAGGCGGCCTCGGGCTATGCGGCCAAGCAGGCCGTATCGGCACGGCATTTCATGGTGGCCACGGCCAATCCGCTGGCCACGCAGGCCGGCTACCGCATCCTGCAGGCCGGCGGCAGCGCCGTGGACGCGGCCATTGCCGCGCAACTGGTGCTGGGCCTGACCGAGCCGCAGTCTTCCGGCATCGGCGGCGGCGGCTTCCTGGTGCACTATGCCGCGCAAAACCGGCAGCTGCGCGTGTACGACAGCCGCGAGACCGCGCCGGCGGCGGCGCGGCCCGACCGCTTCCTGCGCGACGGCAAGCCGCTGCCGTTCGAGCGGGCCGTCAACAGCGGGCTGTCGGTCGGCACGCCGGGCCTGTTGCGCGGCCTGGAGCTGGCGCACCGGCAGCAGGGCAGGTTGCCGTGGCGCAGCCTGTTCCAGCCCGCCATCGACCTGGCCACGCAAGGCTTCCCGGTATCGCCGCGCCTGCATGTCCTGCTGGCGCAATCGCGGGCCGAGCTGGCCGCCCAGCCGGCGGCCGCCCGCTATTTCCTGTCCGCCGACGGCCAGCCCTGGCCGGTGGGGCATGTGCTGAAGAACCCGGACTACGCGGCCGTACTGCGCCACGTGGCCGACAAGGGCGCGGATGCGTTCTACCACGGCCAGATCGCGCACGATATCGTGGCCGCGGTGCGCGCCCACGCCACGCCCGGCGACCTCAGCGTGGCCGATCTGGCCGGCTACCGCGCCCGGGCGCGCGACGCGGTTTGCGGCGACTACCGCGGCTATCGCCTGTGCGGGGCGCCGCCGCCCAGCAGCGGCCCGCTGGCGGTACTGCAGATGCTGGGCATCCTGCAGCATTTCCCGATGGACAAGCTGGGGCCGCGCAGCGTCGAGGCGGCGCACTATTTCGCCGAAGCCGGCCGGCTGGCTTACGCCGACCGCGGTTTCTACGTGGGCGATCCGGAGTTCGTGCGGGTGCCGGTCGGCCCCTTGCTGCAGCCGGCCTACCTGGCCAGCCGCGCCGCGCTGATCCACCCCGACCGCAGCCTGGGCACGGCCCTGCCGGGCGACCCGGCCGGCCTGCTGGCCAGGCGCGCGCCCGACGCTGCACTGGAACTGCCGTCGACCACGCACGTGGTGGTGGCCGATGCGCAGGGCAACGTGCTGTCGATGACCAATTCGATCGAGTCGGCTTTCGGCAGCAAGATCTTCGTGCGCGGCTTCCTGCTGAACAACGAGCTGACGGATTTCTCGCTGTCGTTCAAGGACCCGGAAGGGCGCCTGGTGGCCAACCGCGTGCAGCCCGGCAAGCGGCCGCGCAGCTCGATGGCGCCCATGATCGTGTTTCGCGACGGCAAGCCGTACATGGCGGTGGGCTCGCCCGGCGGCAGCGCCATCATCAACTACGTGGCCAAGACGCTGGTGGGCGTGCTGGACTGGAACCTGGACATCCAGCAGGCCATCGCGCTGCCCAACCTGGGCAGCCGCAACCAGGCCACCGAGCTCGAGCGCGGCACCGCGCTGCAAGACCTGGCGCCGGCGCTGCGCGGCATGGGACACGACGTGAAGATGGTCGATTTCCCCAGCGGCCTGCAAGGCATCGTGATCGACCGCGGCAGCCTCACCGGCGGCGCCGACCCCCGGCGCGAGGGGCTGGTGCTGGGGGAATGATGTCGCGGGGGCGGGGTGCGGGCGGAAAGGTGTCAGACGGTGTTGACGCCGCGAGTTGCTTGTCTAGCGCGCCGACGCGTCGACTTCGGCTTGGACCTCGGCGTTGTGTTCGCCCAGGCCTGGCGGCAGCCTGCGCAGGCTGGCCGGGGTGCGCGACAGCTTGATCGGCGAGCCCACGCCCCGGTAGTCGCCTTGTTCCAGCACCATGCCGCGGTGCCGCGTATGCGGATGGTTGAGCACGTCTTCCACGTTCTGCACGGCCGCGGCCGGCACGCCTTGCCGCAGCAGTTGCTCGGCCAGCGCCGCGGCGTCGTGCCGCGCCAGCAGCGCGGCCAGTTCCGCGCGCAGCGCCTCGCGATGTTGCAGGCGATCGGCGTTGGTGGCGAAGCGCGCGTCGTCGGGCAGGTGCGGGGCGTCCAGGGCGCGTGCCAGCGCCGCGAATTGCCGGTTGTTGCCCACCGCCAGGAAGATCGGCCCCGAGCGGGTGGGCAGGGTCTCGTACGGCGCGATATTGGGATGCGCGTTGCCGGTGCGGCCCGGCACCTTGCCGCTGTAGAAATAATTGGCGGCATGCGGATGCAGCAACGACACCGCGCAGTCGTACAGCGTGATGTCCAGGAACTGCCCCAGCCCGCTGCGCGTGCGTTCGTTCAGGGCCAGCAGCACCGCCACCGCGGCGTTCAGGCCGGTGACCATGTCCACCACCGGCAGGCCCACGCGAGTGGCTTCGCCGTCGGCGTCGCCGTTCACGCTCATCAGGCCGCACATGGCCTGCGCGCAGGCATCGTAGCCGGGCAGGCCGCCCAGCGGCCCGTCGGCGCCGAAGCCGCTGACCCGGCAGAGGATCAGCCGGGGGAACTCGGCGCTGAGCGCGTCGTACCCCAGGCCCCATTTTTCCAGCGTGCCCGGCTTGAAGTTCTCGACCAGCACGTCGGCATCGGCCAGCAGCCGGCGCAGCAGTTCCTGGCCGGCCGGCTGGGACAGGTCGAGCGCCATGCCCCGCTTGTTGCGGTTCACGCCGATGAAATACGAGGCCGTGTCGCCCAGGAAGGGTGGCCCCCAGCCGCGGGTCTCGTCGCCGCCGGGCGGTTCGATCTTGACGACGTCGGCGCCGTGGTCGGCCAGCAACTGGGTGCAGTAGGGGCCGCCCAGTACGCGCGACAGGTCGATGACTTTGCAGCCTTGCAGGGCGCCGGCCGGCAGCATGGGGAAAGACATGGTGAAGATCCTCAGTCCATCGCCACGTGGGCTTCCTGGATGATGCCGCGCCACTTCGGCACCTGCGCGTCGATGAACGACGCCAGGCCCTGCGGCGTCTTGTCGTCGGCCTCGACGATGCCCTGCTTGTGCAGCGCCTGTTTCACGCCCGGGTCGGCCAGGGTGGCGACGAAGGCCTGGTTCAGCCGGGCCACCACGTCGGCCGGCGTGCCGCGCGGTGCCACGATGCCGAAGAACACGCTGACGTCGTAGCCGGGCAGGCCCTGCTCGGCGATGGTGGGCAGGTCGGGCAGCGCGTCGGAACGTTCGGCGCTGGCCAGCCCGATGGCCCGCAAGGTGCCGGCCTGCACGTGCGGCAGCGCGGTCAGGATGTCGGTGAACGACATCGATACCTGGCCGCCCAGCAGGTCGTTCAGCGCCGGCCCGGTGCCCTTGTACGGTACGTGCAGGATCTGCGTGCCCGCCATCTTGTTGAACAGGATGCCCGCCAGGTGCGACGAGGCGCCGTTGCCGGACGAGGCATAGCTGAGCTTGTCCGGGTTCTTCCTGGCGTAGGCGATCAGTTCCTGCACGTTGTGCACGGGCACCGACGGATGCACCGTCAGGATGTTGGGCAGGTGGCCGATGCGGATGACGGGCGCGAAGCTTTTCTGCGGGTCGTATTGCTGATCCTTGTACAGGCTGACGTTGATGGCCAGCGGCCCGGACGTGCCGAACAGGATGGTGTAGCCGTCGGGCTTGGCGTTGGCCACGTACTCGGCGCCGATATTGCCGCCCGCGCCGCCGCGGTTTTCCACCACCACGGTCTGGCCCAGCCGGGTCTTCAGGCCGTCGGCCAGGCGGCGCGCCATGGCATCGGTGGGGCCGCCGGGCGGAAACGGCACGATCAGGGTCACGGGATGGTCGGGGAAGGCCGGCGCGGCCGGAACGGCGGCGGGCGCCAGCAGGGCGGCCCCCGCCAGGGCCAGGCAGAAAATGCGACGTTGCATCGAGGTCTCTCCTTGGGGAAGTTGGCGCGTTCTCGCCCGCGAGGCGGGTCGGATGGCGCTGTTGTGAAAGCGGCCGGCCGGGCGGCCAGCCGGGTCGGGGGTTACAGGGCGTCGGCCAGCAGGGCGCGGCAGGTGTCGTCTTCGTCGGCGGGAATGGCGCACGGGTCGCGCGGCACCAGGCGGTGCGACAGCACCTGGTCGGCCAGCAGGCCGCGGCCCGCCAGGCCGGGCGCGTGCGCTTCCCAGCGCAGCGCGGCCAGCGACAGCACGTGGTACAGCCCCGACGCGGCCTGGCGGGCCAGGTCGGGCCGGTTTTCCAGCGCGGCATGGCTGGCCAGGGCGAAGGCGCCTTCCACCGCGCGCGCCTGGCTGTCGGCCAGCGCCGGGTCGCAGGGCGCGCCGTCGCGCAGCAGCGTATCGACGCGCCGGCGCAGCGCGCCCAGCGCATCGCTTTTCTGGACGGCGCGCAGCACGTCCAGCGCCACGATGTTGCTGGTGCCTTCCCATATCGAGCCCAGGTGGGCATCGCGCACCAGGCGCGATTCGACGAATTCCTCGATGTAGCCGCATCCGCCGCGCACTTCCATGCCGTCGCCGGTGACCTTGCGGGCATCGCGGCAGGCGCGGAACTTGATCAGCGGCGTCAGCACGCGGGCCAGTGCGGCGGCGTCGGCATCGCGGTCGGCATCGGCCAGGGCGGCGGCGGTCTGGAACATCACGCTGCGGGCCTGCTCGGCCCAGACGCTCATCTTGACCAGCTGGCGGCGCATCAGCGGCATGTCGATCAGTCGCTTGCCGAAGGCGCGGCGATGCTGTGCGAAGTAGATGGCCTCGGTGACGGCGCGGCGCATCAGGCCGGCCGCCCGCATGCCATTGGACAGCCGGGAATTGTTGATCATGTCGGCCATCTGCTTGAAGCCCTTGCCGCGTTCGCCCACCAGCCACGCCTGCGCGCCGTCCAGGCGGATCTCGCCGCTGGCCATCGAGCGCGTGCCCAGCTTGTCTTTCAGGCGCAGGATGCGGTAGGCATTGTGCGTGCCGTCAGGCAGGTCGCGCGGCAGCAGGAACAGCGACACGCCCTTCAGGCCGGGCACGGCTTCGCTGCGCGCCAGCACCATGGCGAAGCCGGCGTCGGGGTTGGAGCAGAACCATTTGTCGCCATGCAGCAGCCAGGTGCCGTCGGCCTGCTGTTCGGCGCGCGTGGCGGTGGCGCTGACGTCGGACCCGGCGCCCTGTTCGGTCATGAACATGGCGCCCTGGCGCAACTGGTCGAAATCCTGCGAGGTGACTTGCGGCAGTACGCGGTCGATCAGGGCGGGGTCGCCGTACTTGCGCAGGGTGCGCGCCAGCGAGTCGGTCATGCTGACCGGGCAGCACAGGCCGAATTCGCCTTGCACGAACAAGTGGCTGAGCGCGTACTTGGCCGCCGGCGGCATGGGCTCGGCCCAGCCCAGCACGCCGCCGCGATGCGACAGCGCCGCCAGGCCGAATTCGCTATAGGCCAGGCGTTCGAGCTCGACGTAGGCGGGGTGCTTGTGCACGCGCGATTCGTCCTGGCCGGCGCGGTTGCGCACCGACAGCGTGGGCGGGTGCTGGTCGGCCACCGCGGCCAGTTCGTCGATGCGGCCGCCGGCCAGCGCGCCCAGGCGGTCGAGGTGGGGCAGCAGGTGGGCATACAGGGCGGGCGGCAGGTACAGCGCGCACAAGTGGGCGGCGTACGGGTCGGCGCGGAACAGGTTCAGGCCGCGCGAGTCGGGGACGTCGGTGGCGGCGGGAGCGGCGGAAGCGGCGGAAGCGGCGGTGGCGGTGTTCATGGCGATGCGCGGGCAGTAGCGGGAAACTGCATCGTCGCGCAGGCCATCTATCTATACAAATACCGTTTTTGTGTAGAACAATACAGACAAAGTATGAATCGAACCCCGGAGACATCCTTTTGGACCTGGACCCGCGCCTGTTGCGCTATTTCATCGCGGTGGCCGAAGAACGCCATTTCAGCCGGGCCGCGGCGCGGCTGCACATTTCGCAGCCGCCGCTCAGCTACGCCATCCGCCAGCTGGAAGCCACGCTGGGGGCGCGGCTGCTGGAACGCACCAGCCGGCACGTGGCGCTGACCGAGGCGGGGCGTGTGCTGTACCGCGAGGCGCAGGCGCTGCTGCGCCAGTCCGAGGCCATCGGCACGCTGGTGCAGCGGGTCGACGCGGGGCTGCGCGGGCGCCTGCGCATCGGCTTCGTGGGGTCCATGCTGTATCGCGGGCTGCCCGACCTGCTGGCCGCCATGCGCGCGGCCCTGCCCGATGTCGAGCACGTGCTGACCGAATTGAATTCGCACGACCAGCTGGAGGCCGTGCGGCGCGGCGAGCAGGACCTGGGCTTCATCCATGCCAACCCCGCGCCCGAGGCGGTACAGACGCTGGATCTGGTGGCCGAACCGTTCGTGCTGTGCGTGCCGGACACGCATCCGCTGGCGCGGCGCCGGCGGGTATCGCTGCAGGCCCTGGCGGGCGAGGACTTCATCCTGTTCGCGCGCGCGGCGTCGCCCAGCTACCACGAGACGGTGCTGTCGCTGTGCGTGACGGCCGGTTTCCATCCCGCCATCCGCCACGAGGTGCGGCACTGGCTGAGCGTCGCGGCGCTGGTGTCGCGCGGCCTGGGGGTATCGATCGTGCCGGCCTGCCTGGCGCGCAGCGGGCTGGCGGGGACGCGCTTCATTGCCTTCGATCACCAGGCGCGCTCGGTCAGCCAGGCGATCTGGCCGCGCCGGGTGGATTCGCCGCTGCTGAGCAAAGCGGTCGAACTGGTGCGCGCGCAATACGGCGGCAAGCGCTGACGGCGCGGGCGGGATGCGTCAGGCGTGCGGCGCCGGCAGCGCATGGGGGAATATAGGCGCGCCACGCGTGGCGCGACAGGCACAGACGCGGGCAATCCAGGGCATAACAGCAACAAAGCGTGTAGCGCGCGAGCCGCACGATTTCCCGTGGTAACAAACATAGCGACCTATATACGCTTGGATTCAGGCCGGGCGCGTGCGTTGGGAAATAATGGCCGGATGTTGTTGCAAGAGGTGCGTCCCATGCGTATTACGCCCTTCCGTTCCCTGCCCATCCCGTCTTGGCGGCTTGCCGTGCGCGCCGGCCTTCTGGCGCCGGTCGTGCTGCTGGCCGCCTGCCAGGCCACGCCGACCATCGACGAGCGCGATTCGTTCACCCAGAAAAGTACCTATTCCCGCCATTTCACCGGGTCCAGCCAGGCGGCCTGCGAGGCCGGGCGGCGTTCGCTGCTGGGCCAGGGGTACATCATCGACAAGGCCGAGCCCAACCGGGTCAGCGGGCACAAGAACTACCAGGACAAGGAAAACGACGACCGCCATGCGCAGATCGTGTTCAACGTCGATTGCGCGACCGGCGGCGACGGCAACGCCATCGTCTACGCCAGCGCGCTGCGCGAGCTGTACACGGTGAAGAAGTCCAGCAACTCGGCCAGCGTGGGCCTGAGCGTGCTGGGCGCCGTGTCCATGCCGGTGGGCGCCAGCGACGACTCGCTGGTCAAGACGTCCAGCGAAACCATATCGCGCCCCGCGTTCTACGAAGGGTTCTTCGAACAAGTGGCGCAGAACCTGGCGTCCGTGAAGGCGACGCCGCCGGCCCCCGCCAGTGCGCCGGCCCCCGCCAGTGCGCCGGCCCCCGCCAGTGCGCCGGCCCCCGCCAGTGCGCCGGCCGCGCCGGCCCACCGCGACGACGGCGCGCCGACGCCGCCCGCCACGTCCAAGGCGCCCTGAACCGGCGCGTCGTGCGCGACATGGCGCTGCGTCCGCGCCCGGCCCAGGCCACCGTTGGCCAGCGCGGCGCCGGGCAGGGGCGCGGGCCGATTGTCAGGGCGATCCGCGCCGCGCCGCTTCGATGGCGGCGATGTCGATCTTGCGCATCTGCATCATGGCGTCGAAGGCGCGCTTGGCGGCGGCCGGATCGGGGTCGACGATGGCGTCGGTCAGGGCCCGCGGCGTGATCTGCCACGACAGGCCCCACTTGTCCTTGCACCAGCCGCAGGCGCTTTCCTGGCCACCGTTGCCGACGATGGCGTTCCACAGGCGGTCGGTCTCGGCCTGGTCGTCGGTGGCGATCTGGAACGAGAAGGCCTCGCTGTGCCGGAAGGCGGGCCCGCCGTTCAGGCCCAGGCAGGGGATGCCGGCCACGGTGAATTCCACCGTCAGGACGTTGCCCTGCTTGCCCGAGGGATAGTCGCCGGGCGCGTGGAAAATCCTGCCCACGGCGCTGTCGGGGAAGGTCCGGGCATAGAACTGCGCGGCTTCCAGCGCGTCGTTGTCGTACCAGAGGCAGATCGTGTTCTTGCTGACCATGCTAGTGCTCCTGTAAAGCGATGAAGGCCGCCGCGTGCAGGGGGCTTGCCTCAGCGGGGGTCGAGAGAGCAGCGACAGGTTGCCATCATGCGCAGGCGGTCGGTTGCGTTGATCGGCGGCGTATGCAGCAGGCGCATGTCCATCAGGAACACGTCGTCGGCCTGCCCGGACATTTCGACCAGCGTGATGCCGGTTCGAGACTGCGGTAGCCCCATGGGCGTGCTGCAACCTGCACGTTAACGCATTGGCCGCGCGGCGGGGCGCTTTGCTGCGCCGCAAGATAGAAAGCCATTGACAGCGATTTCATGATGTCCGAGTATTTGTCCAGACAAAGTGACAAACTAGACAAAGGAGTCATCATGGAGGTCGTATCCACCGGGCCCAAGCGGTATCGCTTCAGTTTCGGCCGCTATCTGGAGGAGTTCGAGGTTGGCGCGGTGTACGAGCACCGGCCGGGCCGCACATTGACCGATGCGGACAACATTCATTTCTCGCTGCTGACGATGAATTTCCATCCGATGCATTGCGACGCGGCGTATGCCGGCCAGAGCGAATTCGGCCGGCTGCTGGTCAACAGCGGGCTGACGGTGGCGGTGGTGCTGGGCATGACGGTGGGCGACGTCAGCGGCAAGGCGATCGCCAACCTGGGCTGGAAGGAAATCAACCTGACCGCGCCCGTTTTTGCCGGCGACACGCTGTACGCCGAATCCGAAGTGCTGGAACTGCGCGAGTCGCGCAGCCGGCCCACCCAGGGCATCGTGACCACGCGCACGCGCGCCTACAACCAGGACGGGGTCGAGGTGATGAATTTCATCCGGTCCTGCCTGGTGCCCAAGCGGGGACATGGCGTGGGCGACAAATAGAACAAGCCGGGCCTTGTCGGCGCGGGCGCCGCCCGCGCCGCATTGCAGTACTCACCCAAAGGAGGGTTTGCCATGTTTCACTTGCTGTTCCGCCGGGCGGCGCTGCTGCTCGCGCTGGCGCTGCCGCTGCATGCGGGCGCCGTCGAGATGGTGCTGACGTCCGAAGTCGCGGCCTCGCACTGGAAGACCCGCTACATGAACGAGTTCGCCAAGGATGTGGCCGAGCGCACCCATGGCGAAGTGCAGGTCAAGGTGTTCCCCGCCTCGCAGCTGTACAACGACCAGGACGGCCTGGCCGCGCTGGGCACCGGCGCCGTGCACATGGTGTGGCCGGTATCGGTGCGGCTGGAAACGCTGGACCCCGGGCTGGGCTATGTGAACCTGCCGTTCGGGCTGTCGGACAAGAAGATGGAAAACGCCTGCTTTGCCGGCGGGCTGACCGAGATGATGTCCGACCGCCTGAAGTCGCGCCAGCTGCAGGTGCTGGGCCTGTTGCGCACCGCCGACCTGTTCTTCATTTTCCGCGACCGCGACGTGAAGTCGCTGAACGACATGCGTGGCGCCAAGCTGCGCGTGACCGGCGGGCGCATTTTCCTGGACATGGTGCGCAGTTTCGACGCCAGCCCGATCTCGATGGCGGCCTCGGAAATGAGCACCGCGCTGGCGCAGGGCGCCATCGACGGCGTGCTGACCTCGCCCGCCGGCTGGGCCGAGATGATCGGCAAGACGGGCAAGTACGCCTTCCACGTGCCGGGCATGTCGCTGGCCACGTACGCGGTGGTGGCCGATCGCGCCTGGATGGACGCGCTGACGCCGTCGCAGCGCCAGGCTGTGGTCGACAGCCTGAACAGCATCGTGCAGCGCCAATGGGAAGAGGCGAAGGCCGCCGACGCCAAGCTGGTACGCGAGATGGAGGCGCAGGGATCCGTGTACCGGGTGGCCGACGATGCCGCCTCGGCGGAATGGAAGGCGCGCGCCGATACTGCCAAGAAAGCCTACACCGATAAGTATTCGGATGTCGTGAAGCAGGTCGACGCCATCGCCAAGCGCTGCGGAGTCTGACATGAGCGCGCGGATGGATTCGGCGCGCGGCCTGCCGCTGGACGAGCGCGACCTGCCCGACGTGACCGAGGCCGCGGCCGGGCTGGCCGCGGCGCTGGCCGACGAAACGGCGGCGCTGGACATGGCGCAGGTGGCCGTGCCCTTCGGCCAGGCGCTGCGGGCGCTGGCCCCGGCGCCCTGGGCCGACGCGCCGGCCCCGTCGGCCGATGCCGGCGCGCCGCTCGACAGCGAGTCGTGGGTACGCGCCAGCCTGGCGTGCATCGAGCGCGCCGCGCCCGGCCGGCTGGCATGGGTCGAGATCGACGCGGATGCCGCGCTGGCCGAAGCGCGGCAGCGCGACGACGAACGCCGGCAGGGCCGGGTGCGCGGTCCCCTGCATGGCATGCCGGTGGGCGTCAAGGACATGTTCGACCGGCAGGGGCGCGTCGCCGGCTGGGGCACGCCCCTGCGCCGTGGCAGCGCGCCGGCCGGCGCCGATGCCGCGGTCGTGGCGCGCTTGCGCGCCGCGGGGGCGGTGGTGCTGGGCACGCAGCACATGGCCGAATTCGCCATGTCGCCCACCGGCTGGAATGCCACCTACGGGCCGGGCCGCAATCCGTGGGATACCGGCCGGGTGTCGGGCGGCAGTTCCAGCGGGGCCGCCATGTCGGTGGCGGCCGGGCATGTGCCGCTGGCGATCGGCTCCGACACCGGCGGCTCGGTGCGCCTGCCGGCGGCGCTGTGCGGGCTGACCGGGCTGAAGCCGACGCAATACCGCATCAGCGTGGCCGGCGCGATGCCGCTGTCGGCCAGCCTGGACTGCATCGGCCCGCTGGCGGGCTCGGCCGAACTGTGCGGCCATGCGTATCGCGCCCTGGCCGGCGCCGACGCGGCCGACCTGTCGTGCCTGGACGCGCCGGTCGCGGTGGGCGAACCGCCGCGGCAACTGCGCGTGGCGGTGCCGCAGTGGCGCGACGACGATCCCTTGTCGGACGACATGCGGCGGGCGCTGGACGACGCCGTGCGCGCCTTGCGCGACGCCGGCGTGGACTGCGTGGCCGTGGCCTCGCCGTATCCGTTGCTGCAGCGGGCCGGCGCGCTGGCGTCCATCGTGCTGGCGGTCGAAGCGGCCGCCATGCACCAGCGCTGGCTGCGCGAGCACGGCGGCGACTACGGCCGCCAGGTGCGGCGCCGCATCGCGCGCGGGCTGCTGGTGCCGGGCGTGGATTACTGCGACGCCCTGCGCTTGCGCGCGCCGTTCCTGCAACGCTACCTGCGCGAGGTGCAGCGCGATGCCGATGCCTTGGTGTTGCCCTGCACGCCCGACGTGGCGCCGCGCGTCGACGATACGCACGGCGACGACCAGGCCCGCCTGGAACGCGAATTCGCGCGGCTGTCGGCCTGGACGCGCGGCATCAACTACCTGGGCCTGCCGGTGCTGACCCTGCCCGTGGGGGCGGGGGCGGGCGGCCTGCCGCTGGGCATGCAGCTGGTGGGCCCGCCGCTGGCCGAAGACCGGGTGCTGGCCCTGGGCCGCTTGTTCCAGCAGGCCACTGAATGGCATGCGCGCCGCCCGGCCGCATGCGGGCAATCCGGCCGCCAGGCCGCCAAGGAGGAGACGAGATGAAGGCATTGTGGAGCAAGGCCGTGCCCTGGTGCGCCGCCCTGGCCATCGGCTGGGGCGCGTCGGCGGGCGCGGCGGAAATGATCATCACCAGCGAGATCCCGCTGGCCACCAACCCCAGCCCGTATATCGAGCAGTTCATCGCCGAGGTCGGCAAGCGCACCGGCGGCGCCATCCAGGGCAAGTACTTCCCGGCCTCGCAGCTGTACAACGACCGCGACGGCCTGGCGGCGCTGGGCACCGGGGCCGTGCACATGGTGTGGCCGGTGTCGTCGCGGCTGGAGCAGTTCGACGCGCGCGTGGGCGTGGCCAGCCTGCCGTTCGCGCTGACCACCGAGGAAATGACCAACGCCTGCTTCGCCGGCGGCTTCACGCGCATGATTTCCGGCTACCTGGAACCGCGCGGCATGCGGGTGCTGGGCTTCCTGCGCACGGCCGACCTGATCTTCCTGATGAAGGACCGCGATATCCGGCAGGTGGCCGACCTGAAGGGCCAGAAAGTGCGGGTGATCGGCGGGCAGATCATGCTGGACGCCATGCGGTCGGTGCAGGCCAGCCCGATCTCGATGTCGGCCTCGGAGATGTCGGCGGCGCTGTCGCAAGGCGCCATCGACGGCGCCATGACCTCGCCGGCCGGCTGGGTCGACGTGCTGGGCAGCACCGCCCGGTACGCCACGCTGGCGCCGGGCATGGGGCTGGCGACCTCGGCCGTGACGGTGGACAAGCAGTGGCTGGACGCCTTGCCCGAGGCCCAGCGCCAGGTCATCCACGACGTCCTGGCGGAAATCATCGCGCGGCAGTGGCAGGAAACCGTCGCCAAGGACCGCCAGCTGATCGAGCAGATGGTGGCCAAGGGCGGGCACTACCGCGTCATGGCCCCGGAAGAGGTCGAACAGCTGAAGGCGCGCTTCGTGGCGGCCGGCGAAGGCTTCCGCGGCAAGCATGCCGACGCGATCGCGCAGCTGGAGAAAATCCGCAAGGAGTGCATCCATGATGGCAAGTGACCTGGAGTCTTCCCCGCTGCCGGCGGCGCGGCGGCCGGCCGCCGTCGCGCCGGAGTTCGGCCGGCTGGGCTGGGCCTCGCGGCTGGTGCTGGCGGTGGCCACCGTCCTGGCGCTGGCCGCCACCGGCATCATGATCCTGGAAGGCTTCAGCCGGTACGTACTGAACGTCAGCTATTTCTGGGCCGAAGAATCGGTGCGCTTCCTGATGGTGTGGGCGTTCTTCCTGACGCTGGGCGTGGCCGGCTTCCGGCAATGCCATATCCGCACCGAGCTGCTGGTGCAGCGTTTGCCGCGGGCGGCGCAGCGCGCGGTATGGCTGCTGTCGTGCGCGGCGGGCATGGCGTTCGCCTTCATCCTGGCCTATTCGTCCATCCCGCAGGTCGAGCGCTTCCGCTCGATGGGCATGGTGTCGGAATCGTCGCTGGAACTGCCGATGTGGCTGCTGTTCCTGGCCATGCCGGTGGGCGGCGTCGCGCTGTTCCTGTATTACCTGTGCGCCGCCTGGTATGCCTGGCGCTGGGGCGACCCGTTCGCGGCCGCGCCGCTCGACGATGAGCCCGATGCCGGCGTGGCCGCCGCGCTGAGCCGCCAGGAGCCGCTGCTATGACACTCGCACTTTCCGTAATGGGCCTGCTGGTGCTGCTGGCGCTGGGCGCCCACGTGGGCACGGCCATGGGCCTGGTATCGAGCGCCATGGTGATGTCGGTGGACGGCGTGCCGCTGACCGTGGTGGCGCAGACCGCCTTCAAGTCGGTCAACAGCTATCCGCTGATGGCCATTCCCATGTTCGTGCTGATGGGCAACCTGATGATGCGCGGCAACATCGTCGCCGTGATGATCGAGCTGATCGGCAGCCTGGTGCGCTGCGTGCGCGGCGGCCTGGCGCTGACGGTGATGCTGGCCTGCGTGTTCTTCGCCGCCGTGTCGGGCTCCAGCGTGGGCTCGGCCGCCGCCATCGGCGCCGCCACGGTGGACGGGCTCAAGCGCGAGAACTATCCGCCGCGCTTCTCGGCCGCGCTGGTGGCGGTGGGGGGCACGCTGGGCCTGATGATCCCGCCGTCGCTGGGCTTCATCCTGATCGGCTCGATCGTGGGGCTGCCGGTGGACAAGCTGTTCGTGGCCGGCATCCTGCCGGGGCTGATGGAAGCCGCGCTGCTGTTGCTGACCACGGCGTGGCTGACGCGCCGCCATGGCTACGGCGCCACCACCGGCAAGCCCGACCTGGCCGGCTTCGCCCGGCGCCTGCCGCGCGCGGCGGGGGCGCTGTCGATGCCGGTGCTGGTGCTGGGCAGCATCTACCTGGGCATTTTCACGCCCACCGAGGTGTCGGCGGTGGCGGCCGGCTACGCGGCGCTGCTGTGCGTGCTGCTGTATCGCACCATGACGTGGCGCGGCGTGTGGCAGGTGTCGCAGGAATCGATCCTGCAGTCGACCATGATCTTCATGGTGGTGATGGGCGGCAGCCTGATCGGCTTCATCCTGGCGCGCATGGGCGTGTCGGCCTCGCTGATCGGCTTCATGGAACGCATGGACATGACGGCCTGGCAGTTCCTGCTGCTGGCCAACGCCGTCCTGCTGGTGCTGGGCATGTTCCTGGACGGCGTGGCCATGATCGTGCTGACCGCGCCGCTGCTGTTTCCCATGGCCACGCACCTGGGCATCGACCCGGTGCACTTCGCGGTGATCATGGTGGCCAACGTCGAGATCGCCACGCTGACCCCGCCCATCGGCCTGAACCTGTTCGTGATGAGCGGCATCGCGCGCATCCCCGTCGAGCAGGTCGCGCGCGGCGTGGTGCCGTTCTACATCACCCGGCTGGTGTCGCTGGCCCTGATTACCTTCGTGCCCGCGCTGTCGCTGACCCTGGTCACCTGACCCGGCACGCAACCTGGAGAACCCGCATGAAAGACCATATAGACACGCCGGCCGCCGGGCTGGCGCTATCGGAAACCCTGGCGGCCTATGCCGCCGGCTTCGATCCGGCGCGCATCCCGGCCGCGGTGCGCGAACGGGCGCGGCTGTTGATGCTGGATTCCATCGGCATCGCATTGGCTTCGCACGGCTACGAATTCTCGCGGCGCGCCCTGGCGGCCGTGGGCGAACTGGATGGCGGCGGCGACAGCGTGGTCATCGGCACGCGGCTGCGCATGGACCCCCGCAATGCCGCCCTGGCCAATGGCGTGCTGGTGCACGGCCTGGACTACGACGACACCCATGCCCGCGGCGTCATCCATGCCACCGCGTCGGTGCTGCCCGCGGTGCTGGCGCTGGCCGCGCACGGCGACCGTTCCGGCGCCGACATGGTGGCCGCCTATGTGCTGGGCATCGAAACGGCCACGCGCCTGGGCGCGGTGGCCAAGGGCGGCTTTCACCAGGTGGGGTTCCATCCCACCGGCCTGATCGGCACCTTCGGCTGCACGCTGGCCGCCGGCTGGCTGCTGGGCCTGGACGCGCGCCAGATGATGGACGCGCAGGGCATCGCGCTGTCGGTCGCGGCCGGCAGCCTGGAATTCCTGAACGACGGCGCCTGGAACAAGCGCATGCACCCCGGCTGGGCGGCCAATGCCGGCGTCACCGCCGCCACTTTCGGCAAGCACGGCTATACCGGCACCCGGCTGGCCTACGAGGGCCGCTTCGGCCTGTATGCCAGCCACCTGGTGGGGCAGGCCGACTACGACCTGGCCCTGGCCACCGAGGGCCTGGGCCAGGTGTGGGAAGTGCAGCGGGTCTCGGTCAAGCCGTTGCCGGCGTGCCATTTCACGCATGCCAGCATCGACGCGGCGGCGCGCCTGCACGCGCAGGGCATCCGGCCCGACCAGGTGCGCCGCATCACGGTGCTGGTGCCCGCCGAAGTGGTCAAGACCGTATGCGAGCCCGAGGCGTCCAAGCGCAAGCCGGCCAACAGCTATGAAGCGCAGTTCAGCATTCCCTACCTGGTGGGCACGGCCCTGAGCAAGGGCCGGCTGACGCTGGACGACCTGGAAGAGGCCGCGCTGCGCGACCCGACGGTGCTGGCGCTGGCCGCCATCACCGACTACCGGCACGACCCCGACAGCGGCTTCCCGCGGCATTACTCCGGCGAGGTGGTCGTGGAACTGAAGGACGGGCGCACCGTGCGCGAGCGCGAGGCGGTGAACCGTGGCGCCGAAGACCGGCCACTGACCGCCGGCGACATCCGCGCCAAGTATCGCGACAACGCGCTGCGCCAGGTGCCGGCGGCGCGCGCCGAGGCGATCGAACAATGCGTGCTGGGACTGGAAGACGGATCGGCGCGCGCGCTGGCCGACCTGCTGGGCCAGGACTGAGCGCCGCGCGCGCTTGCCGAGTTTTAGAGGAGAACACTGCATGACTGCACATGACGAGGGCCAGGAACAGCTGATCCTGGACATGGTGGGGCGTTTCCTGGAACAGGAGGTGCGGCCCCATGTTTGGCAGATGGAGCACGACGACATCTATCCCGAGGAAATCGTCGAGAAAATGAAGGCGATGGGCCTGTTCGGCTGCCTGATCGCGCCGGAATACGGCGGGCTGGGCCTGTCGACCGTGACGTACGCCAAGATCATCGAGCGCATTTCCGAAGAATGGATGTCGCTGTCGGGCATCCTGAACTCGCACCTGATCATGGCGGCCGCGGTGCAGCGCAACGGCACCGAAGCGCAGAAGCAGGCATTCCTGCCGCGCTTCGCCACCGGCGAGCTGCGCGGCGGCATCGGCCTGACCGAGCCCGATTGCGGCACCGACCTGCAGGCGATACGCACGGTGGCGCGGCGCGACGGCGACTCGTACGTGGTGGACGGCGCCAAGATGTGGATCACCAACGGCTACTACGGCAATTGCTTTGCCCTGCTGGTCAAGACCGACCCCCAGGCCGAGCCGCGCCACAAGGGCATGAGCCTGTTCATCGCCGAGAAGGGGCCGGGCTTCACGGTCAGCCGCAAGCTGGAAAAGCTGGGCTACAAGGGTATCGATTCCACCGAGCTGGTGTTCGAGAACTACCGCATCCCGGCCGACCGGCTGATCGGCGGCGTCGAGGGGCGCGGCCTGCAGATGGTGCTGAACGGGCTGGAGCTGGGCCGCATCAACGTGGCCGCGCGCGGCGTGGGCGTGGCGCAGGCGGCGCTGCGCGAATCGGTGAAATACGCGCAGCAGCGCAAGACCTTCGGCAAGCCCATCTGCGAACACCAGGCCATCCAGACCAAGCTGGGCGAGATGGCCACGCGCACCGAGGCCTCGCGCCTGCTGGTGCAGCGCGCCGCCCAGGCCTACGACCGCGGCGAACGCTGCGACATGGAAGCCGGCATGGCCAAGCTGTTCGCCACCGAGACCGCGGTGGAAAACAGCCTGGAGGCCATGCGCATCCATGGCGGCTACGGCTATTCGAAAGAATACCTGGTCGAGCGCTACTACCGCGACGCGCCGCTGCTGGTGATCGGCGAGGGCACCAACGAAATGCAGCGCATCATCATCGCCAAGCAACTGGTGGAAAGGAATCGCATATGAGTTTGCCGTTGACAGGATTGCGGATCGTCTCGGTAGAGCAATACGGGGCGGGGCCGTTCGGCACGCAGCACCTGGCCGACCTGGGCGCCGAAGTGATCAAGATAGAAAACCCGCACGACGGCGGCGACGTCGGCCGCGCGGTGGGGCCGCATTATTTCGGGCCGGGCGACAGCCACTTCTACCAGGCTTTCAACCGCAACAAGAAGAGCGTCACGCTGGACCTGAAGCAGGCCGAGGGCCAGCAGGTGCTGCGCGACCTGTGCCGGCATGCCGACGCGGTGTTCAACAACCTGCGCGGCGACCTGCCGGGCCGGCTGGGCCTGACCTACGAGGCGCTGCGCGCCGTGCGGCAGGACATCGTGTGCGTGCACCTGTCGGCCTACGGCCGCGACGGCGAGCGGGCCGGCTGGCCCGGCTACGACTACCTGATGCAGGCCGAGGCCGGCTACCTGTCGCTGACCGGCGAGCCCGACGGCCCGCCGTCGCGCTTCGGCCTGTCGATCATCGACCTGATGACGGGCACCACCGCCGCGCTGGGCCTGGTGTCGGCGGTGCTGGGCGCGCGCCAGAGCGGCGTGGGCCGCGACGTGGACGTCAGCCTGTTCGACGTGGCCCTGCACAACCTGTGCTACCTGGCCACCTGGTACCTGAACGGCGGCCACAAGACCGGCCGCGCGCCGCGCTCGGCGCACCCTTCGCTGGTGCCCAGCCAGCTGTACCGCACGGCCGACGGCTGGATCTTCATCATGTGCAACAAGGAAAAATTCTGGCCGCTGCTGGCCCAGGCCATGGGGCACCCGGAATGGGCCGACGACCCCGACTACCGCAGCTTCAAGGACCGCCTGCGCCATCGCGAGCGCTTCAACCAGGAGCTCGAGGCCGTCTTCATGACCGATACCACCGGGCGCTGGATGGCGCGCTTCGCCGGCAAGGTGCCGGCCGCGCCGGTTTATGATGTCGCCCAGGCGCTGGACAACCCCTTCGTGCAGGCGCGCCAGTGCCTGCTCGATGCCCACGACGCCGATGGGCGCGCCATCAAGAGCGTGGCCTCGCCCATCCGTTGCCCCGGCGAGGCGCCTCTGGCGCGGGCCGCGCCGGCCATGGGGGCGCACACCGACGAACTGCTGGCGCAAGCCGGCTACGCGCCCGAGCAGATTGCCAGCCTGAGGAAGAATGCCGTTCTATGACCGTGAAGATCGAAGCGCCGGGAGGCCGTCCGCGATACCTGCAGCTGGCCACCACGCTGGTCAATGAGATCCGGTCCGGGCGTTATCCGGTGGGCGGCCTGCTGCCCACCGAGTTCGAACTGTGCGACCAGTTCGGCGTGTCGCGCTTCACGGTGCGCGAAGCGGTCAAGCAGCTGGTGCAGATGGGCATGGTGCGGCGCCAGCCGGGCGTGGGCAGCCGCGTGCTGTCGCAGGCGCCGGTCACGCAGTACACGCAGACCATGTCGGGCATCACCGACCTGCGCCAGTACGCGTACGAGACCTCGCTGGACATCGAGGGCCAGGCCTTGCGGGAAGTGGACGGCGCCTTGGCCGACGCGCTGGCCGCTTCGCCCGGCGAGACCTGGCTGCACGTCTGGGGCCTGCGCTATACCGAGGCGCACGACGCGCCCATCTGCCTGACCGACGCCTATGTCGCGCCCGCCTTTCGCGCCGTGTCGGGCATCGGCGGCCGCATGACGCGCGCGCTGTACGCGGTGCTGGAAGAGCAGTTCGACGTGCAGATCAAGACCGTGCGCCAGGAGATCCGCGCCGTGGTGCTGGACGACGACGCGGCCCGGCGCCTGCAGGCCGAATCCGGCTCGGCCGGCCTGCGGCTCGAGCGCCGCTATCTGGACGGGCGCGACGCCCTGGTGGAATTCGCCGTCAGCGTGCATCCGGCCGATCGCTTCACTTACCGCGAATCTTTCCGTCGCGACTGGCAGGTGCAGGCGTGAAGGTATCCGGGGCGGGAACGCTGGCGATCACGCTGGCCGTGCAGTCGCTGGTCTCGGCCGCGGCATTGGTGGTGCCGGTGCTGGCGCCGGTGATCAGCCTGTCGGCGGGCGTGGGCGCGCAGCTGGTCGGCGTGTATGTATCGCTGATGTACCTGGGCGCCATGCTGGGCAGCCTGATGGCCGGCGGCTGGGTGGCGCGGCAAGGAGCCATCCGGGCCAGCCAGTGGGGCCTGGCGCTGTGCGCGGCCGGGCTGCTGCTCAGCCTGTCGGGCCACGCGGCGCTGCTGGCGGCGGGGGCCGTGTTGCTGGGCCTGGGCTACGGGCCCATCACTCCCGCGAGTTCGCACTTGCTGATCCAGACGACGCCGGCGCGCCGCATGTCGTTCGTGTTCTCCGTCAAGCAGACCGGCGTGCCGCTGGGCGGCGTGCTGGCCGGGCTGCTGGCCCCCAAGATGGAAATCGGCATCGGCTGGCGCGGCACGCTGCTGGCCACCGCGCTGGCCTGCCTGGCCTGCGCCGCGCTGGCCCAGACGGTGCGCACCGCGCTGGACGCCGACCGCAAGCCGGGCCGCCGGGTCGGCCTGGGCGACCTGCGCACGCCGCTGGCGCTGATCTTCTCGCGGCGGCCGCTGGCGCTGCTGGCGGGCGCGTCGCTGTGCTTCTCGGCCATGCAGTGGTCGTTCAGCGCATACCTGGTGACTTATCTGCACGACAGCCTGGCCTATACGCTGGTGGCGGCCGGCATGATGCTGTCGCTGGGCCAGGTGGCCGGCGTGGTCGGGCGCCTGGTGTGGGGCTGGTGCGCCGACCGCTACCTGGGGGCCGTGACGATGCTGGCGGTGCTGGCCTTGCTGATGGGCCTGGGCGCGGCGGCGCTGGCGCTGCTGCCGGCCGGCGCGCCGGTGCCGGTGGTGGCGCTGGCGCTGGTGGTGCTGGGCGCGGCCGCGGTGGGCTGGAACGGCGTGTACCTGGCCGAAGTGGCGCGCCAGGCGCCGCCCGGCAAAGCGGGCCTGGCCACCGGCGGCGCGCTGACCTGCACGTTCCTGGGCGTGGTGCTGGGCCCGCCCCTGTTCGGCGCCATGGCCTCGCTGCTGGGCGGCTACCGCCTGGCGTTCATCCTGATCGTGATCCCGGCGCTGTTGTTCGGCTTGCTGCTGGCCATGCAGCGGCGCCGCTTCCTGACTTCCTGAGGAGCCAGCATGAATCGTCTGCGCAGCCTGCTGTTCGTACCGGGCGATCGCCCCGATCGCTTCGACAAGGCCGCGGCCGCCGGCGCCGACGGCATCGTGCTGGACCTGGAAGACGCCGTGCTGCCCGACGCCAAGGCCGCCGCCCGGCAAGCGGTGGCGGGCTGGCGGGGCCTGGCCGGGCCGGCGGCGATGGTGCGCGTCAATGGCGCGGGCACGCCGTGGTTCGACGACGACCTGGACATGCTGCGCGCGGCCGGCTGCCGCGCCGTCATGGTGCCCAAGGCCGAAGACGCGGCCGTGCTGGCCCACGTGCGCGAGCGGCTGGGGCCGGCCGCGCGGGTCTTCCCGCTGGTCGAGACGGCCCTGGGAATCGCCAATGCGCGCGAACTGGCGCGCGCGCCGGGCGTGGCGCGGCTGGTCTTCGGCAGCGTCGATTTCGCGCGCGACACCGGCATCCAGGACGAGGGCGGCTGGCTGCCGGCGCGGGTCGACCTGGTGATGGCCTCGCGCCTGGCCGGCCTGGCCGCGCCCATCGACGGCACGGTCTTGCACTGGGACGACGCGGCCGCGGTGCAGGCGGTGGCCGCGGCATCGCGCCGGATGGGGTTCGGGGGGCAGCTGTGTATTCACCCGCGCCAGGTCGACCCCGTCAACCGCGGGTTCCTGCCGTCGGACGACGAACTGGCCTGGGCCCGGCGGGTGGTGTGGGCGGTCGCCCAGGGCGGACGCGGCGCGATCACCGTGGACGGCAAGCTGGTGGACAAGCCGCTGCACGACCTGGCGGCGGCGTGGCTGGCGCAGGCGGGGGACGTGGCCGCCGGCTGAGGCCAGCTCGGCCGGGATGGGCTCGGTGTCAGGTACTCCGCGCGGGGTGCCCGGCACCTGGCGAGCGGGGCAGGCCGGCGGCCAGCCTTGCGGCCCGCGCGTGCTAGCGGAACACCACCGTCTTGCTGCGGTTGAGCAAAATGCGGTGCTCGACGTGGCTGCGCACCGCGCGCGCCAGCACCAGGGATTCGACGTCGCTGCCGGTCTGGGCCAGGTCTTGCGCGGTCATGGTGTGGTCGACGCGCTCGATGTCCTGTTCGATGATGGGGCCTTCGTCCAGGTCCGAGGTCACGTAGTGCGCGGTGGCGCCGATGATCTTCACGCCGCGCGCATGCGCCTGGTGGTAGGGGCGGGCGCCCTTGAAGCTGGGCAGGAAGCTGTGGTGGATGTTGATCGCGCGGCCGGCCAGGGCCTTGCACATGTCCGCCGACAGGATCTGCATGTAGCGGGCCAGCACCACCAGGTCGATGCGTTGCGCCTCGACCAGGGCCAGCACCTGCTGTTCCTGCGCGGCCTTGGTGTCGGCGTCGACCGGCAGGTGATGGAACGGGATGCCGTACGACGCCGCCAGGCCCGCGAAATCGTTGTGGTTCGAGACGATGGCGGCGATCTCGGCGTGCAGTTGGCCGCTTTGCACGCGGAACAGCAGGTCGTTCAGGCAGTGGCCCTGCTTGCTGACCATGATCAGCAGGCGCGCCTTGCGGTGCGCGTCGTGGATCTGCCAGTCCATGCCGTAGCCGCCGGCCAGCGCGGCGAATTGTTCGCGCAGGGCGCTTTCGGCCACGCTGGCGGGCAGGTCGAAGTGCACGCGCAGGAAGAAGCGGCCGGTCTCGTCGTCGCCGAACTGCTGCGAATCCAGAATGTTGCAGCCCAGCTCGAACAACAGGCCGCTGACGCGGTAAACGATGCCGGTGCGGTCGGGGCAGGACAGGGTCAGGATGTAGTCGTTGTGCTGCATGGTCTGGATAGAAAGGGAAGCGCTCAGGGGGCCAGGCGCGCCAGGGTCTCGTCGGCGATGGCAAGGCTGGCGGTCAGGCCGGGGGATTCGATGCCGAACAGGTTCACCAGGCCGGCCACGCCATGCGCGGCCGGCCCGGCGATGACGAAGTCGGCGGCCGGCTCGTCGGGCCCCGATATCTTCGGCCGGATGCCGGTATAGCCCGGGGCCAGCGCGCCGTCGGGCAGGGCGGGCCAGTACGTGCGTACCGCATCATAGAACACCTCGGCCCGGGCCGGATCCAGGGTGTAGTCCTCGGCGGGGATCCATTCGGTATCGGGGCCGAACTTGGCCTGCCCGCCCAGGTCCAGCGTCAGGTGCACGCCCAGGCCGGCGTGCTGCGGCACCGGGTAGATCAGGTGCGAGAACGGCGCCCGGCCGGCCAGCGTGAAATAGCTGCCCTTGCACAGGTATTCGGGCGGGATGCTGGCCGGCGGCAGGCCGTCGATGCGGCGCGCCAGCGTGGGCGCGTGGATGCCCGACGCGTTGACCAGCACCCGGCAGGACAGGCTCATGGCCTCGTCGCCGCCGAAGCGCACCTCGAAGCCGCCTTCGGGCCGCACCCGGGCCGCCAGCATCGGCGTGTGGAACACGCACTGCGCGCCGGCGTTCTCGGCGTCGCCCTGGTAGGCCAGCATCAGCGCATGGCTGTCGACGATGCCGGTCGAGGGCGACAGCAGGGCCGCCGTGCAGCGCAGCGCCGGTTCCAGCGCCGCGGCCTCGGCCGCGTCGAGCCTGCGCATGTCGTCGACGCCGTTGGCGCGGGCCCGCGCGGCGATGCCGTCGAGCTGGCGCGCCTCGTCGCCGGTGGTGGCGACGATCAGCTTGCCCAGCCGCCGGTGCGGGATGCCGCGCGCGGCGCAGTAGTCGTACAGCAGCTGCTTGCCGCGCACGCACAGGCGCGCCTTGAGGCTGCCGGCGGGGTAATAGATGCCGGCATGGACGACTTCGGAATTGCGCGAGCTGGTGCCGGTGCCGATGGCCTCGGCGGCTTCGGCGACCAGCACTTCGCGGCCTTGCCGCGCCAGCGCGCGGGCCACCGCCAGGCCCACGACACCGGCGCCGACGACGATGCAGTCGATATCAGTGCTCATGATTCGGTCGGGTTCACTCGGAATGCTTGTGGGCCGGCGTCAGGTCGAAGCCGCCGGCGTGGAACACCAGGGGCGCCTCGGCGGTATGGCCGCAGCGTTCCACTTCGCCCACCATGATGATGTGGTCGCCCTCGATATAGCGGCTGCGGTTGCGGCATTCGAACCAGGCCGCGCAATGGTCGTCGAGCATGGGGGTGCCGCCCGGCGCCAGCACGCGCGGCAGGCCGTCGAAGCGCTCGCGCGTGTGGCCCAGCGCGAAGCGGCGCGCCAGCGCGATCTGGCCGGCCGACAGCACGTTGACGACGTAGCGCTCGCACTGCTCGAAGGCCTCGCGCGAGCCCGAGCCGAGCGACAGGCTCCAGAGCACCAGCGGCGGTTCGAGCGAGACCGAGTTGAACGAACTGACGGTCAGGCCGATGGGCGCGCCATCCGGCGCGGCCGTGGTGACCACCGTCACGCCGGTGGCGAAACGGCCCAGGGCGGTGCGGAAAAAGCGCGCGTCGAAGTCGGGGGAGATGTCGGGCATGCAGGCGCGGACAGGGGCGGCGGCGCTCAGGGCGAGAGCCGGTCGATGGCCCAGCCGCCCTGGCCGTCGGGCCGGTAGCGCAGGCGATCGTGCAGGCGCGACGGGCGGCCTTGCCAGAATTCGAACAGCGTGGGCACCACGCGGTAGCCGCCCCAGTGCGGCGGCCGCGGCGGCTGTTCGCCGTAGCGGGCGCGGATTTCCTGTTCGCGCGCTTCCAGTTCGGCCCGGGTGATGGGCTGGCTTTGCCGCGAGGCCCAGGCGCCGATGCGCGAGCCCAGTGGGCGGCTGTGGAAGTAGGTGTCCGATTCCTCGGCGGCGACTTTTTCGACGCGGCCCTCGATGCGTACCTGGCGTTCCAGCGGCTGCCAGAAGAACAGCAGGCCGGCGCGCGGGTTGGCGAGCAGGTCGTGGCCCTTGCGCGATTCGTAATTGGTGTAGAACACGAAGCCGCGCGCATCGTAGCCCTTGATGAGCACGATGCGGGCCGAGGGCTGGCCGTCGGCGTCGACCGTGGCCAGCGTCATGGCGTTGGGCTCGGGCACCTGGGCGGCCAGGGCCTGGTCGAACCACAGGCTGAACTGGTCGAACGGCGAGGCGGCGGCCGAGTCTTCCAGCAGGGTGCTTTTTTCGTAGCTTTGGCGCAGGTCGGAAACAGACATGGAATGGGGTGGCGATGGGTGCGAAACAGGGAAAGACAGCCCCTCGAGTTTACCGCTATCGCCCGCGCGGCCCGGTCAGTTGTCGGGCAGCGGGTCGTCCTGCTCTTCCAGCCGGCGGGCGATGCGGTCGAGCCGCGCGTCGTGGATGCCGGCGGCGCGCAGGGCGTGCGCGGTCTGCATGACATATTCGGTGCAGCGGCCGTAGCGGCCCGAGGCGCGGCGCACGATGGCCAGCAACTCGGGCTCGGGCAGGGCGCGGATGTAGGCGGGGTTGTCGCGGTTCATCACGAACACCAGGGCGCGCACCGGCCCGTCGTCGGTGGCGCAGCTGATCCAGCGCGGCAGGTACGCCCCGGTGGACATCTCGCGTTCCCACAGCGCGGGGAAAAAATCGGGCACGGCATGGCCGGCCAGCCGGTACACCACGCCCCGGCACGAGCCGCCGCGGTCCAGCCCGAACACCAGCCCGGGGCATTCCGGCGTGCCGCGGTTCACCCGCGACCACAGGCACAGGGCCCGGTGATGCCCGCGCAGGGTGGCCAGGCGGCGTTCCCGGTATTCGAATTCGGGCCGCCAGATCAGCGAGCCATAGCCGTAGACCCAGACGTCCTCGCCCTGGCGCCAGTGTCTCAGGGCGTCGTCGAGCGAGGCGCGCCGTTCTTCGGGCGTCCAGAGGCGGAAAGGGACGGGGGTGGAGGGCGGCGGGGTCACGGCGCGGGCGTCTCGTCTTGCGGGGGATTGCGGTTGGCCCACCCGCCGGCGCTCAGCGCCACGGCATAGGCCCAGAACAGGGGGGCGACACCAATTACCGCACCCAGCGCACCGAAGGTCAACGGCAGCGAGACCTGCGAAGCGTTGACGAACGCCATGCGCAGGCCCACCGCCTCGGCGGCGCGGCCGTGCGGCGTGTGCTGGTGCAGCAGCGACAGCATGCTGGGCTGGCAGCAGCCCAGGGCCAGCCCCAGGATGAAAGACAGGCCGATCAGGACGGTAACGTCGGTGAACAGCGGATAAACCAGGAAATCGACCACCGTGATCGCCATGGCGGCGCGCACCAGCGTCCAGGACCGCACGCGGGCCTGGATATAGGGCAATACCAGGCGGATAAGGAACGTTCCCAGCGCGAAGGCGGCCAGTATGCTGCCGATCGTGGTGGCGGACAGCCCGATGGCCACCCCGAACAGGGGCACCACGAACAGGTGGGTATCCCAGGCGCCGGACAGGATGGTGTTGACCATCATAATGCGGCGCAGCGCGGGAAGCTTCAGCAGTTCGGTGACGCGGCGGCGCGCCACTTCGCGGGCGGGCGGCTGGATCTGCCCGTCGACGGCCCGCAGCGCGGGCTGCAGCCGGCGCAGGCCGGCCAGGGCCAGCAGCGGCCCCAGGGCCAGGATGCCGAAGGCCAGCCGCGAGCCCAGGTGGTCGATCGCCAGGCCGGCGATCAGCGGGCCGCTGAAGCCCGAGCCCGCCATGGCCAGCGACAGCCACGAAAAATTGCGCAGGCGGCGCTGCGGCTCGGCATGGCCCAGCACGTCCTGGGTGGCCACCTGATGCAGCATGAAGCCGATGCCGATGCTGCACGCCGACAGCATCAGGGCCGCCTGGGTCTGGGCCGCGAAGGGCAGCAGGGTGCCCAGCACCACCAGCGCGTTGCCCAGCATGACGGGGCGGCGCACGCCGACGCGGTCGATCCATTGCCCGGCGCGCACCGACATCAGCATGGGAATGACGGCGAAAACCGCCACCAGGCTGCCCACCACGAAGGTGGACAGGCCCAGTTGCAGGGCGGTCAGCGAGACGGTGATGCGTCCCCCTGTCAGGGCCACGTGGTTGAGCATGGCAACCAGGCACAGCAGCCTCGCGCCGGAAAATTCCGTCGCGGCAGGGGCAGGCGAAGGGAAAGGAGATGGGGCGGACACGGCGGTAACTGCGGCCATTCTGACCTTATCTTCGAGTAGTGTCGAGCCGGTGCCCGGCCGCGCCAGGGCACCGGGGGGACGGGCCACCGGGCCGAATAACCGGGCCGTTAGCGGGCAACTGGGGCCAATTGGGCGGCAGATCGGCGGTGTTGGCGGTTTCGGCGGGGGGCGCGCCGTGCGTCCCGGCGGGGCCCGTGCTGTGTCGTTATTGCAACGGCGCGCGGCGGGCGCGCCGCCGCGCGGGCCGTGGGAGAATACGCGCCATGGATATTTCGCCTGTCCCGATTCCCGCGGCAGCCGCCGACGCGCGCTGCGA
>Ga0182737_1000453_pt1 | contig 57972 bp, 44 predicted proteins | sample eDN5th30CBELigOP_FD_128878 | JGI IMG/M metagenome (GOLD analysis project Ga0182737, IMG submission 128878) | Enriched Organic Plus compost microbial communities from Emeryville, California, USA - eDNA 5th pass 30_C BE-Lig OP (version 2) (version 2) ...
CTTGATCTTGATCGTGACGGCCTTGGCCATGGTCGAACCTCATCCGGCGGGCTCGATCCCGCGCGCGGCAATATAAAAAGGCCGGCGAAGCCCGGCCAGGAAGATGTGTGGGACATGCCGCATCGGCCGTTGCAAGTCAAGACCCGTTGCGTCGCCCCTGAACCGCCGAAGGTTCCGAATTTGCGTGGAACACGCCAAATTCCTGTCATAACGGGCGTTTTTTCTGGATGATCCCGTGAAATCCGCCCCTCGCCAATCAGCCGCCGCGGCGCAGGGCGAGCCGGCCGATGGCGAAGACGGCGTAAAGCCCGAACAGTCCGGCGATCGCCACCGCGAATCCATGGGGAATGATGCGGTCAAAGCCGAATCCCACCAGCGGCGGCCCCAGCATCATGCCGAGATTGTACAGCACGATGAACGCGGCGTTGGCGCTGGCCAGGTCGGCGCGGTCGGTGAACCGCGCGCCCAGATGCGCCAGGCCAACCGTGTAAAGACCACCGCCGACGCCGCCCCAGGCCAGCAGCAGGATTTCCAGCCCCCACGGAACCCGCGTGGCCAGCGGCATGCAGGCGGAGGCGACGAGGCCGAACAGGCCGATCAGCAGCAGCAGCCGGCGCCGGTCCATGCGGTCGGAGATCAGGCCGATGGGAATCTGCAACAGCATGCCGCCCAGCGCGACGAAGCTGACCAGGAACGCCGCCTGCTGTTCAGTATAGCCAAGGCGCAGTCCATACAGGGGCAGCAGGCTGAAGCCGCCGGTTTCCACCGCGCCGAAGACGAAAGCGGCGAAGGTGGCGAGGGGCGCCGCCAGAATGAAGAAGCCCACGGAGTGGCTGGAGCTGTGGTCAAGCTCTGGCGTGACGTCGCGGGCGTGCATCAATGGCGCGAGCCCCAGCGCCATCAGCGCCGCGCCGGTGAGATAGGGGGCCCAGCCAGCGGTTCCGACCAGGCTCAGAATGAATGGCCCGGCGGCGAAGCCAAGCGACAGGAAGGTGGCGTAGACGCCCATCACCAGGCCGCGCCTTGAGGCGGGCGCGGCGGCGTTGATCCAGTATTCCGACAGCACGAACAGGGCGCCGAGCGCCGCGCTGTAAAAGAAGCGCAGCACGAACCAGGCCGGCAGCCAGGGCAGGGCGCGGAAGGCCAGCAAGGTCACGGCGGTGAGGCCAATGGCGAGGGCGATCATCGCCCGCACGCCCAGCGCCGCGGCCAGGCGCGGCACGAACGGCATCACCAGGATGCTGGCGAAACCGGCCATGGCGGTGTTGAGGCCGATCATGCCGCCGGAGGCACCCATGCGCTCCATCTCCAGCGACAGCAGCGGGATCGACAGGCTGAGGCCGACGCCGATCAGTGAAACCAGCAGGATGGCGCTGGCGAGGGCGCGCAGATTGAGTGGCTCTGATGGCGCCTCGTCCGCGTCCGGCTTTGCGGGAATTGCTCCTGAAGCGTCTGTCACAGTTCCTCGCGCTGAAATCCGCCCCGCTTCGGATTGTAGAAGGGAACGGGCAGTTCATGGTGAAAGCCAAGGGCCGTGCGCTGCTCCAGTTCCTTCAGCACCACCGTGGTGATGGACGGCAGATCAAGCTGGCGCGCTTCTTCAATCTCAACCCAGACAAGTTCCGTCAGTTCGGTGTCGGCGGTGACGACGCCGTCGATGCGCTCGGCGATCTGGCTGGCGTCAACCGCGAAGAACCGGGTGTCGAAGCGTTTGGGGCGTCCGGGCGGCGTGATGGCGCGGGCGATGAAGCGCAGCGGCTCCAGGTCCGGCGTCACCCCGTGGCCGGCGAACTCGCTCCATGGCCCCTGGGGCGTGCGTTTTACCGGCGCGTCAAGCTTGCGGCCGAGAAGCAGGCCGGTTTCCTCGAAGGTCTCGCGGATGGCGGCCAGCGCCAGGGCGCGGCCGCGCGAGGCCGCCGGCCGCACGGTGCGGGTCAGCAGCTTTTCGCCGACGACCGGGTGAAGATCGTTCACCGGCGTCATGAAGCGGTCGTTGGTCTCGATGCGGCCGCCGGGGAAGACGAATTTCCCGGGCATGAAACGGTGGCCCTGGTGGCGACGGCCCATCAGCACCTTCGGATGCGCGCCCGTGCGGTCGAGGATGATGAGGGTGGCGGCGTTGCGCGGCCGGATCGTCGGGAACACCGGTTCGTTACGCTCGCTCTCCACCAGCATCTCCTCGTCGGTCATGGTCGTGGCTGCAGCCGTCATGGCGTCTCTCCCTTGTCGCGCGGCCGTTCGTTCCAGGCCTGGCGCCCGGCGCGGCCGCTTTCCGTATTCTGGTTCAGCTGTGGCGGGGGGCCGGGCGCGGCGGCCCGCCGTCCGCCAGATGGACGTTGTCGTCCCCGTCGCCGAAGCCGTGCATGCGATGCGCCCATTGCAGGCCAATGACGGCGCCCTTCACAGGCTGCATCAGCCAGAGGCCGAGGATGATGGTCAGGGCCGGCCACAGGCTCATGTGCGCCCACACCGGCCATTCCATATAAGTCTCGGCCAGCAGAATGCCCGTGCCGACGATGTGGGCGACGATGGTGATGACCAGATAGGGCGGCAGGTCATCGGCGCGATGGTGGCTCAACTCTTCGCCACAGGCGGCGCAGGCCGGGTTCACCTTGAGGAAGCGGCCGAAAATCCGGCCTTCGCCACAGGCCGGACACCGCCCCGCCCAGCCGCGGCGCATGGCCGGAACCAGCTCGCGCGGCGGTTCGCCCGCGTAAGGGGATTGCAATTCAAGGCCCATGGTCACTCCCGCCGGCTTTGCGCGTACGCTGTCCGGACTGTTGTAATCCCCGTTGCGGCACGGGGAAAGCCTGGCTGGGGGAAGGCAGGGCTGCGCCGATGGCAGGCGCCAGGGGCAGGGCCGGGGGAAAACGCCCTGCGACGCTCCCAAGCTCCCTGTTTCCTGCCCCCGGAACAGACGCTTCCAACCCCGGATGAAAGCTGCGCGCCGGGCGCCTGGAGCGCTGAGAGCCGGCCGCTCAGCGGCTCCTGCCGGGCAGGCTGCGGTCGAGCCTGGCCTGCTTTGCCTTCTTCTGTTCGGCGAGGCGGCCTTTCAGCCCTTTGGGCGCCTTGCCGCCGGATTTGCCCTTGCCGTCTTTCCTCGCGCCAATCTTGCGGCCGGAGAGGCGCGAACGGCCGCCGCCAGCCCGGCCCATCAGCTCGAAACGAAGGGCGCCGGCGATGGGCGCGGCTTCGGCCAGGCGCACTTCCACCTGATCGCCGAGGCGCAGGGTGTCGCCGGTGCGGGAGCCGACCAGGGCGTGCAGCGATTCATCGTGCCGGTAGAACTCGTCGCCGATGGTGGCGGCAGGCACGAAGCCGTCGGCGCCGGTGTCGGCCAGGCGCACGAACAGGCCGGCGCGGGTGACGCCGGAAATCTGGCCCTGGAAAGTCGCGCCAATGGCGTCTGCCAGATGATGGGCGATCAGCCGGTCGATGGTTTCGCGTTCGGCCGCCATGGCCCGGCGCTCGGCCACCGAGATCTGCGCGGCGATTTCGTTGAGTTGCGAGCGGGTGGTGGCGGCCGGCAGGCCGTCATGGCCCAGCTTGCCGACGGTGATCAGCGCCCGGTGGACGATGAGGTCGGCGTAGCGGCGGATTGGCGAGGTAAAATGGGCGTAGCGGCGCAGGTTGAGGCCGAAATGGCCGCAATTGTCGGCGGAATATTCCGCCTGGGCCTGGGAGCGCAGCACCACCTCGTTGATGAAGGTCTTGTGCCGCGTGCCCTCAACCTGGGCGAGGATGCGGTTGAACAGCTCCGGCCGCACGTTGCCGGTTTTGGGCAGCTTGATGCCGATGGAAGCCATGACTTCGCCAAGGCCACGCATCTTCTCCAGCGAGGGCTCGTCATGGATGCGGTAAAGCAGGGGCGAGCCAGCGCGCTCCAGGGTCTCCGCCGCGCAGACGTTGGCGAGGATCATGAATTCCTCGATCAGCCGGTGGGCGTCGAGGCGCGGCGGGATGATCACCCGGTCGAGCATGCCGTCGGCGTCAAGCAACAGCTTGCGCTCGGGCAAATCCAGCGCCAGCGGCGAGCGTTTGTCGCGCGCCTCGGCCAGCGCCCCATAGGCCGCCCACAGCGGTTTCAGCACCGGCTCCAGCAATGGGCCGGTAACGTCGTCGGGCAGGCCGTCGATGGCTGCCTGCGCCTGCTGGTAGGCCAGTTTCGCCGCCGAACGCATCATCACCCGATGCACCGAATGGCGCAGCTTGCGGCCGTGGGCATCGATGACGATGCGCATGGCCAGGGACGGCCGGTCCTCGTGCGGGCGCAACGAGCACAGATCGTTGGAGATGCGCTCCGGCAGCATCGGCACGACCCGGTCGGGGAAATAGACCGAATTGCCGCGTTCGCGCGCCGTGCGGTCCAGCTCGCCGCCAGGGCGCACGTAAGCCGCCACATCAGCGATGGCGACGGTGAGCACGAAGCCGCCGGGGTTGTTGGGGTCCTCATCCACGGCGGCGTGCACGGCGTCGTCGTGGTCCTTGGCGTCCGCCGGGTCGATGGTGATGAGCGGCAGCTCCCGCCAGTCCTCGCGGCCGCTCATGCCCAGCGGGCGGGCCGCTTCCGCCTCGGCCAGCGCCGCCGGCGAAAAAACATGCGGAATGCCATGGGCGTAGATCGCCAGAAGGCTGACCGCCTTCTCCGACGACAGCGAGCCGAGGCGTTCGCGCACCCGGGCGTGCGGCCGGGCGAAGCGGCCGATCTTCGACACGCTGACCGACACGAGGTCGCCGTCCTTCGCCTCGCCGGCGTCGCCGGGGCGGATTTCCAGCGGCTCCCTGCCGAGGCTCTTCTTGTCGACAGGCTCGATCCAGCCGCCGCCTTCAGGCAGGGCGCGGAACACGCCCAGCGTCTGCGGATTGGCGCGGCCGATGATCTTGATGGGACGACCGGTGTAAGCCGGGCCGCCATCTGGCTCCGGCAGCCTTGAAACACGCAGCAGGGCGCGGTCGCCGACGCCGGGCGTGGGCTGATGGCCTTTGGCGGGGCGGCGCGGCAGATTGATGATGATCCGCGGCGGTTCGTCGTCACTGTTCCACTCGGCCGGGCGGGCGATGAGTTCGCCGTCGTCATCACGGCCGGTAATGTCGGCCAGCACCACCGGCGGGAGGCCGGCTGCGTCGTGCAGGGCGCCGTGGCGACGGTTGATGAGACCGTCCTCCTCCAGCTCCTTCAGCAGCCGTTTCAGCCAGATGCGCTGGTCGCCGCTGATGCCGAAGGCCCGGACGATATCGCGCTTCGCCACCTTGCCGGGGGCCGAATTGATGAAGGCGACAATGGCCTCGCGCGTCGGCAGCCCCGCCGGCGCATCGCCGTCCGCGGGTTCCGTCAGGCTGTCGGGCAGCGCCACAGCCTCCGCGAGGCGCTGCGCGGCTTCCTTGCGGGCGGCGCGAGAGCGGGTGGCGCGCGGCGCGGCGCGGGAAGGGGACGGGCGTTTGGAGCCGGGACGGGTCAAGACTTTTCCGGAGCTGGAGCATTTCGAGGAAAGTGGGCCCACGTTTCCTGAAGAAAATGCATCAATACAAAAAGCTGGCGGCGCGCCATGATCATCTGGCGGCCTCAAGGCGCAGTTCCACTGTGGCGCATGCTTCAGCCCGACAACAGGGCGGAAGGCGCGTCCGGGCGGCGCAAGCCCCTGTTTGCCACGAACCTGCGGCAAAAGCGAGACAATCGGCGGGCGGCTCAGGGGCCTCAGGCGTCGTCAGCTGGCCATGCGCCAGGGGGCCCGGCGTGCAGGACCGTGACCCGCGCCCCGGCGAGCCGGTGAAACAGCCGCTTGCGGCGCAGGATCGGGGTCCAGTCGTAAAGGAACATTTCGGCGGGGCGCCACAACACCACCCAGCCAATGATCACCAGGCTTTCACTGATCACCCGCGCGAACGGGTTGTCGTAGTTCTGCGCAACGGCCCAGCTCAGGAACATGAACAGGCTGAGCATGACGAAGCCGATGGACAGCGCGATCCGCCCGTCGCGGAACAGGGTTTTCATTTCCCGCGCTTCCCCCGCCTCACGGCTGCGAAACCAGCCGTTGATCGCCTGCTGGAGATCGGAGTCGCGATGCCTGTCAGGGTCGGCGGACTGCAGATGCACGATGATGCGGATCGGCTGGTTTTTCGGAAGATCCTGCGCCTGGTCGAGAATGTACTGTTCGGCGTCGGGCGCGAGATCGCGTTCACGGAAAGGAAAAGGGTCGAGCGTGTTGAACAGCTGCGCGCTGTCTGTCAGCCGCAGGGCGATCGCGCCCGTGTCGCCGGTGTCTTCCATTCCGTTCCCCAACGTCCCGGACCGGCGGACGTTGATCGCGCCAATGCCGCGCGCCGGCGCTTCACGACTGGAATGAAACGTCGAGCAGGGGCGCAACGTCAATCTTTCTTTCGAATACCCCGAAGGCGGTCGCCTGGTCGGCTGCCTGCTGCAATTCGGCGATGAGCGCATCGTCGATCCGGGTGTTGCTGGCGCGGTTGACGTCGAAAGCCCGCAGCAGCACCTCCTCCGGCATGCCGGTCAGGCGGGAATTGTAGGCTGCATAGGTGGGGATATTGCCGTTGATCCAGTCGATGCCCCTGCGCACGCGGTCGCGGAACGCGGCCAGCTGCGCGCGCTTGCTCGCGATGGCCGCCTGGGACGCCACCAGCAGCATGATCGACGGCGTCAGCCCCTGGCCGTCGCGCAGCACGCGGGCGCCGGCGCGCAGCACCACCTGGGAGATGAAGGGGTCCCAGATCGCCCAGGCGTCGATGCGGCCGCCGCTGAAGGCGGGCAGGGCCTCCGGCGGGGCCATGAAGCGGATATTGACTTCCCGTGGATCGACGCCGGCCTCCTTCAGCGCCGCCTTGATCAGGAATTCGCCCCAGCCGCCACGGGTGCCGGCGACGGTCTTGCCGCGCAGATCGGCGACGCTGCGGATGCTGGAGCTGTCGCGCACGACGATGGCCTGGCCAGCCGGAGCATTGCGCACGGCGGCGATGGCGCGGATCGGCGCGCCGTTGCCGAAGACGGTGAGCACCGAGAAATCGCCGGTGTAGCCCACATCCAGCGCGCCGGCGTTGATGGATTCCAGAATCGGCGCGGCGCTCTGGAATTCGCTCCAGCGCAGGTCGAAGGGCAGGCCGCCGCCGTTGCCGGAGGCCTCGATCAACGAGCGCAGGCCGCCTTTCTGGTTGCCGATGTTGAGCTGGGCGCTGGCTGCCGCCTGCGCCGGCCCGCCCCGGGCGGCGAGGCCGGCGCCGAGGGCCAGCGCGCCGGGGACCAGGCGCAGGAAGGCGCGACGGTCAGTGACGACAGGAGGACGGGGCGGGGAAAAATCAGACAAGGGAACCTCCGGGCAAAGCAGGCTTCCCCCAGTGGGCACGCGGCCCCTGTTCTGGTCAATTGCATGAAATCAAAAGAAAAAATGATTCTATACGCCGCCGGCCCGGTGGGCGGGCGTGGTCGCCGGCGCGCAGTTGGCCGGTCAAATTTTCTCCGCCCGCCCTGGGGACAACGCAAGGGGGGCTGAGGGGCGATATCCAGACACATCAGGTCCGGCGCATGAGGCCATGCGCCGGCGCCCAGCATGTCGTTGCGTCATGCGTCCCAGGGCGGCGTATCATCGCCAGCGTCATCAACCGGGGGCGCAGCTTTCTTGGCGGCGGTCTTCCTGGTCGTGGTTTTCGCCGTCGCGGTTTTTGTCGTCGTCTTGCTGGCGGCGGTCTTGCTGGCGGCGGTCTTTCGGGCGGCGGGTTTCTTCACGGGCGCGCCGTCGTCGCCTTCGGTATCCGCGGCGGCCTTTTTCGCGGTCTTCGCCGCCGGTTTGGTCGCCGCCTTCTTCGTGGTTTTGGCGGCGGTCTTGCGCGCTGGTTTTTTGCCGCCGCCGGACTCGCGCTTCTTCTTCAGCAGCTCCACCGCCTCCTCGAACGTCACCGCGTCCTGGGTCATGGTCCGGGGCAGGGTGGCGTTGGTGGTTCCGTCGGTGACATAGGGGCCGTAACGGCCGGCCTTGACGACGATTGGCTTGTTGCTTTCCGGGTCGGCTCCCAGTTCGCGGCCCGGATCAGCCGCGCCGCCGCGCCGGCCGCCGCCCTGCTCCTTGGCGATGATCAGGTCGATGGCGCGGTTGCCGCCAATCTCCAGAACGTCGTCGTCGCGGCCGATATTGGCGTAGACCTTGCCATGCTGGACATAGGGACCGAAGCGGCCGATGCCGGCGAGGATGGGCTCGCCGGTTTCAGGATGCCTGGCCACCTCGCGCGGCAGCGACAGCAGCGCCAGGGCCTTTTCCAGATCGACCGAGCCGGGGCTGGTTCCCTTGGGCAGGCTCTGGCGTTTCGGCTTCTCGCCTTCGCCAAGCTGGGCGTAGGCGCCGAAGCGGCCGTCGCGAACGGTCACTTCAAGGCCGGTGGCCGGATCGGTTCCGAGGCTGCGCACGCCGGGGCGGCCCTCGTCGCCGCCAGCCTCCTGATCCGCGCCCTGGGCCAGCTGGCGCGTGTAACGGCATTCCGGGTAATTGGAGCAGCCGATGAACGAGCCGAAGCGGCCGAGCTTCAGCGACAGCTGGCCGGTTCCGCACGAGGGGCAGACGCGCGGATCGACGCCGTCCTCCCGTTTCGGGAAAATGTGGGGACCCAGATATTCGTTGAGGGCGTCGATCACCTCGGTGGTGCGCAGCCCCTTGGCGCCGTCGATGGCGACGATGAAATCACGCCAGAAATCGTTGAGCACCGCCTTCCAGTCGATCTCGTGATTGGAGACGCGGTCGAGCTGCTCCTCCAGATCGGCGGTGAAATCGTATTCCACATAGCGGCGGAAGAAGTTTTCGAGGAAGGCGACGACGATGCGGCCGCGATCATCCGGCGCCAGACGCTTCTTCTCGATGCGCACATAGTCGCGGTCCTTCAGCACCTGCAGCACCGAGGCGTAGGTGGAAGGGCGGCCGATGCCAAGCTCTTCCATGCGCTTGACGAGGCTGGCCTCGGAATAGCGCGGCGGCGGCTCGGTGAAGTGCTGGCTGGCGTCAATGCTGCGCTTCTTCAGCGCTTCGCCCTGGCTCATCGGCGGCAGACGACGGTTGTCCTCCTCATCGTCGCCGTCGTCACGGCCTTCCTGATACAGTTTCAGGAAGCCATCGAACTTCACCACCTGGCCAGTGGCGCGCAACTCAAGGTTCCGGCCGCCGGCCTTCGCGCCGATATCGACCGTGGTGCGCTCCAGCAGCGCCGACTCCATCTGGCTGGCGATGGTGCGGGTCCAGATCAGCTCGTAGAGGCGGGCCTGCTCGGCGTCGACATGGCGGGCCACCTCGGACGGCTTGCGAGCAAGATCGGTGGGGCGGATGGCCTCGTGCGCTTCCTGCGCGTTCTTGGCCTTGGCCGAATATTTGCGCGGAGCGGACGGCACGTAAGCATCGCCATACATCTGGCCGATGACCTTGCGGGTCTGGGCGATGGCCTCCGGGGCCATGTCGACGCCATCGGTTCGCATATAGGTGATGAGGCCGACAGTCTCGCCGCCGATTTCGACGCCTTCATACAGCTTCTGGGCGGCGCGCATGGTGGCGGCCGGGGCGAGGCCGAGCTTGCGCGAGGCTTCCTGCTGCAGGGTGGAGGTGGTGAACGGCGGCCATGGATGGCGCTTCGCCGGCTTCGCCTCCACCGAGGCGACGGTGAACTGCGCCTTGTCCAGATCGGCCCTGAACGCCTCCGCTTCCGCGCCGGAGCCAATGTCGAGGCGGGTGATCTTCTTGCCGTCGGCGCCGACCAGACGCGCCTCGAACGGCGCGTCCTTCGTCGTCGACAGGTGGGCGACGAGCGACCAGTACTCGCGGCTGACGAAGGTTTCGATCTCGCGCTCACGGTCACAGACGAGGCGCAGGGCCACCGACTGGACGCGGCCGGCGGAACGGGCGCCGGGCAGCTTGCGCCACAGCACCGGCGACAGGTTGAAGCCAACCAGATAATCGAGGGCGCGGCGGGCCAGATAGGCGTCGACCAGCGCCTGGTCGATGGCGCGCGGCGCCGCCATGGCGGCCTGGATGGAATCGCGGGTGATGGCGTTGAAGGTCACGCGCTCCACGTCCACGCCCTTCAGAACCTTTTTCTGGTTCAGGGCCTCCAGCACGTGCCAGGAGATGGCCTCGCCCTCGCGATCCGGGTCGGTGGCGAGAATGAGCTTGTCAGCGCCTTTCACCGCTTTGGCGATGTCCGACAGGCGTTTGGCGCCGCGGTCCTCCAGCTCCCACACCATCGCGAAGTCATGCTCCGGATCGACGGAGCCGTCTTTCGCCGGCAGGTCGCGGATATGGCCGAACGACGCCAGGACCTCATAGTCCTTGCCCAGATATTTGTTGATTGTCTTCGCTTTCGCCGGAGACTCGACGACGACGACTTTCATGGGCTGCCACTGTCCATTGCGGTGAGGGAGCCGGCGTATAACCCGCGAAGCGGGCCGGTTCGCCGGCGTGAACGCGCCGGAACGGCGATGGGCCATTCGTGGGCGCGGGCGGAATATGGGCGTCGCGCAGCCCGCCGGCAATCAAGGATAACAGGCCAGGCGGCGGACATGGTTTCAGGGTCCGGATGAATGGGTCAAAGCCGGCGACCTGTCAAATCGCCGGACAATCGCGCCTTTGGCCGCGTCCGGGCCGGGGCACGGGTTTAAGCCCTTCTGGCGTTGCCGTCAGATCAGCGGCAGGGCGCGCTCCAGCAGCCTGGGGGCGAGGTCGCCGACGTTATTGGCGCCATAGATGCGACGCGGCGTCGCCAGGCGCGTGCGCGCCCAGGCTTCGGCGACGGCGGCCGGGGCGGAGCGGCGCAAGGCGGCGGCGGTCGCAAGGCCGGCCAGGCGATCGGCGGCGAAACGGGCCCGCCATTCCGGGTTGTCGCCGCGCAGGGCGTCGCCCAGATCCTTCGCCGCTTCCGCCACGCCTGGCATGCCCCCCGCTTCCTCCGCCAGCTGACCGGCCACGGCGACCATCTCATCGGCCTCGCGGCTGGCGGCGCGCAACACGTCCAGGGCCATGATATTGCCGGGGCCCTCCCAGATGGCGTTCAGGGGCGCTTCGCGGTAGAGCCGCGCCATCGGACCTTCCTCCACGTAGCCGTTGCCGCCGAGGCACTCCAGCGCCTCATAGATGAAGCCCGGGGCTGTCTTGCAGACAAAAAACTTGGCGGCCGGCGTCACCACGCGGGCGAACGCCGCCTCGGCCGGGTCGGAGCCGGCGGCGTCAAAGCTGGCGGCAAGGCGCAGGGTGAGGGCGGTGATCGCCTCCATCTCCAGCGCCAGATCGGCCAGCACCAGGGTCATGGCCGGCTGGTCCACCAGCTTCCTGCCGAAGGCCATGCGGTGGCGGGCGTGGTGAATGGCCTGGGCCAGGGCCATGCGCATCAGGCCGTTGGAGCCGCTGACGCAATCGAGCCGCGTGTATTGCACCATGCTGATGATGGTGCGCACGCCGCGCCCCTCGTCGCCCAGCCGCCAGCCGAAGGCGGCGACGAACTCCACCTCCGACGAGGCGTTGGAGCGATTGCCCAGCTTGTCCTTCAGCCGCTGGAAGCGCAGGCCGTTGACCGATCCGTCCGGGCGGAAGCGGGGCACGAGGAAGCAGGTGAGGCCCCCGGGGGCCTGGGCCAGCACCAGGAAGGCGTCGCACATGGGCGCCGACATGAACCATTTGTGGCCGGTGATCTCGTATTCATCGTCCTGAACCGGGGCGGCCGTGGTCGTGTTGGCGCGCACGTCGGCGCCGCCCTGCTTCTCGGTCATGCCCATGCCGAGATTGACGCTGCGCTTTTCCCAGAACGGCAGGAAACGTGGATCGTACTGGCGTGAGCGCACGAAGGGCAGCCACTGGCTCAGGCGCTCCGGCGCGACGGCGAGGCTGGCCAGTGAGGCGTGGGTCATGGTCAGCGGGCAGACATGACCGGCCTCGACGCCCGAAATGACGCTGAGCCGGGCCGAGCGGGCCACATGGCCGCGCCCCTGGAAACTGTTCGCGCCGGGGAGGTTTTTCCCGGGACCGCTCTTGCCCACGCCATTGCCAGCGCCGTTCTTTCCAGCGCCGTTCCTGGCGGGGGGCTGGGCGCCAGTGTCGCTCCCGCCCATCCGGTCCCAGGTGGACGCGTGCAGGCCAGCCTCCATGCTGGCGGCCATCAATGCGTGCCAGGCGGGGTGAAACTCCACCTGATCGGCGCGCTCGCCCCGGGCGTTATGGGTGCGCAGCTTTGGCGGATTTTCGTTGGCGAGGCGGCCGAGCTCAAAGCGCTCCGCCGCGCCCCAGGCCTCGCCGAAGGAGAGCAGCCCCTCCTGCACGGGATCGACGCCGTTGGCGGTCAGGGCGTCAAGCAGCGGCTGGTCGAGCGTCACCAGATTGACGTCGACAAAGGGTGGGGCCTGGTTGAAAACCCGGTGCGTATCATATGCCGACATGCGATGCCCCTTGCCCCCCTTCAGCCGGTTTCCAACGGCCCGTCATTCGCGTATTTTTTATAAAGCATAGTGTGGCGGAGGCCGGGCGCAACCCGAAGCGGGATTTAAAGACAAGGAAGGGCGGCTGGCCTGGAGGCGTCAAAAAACAGGGCCGGCGCCGGCTTCTTTTCAAAAACGGACGGGTCCGAAATCCGCGCGGATGACCGGATGGCGGCCATTCCGGCGACGATCGCGCCGGCGCGCCTGTTGACGGCGCCTGGTCGCGGCGGAAATGATGCGCTGTCCCGGATGGGTTTCTTTCCCCAGCCGCCCATGGCCCGGAGCCGGCTTTTCCGCCGTATCCTGCCGTATCGCCTGTCCGGTTTTTCCCGGTTTCTTGCGGATGATCCCGATTCCCCATATAGGCGGGCCCCAGCATGAGCGCGTCCCCATCCCTCCCGGTATTTCCGCACCGTCACCTGCTCGGCATCGAAGGGCTGACGGCGGCCGAACTGACCACGCTTCTCGACATGGCCGATGAGGCCGTGGCGGTGAGCCGCCAGGTCGAGAAAAAGCGCGCGACCCTGCGGGGCCGCACGCAGATCAACCTGTTCTTCGAGCCCTCGACCCGGACACAGTCATCATTCGAGATCGCCGGCAAGCGTCTCGGGGCCGACGTGATGAACATGTCGGTGGCCTCCTCTTCCGTGAAGAAGGGCGAGACGCTGATCGACACGGCGATGACCCTCAACGCCATGCGGCCAGACATCATCGTCGTCCGCCACGCCCAGGCGGGGGCGGTGCAACTGCTCTCGCAAAAAGTGGCGTGCTCGGTGGTCAACGCCGGTGACGGCGCGCACGAGCACCCAACCCAGGCGCTGCTCGACGCCCTGACCATCCGCCGCAACAAGGGGCGGATCGAGGGACTGATCGTGGCGGTGTGCGGGGATATCCTGCATTCGCGCGTCGCCCGCTCGAATATTCTCGCCCTGCAATGCCTTGGCGCCCGGGTGCGCTGCGTGGCGCCGACGACGCTGCTGCCGCCGGCGATCGAGCGCTTCGGCGTGGAGGCGCACACCGACATGAAGTCGGGCCTGAAGGACGCCGACATCATCATGATGCTGCGCCTGCAGCGCGAGCGGATGAGCGGCTCGTTCATTCCTTCCAGCAAGGAATATTTCCGTTACTGGGGCCTGGACGAGGAAAAGCTGGCCTTCGCCAGACCCGACGCGCTGGTGATGCATCCGGGGCCGATGAATCGCGGCGTGGAGATTTCCAGCGAAGTCGCCGACGGCGGCCGTTCGCTGATCCGCGAACAGGTGGAGATGGGCGTCGCCGTGCGCATGGCGGTGCTCGAGGCGGTGGCGCAGCACCTGCCGGATTACTGACTGGCTGCATCGTAAACAGACCCGCGGCGACACGGTGGCCAGGAGCCCGCTGATGACCAATACGCTGACGACCAACCCGCTGATGACCGTCCGGACGCTCGTCAACGCTGACCTGCTCGATCCGGCCACTGGCCGCCGGCAGCGCGGCGCGGTGCTGATCCGCGACGGCCTGATCGCCGACGTGGTTCGCGGCGCGGCGCCGGCGAGCCCGGAGGGGGCGGACGTTATCGACTGTCGGGGCGCGCTGGTGGCCCCGGGGGTCGTCGACATGCGCGCCTTCCTTGGCGAGCCGGGGGCCGAGTATCGCGAAACGCTGAAAACCGCCAGCCGCGCCGCCGCCGCCGGCGGCATAACCACCCTGGTGTCGACGCCGGAAACCAGTCCGCCGGTGGACAGCGCCGCGACCGTGGACTTCATCCGCCGCCGGGCGCGCGACAACGCCATTGTCCACGTCGCCCCCGCCGCGGCGCTGACGCGGGGCCTGGAAGGGCTGGAGCTGGCGGAATACGGCCTGTTGCTCGAAGCTGGCGCCGTCGCCTTCACCGACGGGATGCGCTCCATCGCCAACGCCCGCGTCATGCAGCGGGCCATGGCCTATGCGCGCAATTTCGATGCGCTGGTGATGCACCACACCGAGGACGCCGATCTCACCGGCGACGGCGTGGCCACGCCGGGCGAGCTGGCCAGCCGCATGGGGCTGACCGCCGCGCCGCGCGAGGCTGAAACCATCATGCTGGAGCGCGACCTGCGCCTGGTGCGGATGACCGGCGGGCGTTATCACGCGGCGATGATCACCCACGCCCAGTCGGTGGAGCTGATCCGCCAGGCCAAGGACGAAGGCCTGCCGGTGACCTGCGGCGTCTCGATCAATCATCTGGCGCTGAACGAGCATGACATCAGCGGCTACCGCACCTTCTTCAAGCTGCGGCCGCCGCTGCGCCCGGAGGAGGACCGGCTGGCGCTGCTGGAGGCGCTGGAGGACGGCGTCATCGACGTCATCGTGTCCGACCACAATCCCCAGGACGTGGAGGCCAAGCGCCTGCCGTTCGGCGAGGCGGCGGCCGGGGCCATCGGCCTGGAGACGCTGCTGCCGGTGGCGCTGCGACTGGCCAACGCCGGCTCCGTGAGCCTGGCCCGGGTCCTCGACGCCCTGACCACGCGGCCGGCGGGCCTGCTCGGCCTGCCATGCGGCCGGCTGGCGAAAGGCGCGGCGGCGGACCTCATCGTGACCGATACGGACAGCGCCTGGATCTACGCGCGCGAGGCGATCCGCTCCCGCTCGAAGAACACGCCGTTCGAAGGCGGCCGCATGGAAGGCCGGGTGCTGCGCACCCTGGTCAGCGGCGTCGATGCGCACGTCGCGGACTGATCCGCCCCGGGTTACCCCCCAAGGCGCACCACAGGCGCACCTCAGGCACACGCCACGTATCTGCAGCATGGCGCCGGTTGCGCCCAAGGCCGGGAGATCGGGATGAACGCATGGCTCGACGGCGCGCCGGTGGGCGCGCATGGCTGGCAACTGGCCGCGGCGGCGCTGGCGGTTGGCTATTTGCTCGGCTCCATTCCCTTTGGCATGATCTTCACCCGCCTGTTCGGGGCGGGCGATTTGCGCAAGATCGGCTCCGGCAACATTGGCGCCACCAATGTGCTGCGCACTGGCCGCAAGGGGCTGGCGGCGGCGACGCTGCTCTGCGATGCGCTGAAGGGCACGCTTGCGGTGCTGCTGGCGGCGCCGTTCGGCCTGCTGCCGGCGCTGGCGGCGGCGCTGGGCGCCTTTCTCGGCCATCTGTTTCCCGTCTGGCTGAAGTTTCGCGGCGGCAAGGGCGTCGCCACCTTTCTCGGTTGCCTGATCGGGCTCGAGCCGCTGGCGGCGCTGGCCTTCGCCGTGGTCTGGCTGGCGGTCGCCTTCACCACCCGTTACTCGTCGCTGGCGGCGCTGGTTGCGGCGGCGGCGGCGCCGGTTGTGCTGTTCCTCCTTGGCGCGCCGGGGACGGCGTGGCTGTTTATTCTGCTTGCCTTATTGTTGTGGCAACGTCACCATGACAATATCCGCAGGTTGGTGAACGGCACGGAGAGCCGGATTGGCAGTAAATAACGCCTGTCTCGACTTCAGAAATATTTCAGGGGCCGGCTAATGGGGTCGCCGCCGCGCCTGCTTGACGACCAGACGCGATTTGACTGGTTGCGGTTGCTGCGCACGGACGGCGTTGGACCCCGGACTTTCTTCAAACTTTTCGCCAGATATGGCAGCGCTGGCGCGGCGCTGGAGGCGTTGCCGTCGCTGGGCGCCCGCAGCGGCCGGGCAGTGGCGCCGCCGTCCCGCGACCTGATCGCCCGGGAGCTGGACGCGGCGGAGCGGATGGGCGTGCGTTTTGTCGCCAGGGGGGAGGCCGGCTATCCGCCGGCCCTGCGGGTTATCGACAGCGCGCCGCCGATGCTGGCGATCCGGGGGCAGGCGGCGACGCTGGATCTGCCCTGCGTGGCCATCGTGGGGTCGCGCAATGCCTCCGCCAGCGGCATGCGTTTTGCTGAAGCGCTGGCGGGTGAGATCGGCGGCGCTGGCTATGGCGTGGTTTCCGGGCTTGCCCGCGGCGTCGATGCGCGCGCCCACGGCGCCAGCCTGCTTACGGGCACGGTCGCCGTGCTGGCGGGCGGCCATGATCGCATCTATCCGCGCGAGCACGACAGATTGCTGGACGCCATCCTCGAGCGCGGCGCGGTGGTCAGCGAAATGCCCATGGGATGGACGCCGCGCGGCCGGGATTTTCCCCGGAGGAACCGCATCGTATCCGGCATGTCCCTTGGCGTGGTCGTGGTCGAGGCGGCGCTGCGCTCTGGCTCCCTGATCACGGCGCGATTCGCGGCGGAGCAGGGCCGGGAGGTGTTCGCCGTTCCCGGTTCGCCCATGGATCCGCGCGCCGCCGGGACCAACAGGTTGCTGCGCGAGGGGGCGACGATCTGTTGCGCCGCGGCGGATGTGCTTGATGTGCTCGCGCCAATGCGGGGCCACGAGCGCTTCCATATGGATCCCGGCGCCGGATTGCTTGAGGCGCCGCCGGACGTGGAGGAGGCGCTCTGGGATGAGCTCGGGGCGGATTTCCTTGACGATGACGGGAGCGGGGAAACCATGCGGCCGGCTTCGGCGCCGTTATCCTGGGCGTTCGAGGAAGAGGCGTCCGTCTTCAACAGGGACGGCCAGACCGCTGATGTGGACGGGCTGGCGGTCATCCGCGAGGCTCCCGTTGGCGGCGACCTGGACGCAGGTGGTTCAGCCGTGGCCGCCGTGGCGCGGTTACTCGGTCCATCGCCCCTGACCGTGGATGATCTGATCCGGCTTTCGGGGCTCAGCGCCGGGGACGTGAACGTGGCGCTTGTTGAGCTTGATCTGGCGGGCAGGCTGGAGCGCCATGGCGCCCAGGCGATTTCACTGGCGACGCCCTGATCGCTGGCCAGGACGCCGTAAGCGGTTGCGTGGAAAATCGTCGCCATTTTCCGTGAAGGGATACGTCAGATCAGGGAGGCGGGTGGTCTTTCGGTGTGGACAGGCGCCGCCGGAGAGCTGCGGTTGCCAGCGCCTCCCGGTGTTTTTGTGCGCACCTCAGGCAGGAGCGCTGCCGGCGGTCCGTTACGATATCCCCATGAATATGCGTCGGGCCGGCGATTTCCGGCTGTTCCAGACCAGGGAAGCGGCGTCGGCCAGGGGCTAATTCACGATCGCGGGTCTGACGCCACCACGTTTCGATGCGCTGGCACGGGGGATTCTTTCCGGCGATTTTCCCGCAGGGGTTATTGTTAGAGCTATCAATTTGGGGGGTAAATCTGCTGCCATCGTCCCGGAAGCCGGCTGCGTTCAGGGGACAGCGAAAGGAGCCGCAGGCCGTCGCGTCAGTCGCGAAAACCGTCCTGGGAGGATCGCGCCTGCTCCTGCGCTTCCATGTTGGCCATCGTCAGGAAATAGGCCAGAAGATCCAGCTGCTTGTGTCTGGCGAGATGATACAGCTCAAGGGTGATCTGCTCGATGTATTGGGCGATATCCGTGGCAGATGGCTCCGGCACGGGTATGAGGGGACGCGCGCCGAAATCAGTGGGAGGCCGGTTCATGCTTCACCATGTCATCGTTAAGGGTGACGGGACCCAGCTTGGACATGGCAGTTAGAAAATCACCGCCAAATCGTTATTGCAATCATTAGTTGCGGGTAGGTGTTTTAGTTGGCGCCGGGATCTGACGTCGCGCCAATCTGGGTCAGGCGATCAAGAGCGCCCTGCAAGATGTATGAAGCCGCCAGCTTGTCAACAACTTCTCCTCGTCTGGCGCGCGATGCGTCCGCATCTATCAACATTCTGGTAACGGCAGCAGTACTGAGCCGTTCATCCCAGGTCGCCATCGGAATGTCTGTCAATCTGGCAAGGTTTCGCATGAAAGCAGCCGTGGCCTGGGTGCGCGGGCCTTCGCTTCCATCCATGTTGAGGGGCCAGCCAAACACCAGACCGCCGACATTGAATTTGCTGACGACCTCGAGGATGCGCGCGGCGTCGGGCGTGAACTTCTTGCGCTGGATGGTTTCCAGCGAGGTTGCGACGGTGAGGTTAACGTCGGAGAGGGCAAGTCCAATGGTTTTCGTGCCGAGGTCGAGCCCGAGCAGGCGCGCGCCCCGGGGCAGGGACAGGAACTGCCGCAGGCTGTCGGGCGCCGTCGGGTCCTGGTGGGAGTTTGTCATGGCCATGTCTCCTGATCTAACGGCGCCTGTCGGTCACTGTATCTGAGGCAAGCGGGCGCGGCTGCCGCTGTTCCTGGAAAGCGCAGCCTGCATCTGGCGCGCCCGGGCGCAACTGTCCAGCAGCGCCGGCTGGCCGGACCGCGCGCCCCCGCCGGAATTTGTCCGCGCATGTCGGGCGCGACCGCCCCAGGCGTGTTCCTGCCCTCCTGCTGAACAGGCTTCCGACGCCGTTCCGGGGTTTCAAAGCCTGGGAGACGCAGTCGCGCCGGGGGCTGATGGCGTGACGCCGCCGGAGCGTGGAGCTGATGCGACCTGGCGCTACCTTTGGTTGTGATTTGGCAGTGATCCCGACGCGGCGCTGCTGGCGGTCAACGGAACCTTCTGTTCGCGCCGGCCCGCGCGGGGGTGATTTCGTGTGGCTCTTGCCGTAAACCTCCCTGCGGGCGCCACCCGGAGACGCGCGGCTGGTTGGGGGGCAGGGAGAGGGCGCGGGTTACGCTGTCCGATCCGGTTTGATGTGCTCCCCAGGCAAACGCGCCCGCTTCGCCGGAAGATCCGTCAGGCGCACGGTCCATGTACACAAGCCGGATTTTGTCCGGTCTTGTCTGGTTCGACGCGTTTTCCTGACGCAAAACGGCAACCGCCGACTGGAAAACGCCATATCTATTTGTTTAAACGCATTTTCTTCACGAAAAGTGGAATTCACTTTTCCCGAAAATGCCCCAGGGGAGAAACAGATGCAGATCACATGGTATGGTCATTCGGCGTTTCGTCTGGATTTCGGCGGCCGCGCCGTCCTGATCGATCCGTTCTTCACTGGCAATCCGTCGTTCGACGGCGACATCAGCGCCATCGAGAAGGGCGTCACCCATATTCTCGTCACCCACGGTCACGGCGACCATGTGGGCGACACGGTTGACATCGCCAAACGCACCGGCGCGACGGTCGTCACCAATTATGACCTGTGCATGCATCTGGCGAGCCAGGGGCTGGAAAAGTTTGAGCCGATGAACACCGGCGGCACCGTTGATGTGGGCGGCTTCCGCGTCACCCTGGTGCGCGCCGATCATTCGGCCGGCATGATCGAGGCCGGCGTCGACCGGCCGCTTGGCAACCCCAACGGCATCATCGTCCGCGCCGAGGGCGAGCCGACGGTTTACGCCATGGGCGACACCGACGTGTTCTCGGACATGGCCCTGATCAATGAACTGTATGCGCCGGACATCGCGTTCGTTCCGATCGGCGACCGCTTCACCATGGGCGCCGAACACGCCGCTTTCGCCGTGCGCAAGTTCTTCAGCCTGAAGGCGGTGGTTCCGTGCCACTACGCCACGTTCCCGCTGCTTGATCAGGACGCCCGCAAGTTCGTCGACGCCATGGAAGGCGCGCCGACCCGCGTCATCCTGCCGACGAAGAACCAGGCCTTCACGGCGTGACGTCAGGCGCAGCCCCTGCGTCTTTGCCGGCGTAGCCGGCGGCATGGCCGGACGGACCGGAACGGGTCTGTCCGGTTTTTTGTACCTCGCGCCGCGTCGCCCTGGCCGGCGCATGGGCCGCAATTGTTGCAGCGCTGGCGCCCTGGGTGCTATAGCCCCGGCATTCGTCCGGCGGCGCGCCAGAGGCAAGCCCCCGGGCAGCCCGAACCCCACAATTCCTGGCGTTGCTCCGCCGTTGCGCTGGCGGAGCGGTTATCGTCAGTGTTGGTCCAGACCAACGCCAGAACCCAACGGAGGCGGCATGTCCGTCGATGCGACCACTGTCCGACGTATCGCCCATTTGTCCCGCATCGCGGTGAGCGACGCGGACGTTCCGCACCTTGAGGATGAGCTGAACTCCATTCTGGCGTTCGTGGAGCAGCTTGGCCAGATCGACGTGTCCGGCGTCGAGCCACTGACCTCGGCCATGGCCATGACCATGCGCCTGCGGGCGGATGAGGTCACCGATGGCGGCTATGCGGCGAAGGTCGTGGCCAATGCGCCGGTGAGCGAGGACAATTTCTTCCTGGTTCCCAAGGTGGTCGAGTAACCGCGGCGCGTTCCGCCGTCTGCCCGCCGCCGCCGGGCCGCGGGCGCCAAATCTGGCCCACGTTTGCAAGTTTGCCCCCGAGTTTGAAAGACGCATATGTCCGATCTGACCGATCTCACCCTGGCCGAGGCGCGTGACGGGCTGCGGGCGAAGCAGTTCTCCGCAGTCGAACTGACCCGCGCCCATCTCCAGGCGATGGAGCAGGCGCGCGCCCTCAACGCCTATGTGCTGGAGACGCCGGAAAAGGCGCTCGCCATGGCGTCGGCCAGCGACGCCCGCATCGCCGCAGGAGAAGCTGGCCCGCTCGAAGGGCTGCCGCTCGGCGTCAAGGATCTGTTCTGCACGGAGGGCGTGCGCACCACCGCATGCAGCAGGATTCTGGGTGAATTCATTCCCGGCTATGAATCGACCGTGACCGCGAAGCTGTGGGCCGACGGCGCCGTGATGCTGGGCAAACTCAGCAATGATGAGTTCGCCATGGGCTCGTCGAACGAAACCTCGTGTTTCGGTCCGGTGATCTCGCCGTGGCGGCGGGACGGTTCTGACGCCGCCATCGTGCCGGGCGGCTCATCCGGCGGCTCGTCGGCCGCCGTCGCCGCGAAGCTGTGCCTCGCGGCCACCGCCACCGACACCGGCGGCTCGATCCGCCAGCCGGCGGCCTACACCGGCACGGTGGGAATCAAGCCGACTTACGGCCGTTGCTCGCGCTGGGGCATTATCGCCTATGCGTCGTCGCTGGACCAGGCCGGGCCGATCGCCCGCACGGTGCAGGACGCGGCGATCATGCTGAAGTCGATGACGGGCCTCGACCTGAAGGACACCACGTCGTTTGACGCGCCGGTCCCGGACTTTGAGGCCGCGGTGAAGCGCGGGGTCAAGGGCCTGACCATTGGCATTCCGAAGGAATACCGCGCGCCGGGGATGTCGGCGGAAATCGACGCCTTGTGGGAGCGCGGCGCCCAGTGGCTGCGCGACGCCGGCGCCAATGTGGTAGAGGTGTCGCTGCCGCACACCCAATATGCCCTGGCGGCCTATTACATCATCGCTCCGGCGGAGGCGTCCTCGAACCTCGCCCGTTACGACGGCGTGCGCTACGGCGTGCGCGTTGACGGCAAGGACATCGCCAGCATGTACGAGAACACCCGCGCCGCCGGTTTCGGCCGCGAGGTGAAGCGCCGCATCATGACCGGCACCTATGTGCTGTCGGCCGGTTATTACGACGCCTATTACGTGCGGGCCCAGAAGGTGCGGGCGCTGATCAAGCGCGATTTCGACGCGGCTTTCGCCAATGGCGTCGACGCCATCCTGACGCCGACGACGCCTTCCGCCGCCTTTGGTCTTGGCGAGAAGATCGCCGCCGATCCGGTGGAGATGTATCTGAGCGATATCTTCACCGTGACGGTGAACCTGGCGGGCCTGCCGGGCATTTCCGTCCCGGCGGGGCTGGACGCGCAGGGGCTGCCGCTGGGGCTGCAACTGATCGGCAAGCCGTTTGACGAGGAAACCCTGTTTGCGGCGGGCGAGGTGATCGAGCAGGCGGCGGGCCGTTTCGCGCCGGCCGCATCCTGGTGGCGCTGACAGGCGCGTTCGTCAGCGGGGAGCCCGGCTGGGCTGGAGCATGGCCATGACCTATGCGGTCAAGGAAATCTTCAAGACATTGCAGGGCGAAGGCGCCCAGGCTGGCAGCGCCGCCGTATTCTGTCGCTTCGCCGGCTGCAATCTCTGGACCGGCCGTGAGGAGGACCGCCACAAGGCGGTCTGCCAGTTCTGCGACACCGACTTCGTCGGCATGGACGGCGAGGGCGGCGGGCGGTTCGCGTCGCCAGCGGCGCTGCTGGACGCCATCGAGGCGGCCTGGGGCCCGGGGCGCGTCAACCGGCTGATCGTTTTCACCGGCGGCGAGCCGCTGTTGCAACTGGACGCGCCGGCGCTGGCCGAGGCGCATCGCCGGGGTTTCCGCTGCGCGGTGGAGACCAATGGCACCATCGCCGCGCCGGAGGGCCTCGACTGGATCTGCGTCAGCCCGAAGGCCGGCGCGGACCTCGCGCAGCGGCGCGGCCATGAGCTGAAACTGGTGTTTCCGCAGCCAACCCTGATGCCGGATGCGGTGGCTGACCTTGATTTCGCTCATTTTTTTCTGCAACCGATGGACGGCCCCGATCGGGCCGCCAACACCGCCGCCGCCGTGCAATGGTGCATGGACCACCCGCAGTGGCGGCTGAGCGTGCAGACACACAAGGTAATCGGTATTCCGTGATGTTCGAGCTGTCGAAACAGTTCCGCTTCGAGGCGGCCCACACCCTGCACCGGGCGGCGGAAACGCGCGAGGTGGAGAGCAGCCGGCGCATCCATGGCCATTCCTACCGGGCCGAGGTGACGGTGCGCGGCCGTCCTGATCCGGCGACCGGCATGATCATCGACCTGACCCTGTTCGAGCGGGCCATGGAAACAGCGCGCGACGGGCTGGATCACCGCTTTCTGGACGAAGTGCCGGACCTGGGGCCGGCCACCATGGAAAATCTTGCCCTGTGGATCTGGCGCAAGCTGCATCCGGCCTGTCCTGGCCTCGCGGCGGTGACGGTCCACCGCGACTCCAATGGCGAGAAATGCACCTATTTTGGCGAGGCGGCCTGAGCGCCCCCACCCCTGTCTGGACGTGAGGCGGCGAGAGACCGCCGGAAGGATGACCCGATGAATGCTCCCGTGCGCATGCCAAAACTGATCAAGGGCGCCACCGGCGACTGGGAAGTGGTGATTGGCATGGAGGTGCACGCCCAGGTGTCCTCCAACGCCAAGCTGTTCTCTGGCGCCTCCACCGAATTTGGCGGTGACCCGAACGATCACGTGTCGCTGGTGGACGCGGCCATGCCAGGCATGCTGCCGGTCATCAATGAGGAGTGCGTCAGGCAGGCCATTCGCACGGGCCTTGGCCTCAAGGCGCAGATCAACCTGCGCTCGGTGTTCGACCGCAAGAACTATTTCTATCCGGACCTGCCGCAGGGCTATCAGATCAGCCAGTTCAAGGATCCGATCGTCGGCGAGGGCGTGCTGACCATCGACCTCGAGAACGGCGCCCAGGTCGAGGTGGGCATCGAGCGCCTGCATCTGGAGCAGGACGCCGGCAAGTCGCTGCATGACCAGCACCCGACCATGAGCTTCGTCGACCTGAACCGCTCGGGCGTCGCCCTGATGGAGATCGTCTCCAGGCCGGACCTGCGCAGTTCCGAGGAGGCGAAGGCCTATGTGACCAAGCTGCGCTCGATCCTGCGCTATCTGGGCACCTGTGACGGCGACATGGAAAAGGGCTCGCTGCGGGCCGACGTCAATGTCTCGGTGCGGCGCCCCGGCGAGGGCCTTGGCACCCGCTGCGAGATCAAGAACGTCAATTCCATCCGCTTCATCGGCCAGGCCATCGAGTATGAGGCCCGCCGCCAGATCGGTATCCTGGAGGACGGCGGCGCCATCGACCAGGAAACCCGCCTGTTTGATCCAGGCAAGGGTGAAACCCGTTCGATGCGCTCAAAGGAAGAGGCGCACGACTACCGTTATTTCCCCGATCCAGACCTGCTGCCGCTGGTGTTCCCGCAGGAGCTGGTGGACGATCTCGCCACGCATCTGCCGGAGCTGCCGGATGAGAAAAAGGCGCGGTTCATCAACGTTCTCGGCCTGCCGGCTTACGACGCCGGCCTGCTGGTGGCGGACAAGGACACGGCGGATTATTTCGAGGCGGCGCTGAACGCCGGCGGCGGCAAGCGCGACGCCAAGGCGGTGGCCAACTGGATCATGGGCGACATTTCCGCTTACGCCAATTCTGTCAGCAAGGCGGTGTCACAAACCTTCATCACGCCGGAGCAGGTGGCGGGCATCGTCGATCTGATCGGCGAAGGCGTCATTTCCGGCAAGATCGCCAAGGATGTGCTGGCGATCATGGTCGAGGAGCAGGGCGGTGATCCGCGCGCCATCGTCGAAGCACGCGGCATGAAGCAGGTCACCGACACGGGCGCCATCGAAAAGGCCGTGGACGAGATCATCGCCGCCAATCCTGACAAGGTCGCCCAGGCGCAGGCCAAGCCAACCCTGGCTGGCTGGTTCGTCGGCCAGGTCATGAAAGCGACCGGGGGCAAGGCCAATCCGCAGGCGGTGAATGAGCTGGTGAAAGCCAGGCTCGGCCTCTGATCAAGACGGGCGCCGCCTGTCTGGCGGCGCGTTTCCATCAGGAGCCCGGACGCGAAAGCGTCCGGGCTTTTTGTGTTTGCACGCCCTTGTGTTTGCGCGCCTGGCGATGGCGAGCTTCTGGATCGCCGGCCAATTGCCTTCCTCACGCCGATTTGATTATGCTGCTGGAGTTTGGGGGGCTCCGTCATGTACCGGGGCCAACCCGGGAACATGGTTTGTGAATGGGGATCTGGCCACCCGCCGGGCTGGCCAGCTCCTTGTCAACCTGTCGTGTTCTGGACAGACTGGCTGCCCTGACCCAGTTGTCGGCCCGGCGCGAAGCTGGCGGCGGAAGGCGACGTGTTCGCGGGGCATAGGGACAAGAACCGGCGGAACCGGCTTTCAGGCCGGCCTGGGGAGACATTGATGGCGGAAGCCCAAACCGCGCCGATCGAACTGTTTTACTGGCCAACGCCCAATGGCTGGAAGATCTCGATCATGCTTGAGGAATGTGGCCTTCCTTATGTGGTCCGGCCGGTCAACATCGCCAAGGGCGACCAGTTCAGGCCGGAGTTTCTCGCCATCTCCCCGAACAACCGCATGCCGGCGATCATTGATCCCGAAGGGCCGGGCGGCCAGCCGATTTCTGTTTTTGAATCGGGCGCCATTCTCCAGTATCTCGGTCGCAAGACCGGCCTGTTTTACCCGGTGGATGAACGTCAGCGGGTCGCTGTTGACGAGTGGCTGTTCTGGCAGGTGGCCGGGCTTGGCCCCATGGCCGGGCAGGCGCACCATTTCCGCATCTACGCGCCAGAAAAGTTGGCTTACGCCATTGAGCGCTACACCCGCGAGGTCGGCCGTCTTTATGGGGTGATGGACCGGCGGCTGGCCGACCGGGAATGGCTGGGCGACGCCTATTCAATCGCCGACATGGCGACCTATGGCTGGGCCCGGCTATGGGAGCGTCAGGGGCAGGACATCACGGCGTTTCCCCATGTGCAACGCTGGCTGAAGCAGATGGAAGCCCGGCCGGCGGTGCAGCGCGGCCTGGCGGTGCGCGCCGACGACCGGGACAAGACCAATCTGGCCGCCGATCCAGCGGCGCAAAAAATCCTTTTTGGCCAGGGACTGGCCGGTGTCGCCGGCAAGCCCGCCGGGTCGGAAAGGTAGCCGGGCGCGCCTCTGGCCGGTTGATGGCGTCAGGCGCCGGGGCGGTAGCGCCCCATGAACATGTCGAGCGCCGAGACGATGGTTTTCTGGATGGAGGCGTCCGAGGTGTCGGATGGCGCGCCAAAGAACAGCGGTTTGACGATGCCCCCCTGGCACAGCTCATAAAACTGCGCGGCCGCCAGGGCGGTGTCCGGAATATCCAGCTGGCCCCGCGCCGTGCATTCATCGAGATAGCCGGAGAGGTGGTTGATCCCGTGTTCCGGGCCCGCCTCGTAAAAGATCTGGCCCAGCGCCGGCAGCTTGATAGACGCGGCGATCACCATGCGCACCATGGCGATATGTTCCGGCTCCAGCATGCGGCGGATAAAGCTGACGCCATAGGCGTGCAGGACGGCGCGTATATCCGGGTTGTTGCGGTCCAGGATGGCCTGCTGTTCCGCCGCCGCCTGCAGGTCCGCCCGCACCAGATCGGCGAAAAGCCCTTCCTTGCTGGTGAAGTAAACGTACAGGGTGCCTTTCGACACGCCGGCGGCGCGGGCGACGCCATCCATGCTGGCCGCATCGAACCCCTGGGAACGAAAAACCTGGCGCGCGCCGGCGAGGATCTGGTCACGCTTGCCGTCTGGAGCCGACGGCGCCGCCGTCACGGCGCGCGCGCCGGCGTCGGTCTCGCCCGTGGCGCGGGACTGGTCTGCTGGTAGTGCATGCCCTGGTGCAGGCGAGGTCATTCCTTGCATACCTTAACTCGCGGGTCGCCTTGACCTGGCGGAAATCTGGCGGCTGCCGGAACTGCTGTGAGTTCGGCTCCGTTATCCGTTTCATCCATTGACTGAACGGTTCGGTCAAAATAATCAACTGTTCTCTGTCGGGACAAGGCGCCAGATGGCGAAGAGCGCCTGGAGATGTTTGATGAGCAGGCAGGATAATGCTGGCGGCATGGGCGGCGGCGCCCCGGTGGGCGCGCGTCAGGACGGGACGGCGGCCCATGGGGGCGATCGCGCCACGGCGCAGCCGCGCCGGAGCCGGAAGAAAGTCATCCTGGGCGGTCTGGCGGTCGCGGCTGTCGCGGGCGTCGTCTGGGCTGGCGCTTACTGGTGGACCACCGGCCGTTTCATGGTCTCGACCGACGACGCTTACGTGCGCGCCGACATCACCCTGCTGGCCGCCAAGGTTTCCGGCTATGTGACCGAGGTTCTGGTGGACAATAACCAGGACGTGAAGGTGGGCGACGTCATCGCCCGCATCGACGCGGGCGACTATCGCCTGGCGCTCGACTCGGCGCGGGGCAAGGAGAAGACCCAGCTGGCGGCCCTTGACCGCATCTCGCACCAGATTGACGCCGCCCGCGCCGCCGTCGCCCAGGCGCAGGCGCAGATTCCCGCCGCCGAGGCGGACGTCATCCGCACCCACGCCGAGCTGGAGCGCCAGAACAAGCTGGCCCAACGCGACTTCGCCAGCCAGCAGAAACTGGAGCTGGCGCGCGCCGATCAGGCCCGGGCCGACAGCTCGCTGATGGCCGCCAAGGCGGCTCTGGCATCCGCCAACGCCAATGTCGCGGTGCTGATCGCGCAGAAGGGCGAGGCCGAGGCGGTGCTCAACGAATACCGCACCGCCACCAGCAAGGCGGAGCGCGACCTGTCGTTCACCGAGGTGCGCTCGCCCATCAATGGCGTGGTTGGCAACAAGGCGGTGCAGACGGGCCAGTATGTCCAGCCGGGCCAGCGTCTCGCCGCGCTGGTGCCGCTCGACGAAGTCTATGTCGACGCCAATTTCAAGGAAACGCAGATCGCCAGGCTGAAGCCTGGCCAGAAGGTGGAAATCACCGTCGACGCCTACCCGGACCGGCATTTCACCGCGACGGTGGAAAGCCTGTCGCCGGCGTCTGGCGCGCTGTTCAGCCTGCTGCCGCCGGATAACGCCACCGGCAACTTCACCAAGATCGTGCAGCGCATGCCGGTGCGCCTCTCCATCGAACGGAAAGAGGCGGCGGAGCATGTGCTGCGCCCTGGCCTCTCCGTGGTGGCGACGGTGGACGCGCGCACCGGGCCGAAGGCGCAGGCGAAAGCGCCCTGATCAGGCCAGAGCCGTTCGCGGGGCGGGCGCCGGAGGCGGCGCCCGGGCCGTTGTTTGAGAAAGCGCAGCAGCGCGAGGACGACATGCCGGCCAGGCTTCTGGGATGATCCCGGCCCCGGACGGTCAGGGGATCACGGTCATGACAGCCGCCGCCACCGCATCCGGGATCGCCGGCGCCGTTCCGGCGACGCCGGTCGCGCCGCCACTCGACAAGCGCCGGTTCATCGCCTTCATCGCGATGGTGTTCGGCATGTTCATGGCGATTCTGGATATCCAGATCGTCTCCGCGTCCTTGCCGCAGATCCAGGCTGGCCTCAGCGCCAGCGCCGACGAAATCCCCTGGGTCCAGACCAGCTATCTGATCGCCGAAGTGATCATGATTCCGCTGTCGGGCTTCCTGTCGCGGGCGCTGTCGACGCGGGTGCTCTTCACCATATCCGCCGCGGGCTTCACCTTCATGAGCCTGATGTGCGCCACGGCCACGACGATCGAGCAGATGATCGTCTACCGGGCGTTGCAGGGCTTCATCGGCGGCGGCATGATCCCCACGGTGTTCGCGGCGGCGTTCACGGTGTTCCCGCCGGAAAAACGTCCGATCGTCTCGCCGATCATCGGCCTCGTCGCCACCATGGCGCCAACCATCGGCCCCACCGTCGGCGGCTATCTCACCGACATCTTCTCCTGGCACTGGCTGTTCCTGATCAACATCGTGCCCGGGATCGTGGTGACCATGCTCTCGGTCACCCTGATCGACTTCGATGAGCCGGATTTCGCGCTGCTGCGGCGCTTTGACTGGACCGGGCTGATCACGATGGCCCTGTTTCTGGGCAGTCTTGAGTTCGTGCTTGAAGAAGGTCCGATAAAGGACTGGTTTTCCGACGAATATATCGTCGTTTTCACCGCCGTGGCCATCGTCGCCTCGGGGCTGTTCTTCTGGCGGACGCTCACGGTGGACGAGCCCGTCGTCAATCTGCGCGCTTTCACCAACCGCAATTTCGCTGCCGGGTCGCTGTTCAGCTTCGTCATGGGCATCGGCCTGTATGGTCTGACTTATCTTTACCCGATCTATCTGGCCCGCATCCGCGGCTATTCGCCGTTGCAGATTGGCGAAACCATGTTCGTTACCGGCGCGGCGATGTTCCTGTCGGCGCCATTCATCGGCAGGCTCTCCGCGATGATGGACCAGCGCGTGCTGATTGGCATGGGCTTTGGCGGTTTCGCCCTGGGCACATGGATGGTGACGGGCATCACCGCTGACTGGGATTTCTGGGAGCTGTTCATCCCGCAGATCCTGCGCGGCGTCGGCATCATGGCCTGCATGGTGCCGGTGAACAACATCGCCCTCGGCACCCTGCCGCCGCATGAGGTGAAGAACGCGTCCGGCCTGTTTAACCTGACGCGAAATCTCGGCGGCGCCGTGGGTCTGGCGCTGATCAACACCGTGCTGAACAATCGCATGGACCTGCATCTGCAACGTCTGGCGGAGCAGGTGACCTGGTCCCGGGATGTGGCGCTGGAGCGGCTTTCCGCCTTGACCGGGGCGATGGCGGCGCGGGGATCGGACGCGGAGCTGGCGGCGCTGAAGCAGATGGCGCAGATGGTGCGGCGCGAGGCGACGGTGATGGCCTTCGCCGACGTCTTTTACCTGCTGAGCTTCCTGTTCGTGGCGCTGATCTTCCTGACGCCATTTATCAGCAAGCCGGACGCCGGCGTTCAGGTGGACGCGCACTGAGACGCGGTCACCGGGACGCATGGATTGTGGCAGACTGCCGCTGAAAGCGCCAGGCCGGCGCTTTCCTGCATGAGCGCCGGTTGCGCCGACCTGCGGGAAGGGGGCCGGCCGTCACCTGGCTCTCGCCAGGACAAAGCCGCGCATGGGCGGGCTGGCGCCTCAGAGGGCGCCGCCGCGCGGAGGGCCCAGTTTACTCTTCCGCCATCTGGCGCAGCAGATCAAACGCCTGCAACACCGACGCCGCGCGGATCGCCTCGCGGCCGATCTCGCCGAACCGGCGCTCCACATGCAGCGTCTCGCGGCCTTCGCGGGCGGCGGCGAAATGCACCAGGCCCACCGGCTTGTCCTCACTGCCGCCGCCAGGGCCGGCAATGCCGGTGATGGCGACGGTGACGTTGGCCGGGCAGCGCGACAGGGCGCCGATGGCCATGGCCCGCGCCGCCTGTTCGCTGACCGCGCCGAAACGCTCCAGCAGTTCCTTCGGCACGCCGACCATCTCGTGCTTGGCGCGATTGGAATAGGTGACGTAGCCACGGTCAATGACGTCGGATGCGCCCGGTATGCCGGTAAGCGCGGCGGCGACGAGACCGCCGGTGCAGGATTCGACCGTGGCGAGGGTCAGCCGGTAGCGGCGGTAAAATGCCAGCAAATCTTCAGCCTGCCGTTCGATGTCCGGCGCGATGATCATGGCGCTTTCCCCGTTGATGTGAGCATGAGGTTAGGTCGAAACGTTCGCAGCCCGCATGGTTGCGCTGGCGAGAACGCCCGACGCGGAGCTGGCGTTCTGAGTCACGTCCGGGTCTGGCAGCCGGACGGAGGCGACGGCCTGGGCGGCGATGCCCTCGCGGCGGCCGGTGAAGCCCAGCCGCTCGGAGGTGGTCGCCTTGATCGAAACAGCAGTTTCGCCGACCCCGACTATTTCCGCAATCCGCGCGCGGATGGCGGCGCGGTGCGGCCCGATTTTCGGGTATTCGCAAACAATCACGACATCGAGATGATCAATGACCCCGCCGCGCGCCCGCACCAGGCGCACCGCATGCGCCAGGAACCGGTCAGACGCGGCGCCGGCCCATTGCGGGTCGCTGGGCGGGAAATGCGTTCCGATGTCGCCGTCGCCGATGGTTCCGAGCAGGGCGTCGGTGAGGGCGTGCAACACCACGTCGCCGTCGGAATGGGCGGTCACGGCGAGATCGCTGGCGATGCGCACGCCGCCGAGCCAGATGTGGTCGCCAGGCGTGAAGGCGTGCACGTCATAGCCGATGCCAGTGCGGCTGATGAGGCTGGCGGCGGGGGCTTGCATGGGAGGCGCCCTGAAATCGTGGGGATGGGTGATCTTGCTGTTGGCCGCCTCGCCCTCGAACACATGCACGGGCAGGCCGGCCCATTCGGCGATCGCTGCGTCGTCGGTGAATTCCGCCGGTTCGCCAAGGGCGCGGCGGTGGGCGTCGAGAATGGCGGCGAAGCGGAAGGCCTGCGGCGTCTGGATGGCGCGCAGGGCCGGACGCGGCAGGGTCGCGGTGACCTGGCCGCAGGCGTCGACCGCCTTGATGGTGTCCGACACGGCGAGCCCCGGCACGGCGGCGCCATGGGTCCTGGCGGCGGTGATGGCGCGCTGGATCAGGCTGGCGCTGGCCCAGGGGCGGGCGGCGTCGTGAATCAGCACATGGTCCGGCGGCGCCGTCATCGACGCCAGCGCCTCCAGGCCATGGCGCACCGAGGCCTGGCGGCTGGCGCCGCCATCCACAGACATCAGCCGGCCGGAATATTCAGCGCCAAGGCCGGCCACGGCGGCGTCGAACAGGGCGCGATCTTCCGCCCGCACAACCACGACGACGCGACGGATGGCCGGCAGGGCGAGAAAATTGCGCAGGCTGCGCAGCAGCACCGGCTCGCCGTCGAGATCGCGATACTGCTTGGGCGCGCCGGCTCCAGCCCGCTCGCCGCGACCGGCGGCGACAATAATGGCGTCCACGGCGCCCTGATCCGCGCCCATGTCCGCCTCGTTGCGCGCCTGCCGGGCAGTCGCTGCGTTTTGACCTGTCATGAATGGCTCCACCTCACGCGCCCCTTTAGTGCATCTTGTGGCGGAGGGGAAATGGCGCGGCGACAGGCGCGGGCGTCGCCGGCTCTGGCGCTGGCGGCGGCGCGCCGGTAAAAGACATGGATCATGAACGACCAGGCGAGGCGTGGTTTTCACGCCATTGACAAACTGCGGACCGGCGGCGGCGCGGCGCTGGCCCCGATGTCCGGCGTGACGGACGTGGGATTCCGGCGGCTCGCCGGACGCTTTGGCGCGTCGCTGGTGGTTTCGGAAATGGTGGCCTGCCGGTCGTTCGCCCATGGCGACGCCGAGGCGTCCACCCGCGCCGAAGGCGCTGGCGTCGATGTGCATGTGGTGCAGCTCGCTGGCTGCGAGGCGCACTGGATGGGCGAGGGGGCGCGTGTCGCAGAGGCGGCTGGCGCTCACATTATTGACATCAACATGGGCTGCCCGGCCCGCAGCGTCACGGGCGGCCAGTCCGGTTCGGCGCTGATGCGCGATCTGGATCATGCGCTGACGCTGGTGGAGGCCACTGTCGCGGCCGTGACGGTTCCTGTCACCCTGAAGATGCGGCTTGGCTGGGACGACGCCACGCGCAACGCGCCCGAGCTCGCCCGACGGGCGGCGGCGGCCGGCGTCGCCATGGTGACGGTGCACGGTCGCACCCGCCAGCAATTCTACAAGGGAAGCGCCGACTGGCGCGCGGTCAGGGCGGTGCGCGAGGCGATCGCCCTGCCGCTGATGGTCAACGGCGACATCGCCAGCGCCGCCGATGCGCGCGCGGCGCTGGCGCAATCCGGGGCGGACGCGGTGATGGTTGGCCGCGCGGCGCTGGGGCAGCCGTGGCTGGTGGGCGAAATCGCCGCCAGCCTGACTGGCGACATCCGCCGGACGCCTGAACATGCGGAGCAGGTCGCCGCCATGTGCGAACATTATGAGTGCATGCTGGGTCTTTATGGCGTTGACGTGGGCGTGCGCCATGCGCGCAAGCACCTGGCCGCCTTCGCCGCGCACGCCGGCGCGCCCGCCGAACTGCGCGCCGCCCTGACCGCCGCCCGCCAGCCGCACGAGGTGTTGCGCATGCTGAGGGCGATTCCGGACCGCGCTTCCCAAAACATCGCTCCCCAGGCCTCCGCCAGGCAGGACTTCGCAGCATGAGCAAAACGTCAGGCGCTGATCACATCCCGGACCCCGGGGAGGCGCCTGGCGCCAGCGCGGTTCCTGACGCGGGGGACATCCTCAACGTCATGCCGGCGCCCATCATGACCGTCGGCCCCGGAAACCGGGTGCTTTACGTCAACGTGGCCGCCGAGGACTTCTTCGAGCAGAGCCGCGCCGTGTTGCAGCGGCGCACGCTCGATCAGGTGTTCCCGTTCGGTTCGCCGGTGCTGGCCATCGTCGAGGAAGCGCGCCAGCGCAAAACCAGCGTCAACAGCTATGGCGTCGCCATCGAACGGCCCTGGACTGCCCGGGTGCGGGTGAGCGACATTTTCGCCGCGCCGATGCCGGAGAATGATGAAAATATCATCATTGTGCTGCAGGAACGGACAATTGCTGAAAAGCTGGACAGGCAACTGACCACGCGCAGCGCAGGTCGCTCCATGAGCGTGCTGGGATCGATGCTGGCGCACGAAATCAAGAACCCGCTGTCCGGCATTCGCGGCGCGGCGCAGCTGCTTGAGCAGTCAGCCAGCGAAGAGGACCAGGAGCTGACCCGGCTGATCTGCGACGAGGCCGATCGCATCGTCAAGCTGGTCGAACGGATGGAGTTTTTCAGCGACGAGCATCCGGCCGGGCGCGAGCCGGTGAACATTCACGGCGTGCTCGACCACGTGCGCAAGCTGGCGCTGAGCGGCTTTGCCCGCCACATCCGCATCAACTGTCATTATGATCCATCGCTGCCGCCGGTGCACGCCAACCGCGACCAGCTGATCCAGGTGTTTCTCAACCTCGTGAAGAACGCCGCCGAGGCCATCGGCCCGGACGCGCAGGACGGCGAAATCAACCTGACCACGGCGTTTCGCGCCGGCATTCACATCCAGACGCCGGGATCACGGCAGAAAACCAGCCTGCCGCTGGAATTTTGCGTCACCGACAATGGCCCCGGCGTGCCGCCCGACATGCTGCCAGACCTGTTCGATCCCTTTGTCACCACCAAGATGCAGGGAAGTGGCCTGGGTCTTGCATTGGTGGCGAGGATCATCGGCGACCATGGCGGCGTCGTTGAATGTGAATCGGTGGCGCACAGGACGGTGTTTCGCGTTCTGATGCCCATGTACTCGGCCCATGACGGCCGGGGGACGGAGGCCTGAACCCATGGCTCGCGGACAAATCCTGCTCGCTGATGACGACGCCGCAATCAGGACGGTGCTGAACCAGGCGCTGACGCGGGCGGGCTACGAGGTGCGCGCCACCGGCCAGGCCTCGACCCTGTGGCGCTGGGTGGAGCAGGGCGACGGCGACCTCATCATCACCGACGTGGTGATGCCGGACGAGAACGCCCTCGACGTGCTGCCGCGCATCAAGAAGCTGCGGCCGGACATGCCGATCATCGTCATGAGCGCCCAGAACACGTTCATGACGGCGGTGCGCGCCTCCGAACGCGGCGCCTACGAATATCTGCCCAAGCCCTTCGACCTGAAGGAGCTGGTGGCGATCGTCGGCCGGGCCATATCGCGGCCGCGTGGCGAGGGCCTGGCGGCCCAGGCCCAGGACGGCGACGACATCCCGCTGATCGGCCGCTCGGCCGCCATGCAGGAAATCTATCGCGTGCTGGCGCGGTTGATGGCCACGGATCTCACGGTGATGATCACTGGCGAGTCCGGCACGGGCAAGGAGCTGGTGGCGCGGGCGCTGCATGACTATGGCAAGCGCAAGGGCGGCCCGTTCGTCGCCGTCAACATGGCGGCGATCCCGCGCGACCTGATCGAGGCCGAACTGTTTGGCCATGAGAAGGGCGCCTTCACCGGCGCCGCCCAGCGCAGCGCCGGCCGCTTCGAGCAGGCGGAGGGCGGCACGCTGTTCCTCGACGAGATCGGCGACATGCCGATGGAGGCGCAGACCCGCCTGCTCCGGGTGTTGCAGCAGGGCGAGTACACCACCGTCGGCGGTCGCACGCCGATCCGCGCCAATGTCCGTATCGTCGCCGCCACCAACAAGGATCTGCGCGGCTCGATCCAGTCCGGCCATTTTCGCGAGGACCTGTACTTTCGCCTGAATGTGGTGCCGCTGCGCCTGCCGCCGCTGCGCGAGCGTCTTGAGGACATTCCCGACCTGATGCGCCACTTCTTCTCCCTGGTGGAGAAGGAGGGGCTGCCGCGCAAGCAGATCGACGCCGAGGCCATGGACCGCCTGAAGCGCTATCGCTGGCCGGGCAACGTGCGGGAACTGGAAAATCTGGTGCGGCGTCTGGCGGCGCTCTATCCGCAGGACGTCATCACCGCGCCGATCATCCAGGCGGAGCTGGAGCCGACGCTGGCGGCGGCAGGCGCGCCGGAGGCGCAGCACCGGCAGGCGCCGGTCCCGGCCGCGGCCCCCATTGCCGCGAAAGCCGGCGGGGATAACCTTTCCGCTTCGGTGGAGCAGCACCTGGCCAATTATTTTTCCGGCTTCCGGGACGGTTTGCCGCCGCCAGGCCTCTATCACCGCATCCTGCGCGAGGTGGAGGGGCCGCTGATCGGCGCGGCGTTATCCGCCACGCGCGGCAACCAGATCAAGGCGGCGGAGTTGCTGGGGCTCAATCGCAATACCCTGCGCAAGAAGATCCGCGATCTCGATCTGCAACTCGTTCGCTCGGCGCGGGTTCGCTAGGTCCTGGCGCGGGGGGCGGTAAGCGCGCAGCCAGGGGGGCAGGCGGCCAGACCCGGCCGCCGCGGGCGGTGGATTGACCCCGAAACGGCCAGTGACGGGCCATATGGTGGGGGCGACGGTTCCCGTCGCCTCCAGAATGTCGTATTTCAACAACACTGTGACGATTGTGCCGACACGCTGATTCCGCTGGCCGTAGGGGCGGGACGTGAGGCTGTCTGTCCTGCCCCGACGCGGAGGCTTGGGGAAAATGGCTGCCGCGCTGTGATTGCCGGTTTCCGGCAACCGGTCGCGGAGCGGGTGTTGCTGAAGGGGCGTGCTTGAGCATCGACAATACGGCGCACAATGACATCGCCGCCGCGCGTGGATCAGATCCGGGACAGCGCGTTTCCGGCGTGCTCGGCGTCATCCTGGTCGTCTGCGCGCTGACCTGCGCTTTCTCCACCTTCCTTGTGCTCGCCGGCATGACGCCCATCCTGCCCACCCATGTGGTGGTGGCGTGGATGCTTGGCGTCAACGCGCTGCTGGTGGTGGCGCTGCTGGTGGTGGTGCTGGCGCAGACTGTCAGCCTGTGGCGGGCGCGGCGGCGCGGCGCGGCGGGCGCCGGCCTGCATGTGCACATCGTCAGCCTGTTCTGTTTCGTCGCCGCCGTGCCGGTGATCCTCGTCGCGGTGGTGGCCTCGATCACCCTGGAGCGCGGGCTGGATCCCTGGTTCATCAGCTCGATCAAGGCGCTGATGTCCAACACGGTGGAGATCGCCAAGGAATATCGCGACGCCCAGTGCCGCACCGTGGTGCGTGAGGCCAATCTGATGGCCGGCGACCTGAACCGCGCCAGGGTGCTTTACGACGCCGACCGGAAGCTGTTTCACGATTTCCTGCAATCACGCTCGGCGTTTCTCGGTTTTCCGATCACCATTCTGATGACGGTCGACGGCTCGGTGGTGGAGCGTTTCGACAGCGGCCAGATTCTCAATGTGCCGCTGCCGACGCGCGAGGACCTGCAGAACGCCAGCGACAGCGACGCGACCTGCCTGATTCCCGGCAACCGCAATGTCTTCGGCGCGGTGCAGAAAGTGCCGGAGCTGAACGGCATGGTGCTGTTCGTCGCCCGCACCGTCGACCCCAAGGCTGTCGCCTTCCTGCCCATGGCCGAGGCGGGCGTGGCCTATTATCAGGTGCTGGAGGAAAAGAAGCTCGGCATCCAGATCGCTTTCGCCTCGATGTTCGCGCTGGTGGCGCTGATCGTGCTGCTGTCGGCGCTGTGGTTCGGCATGAGCTTCGCCAACCGGCTGGTGACGCCGGTGCGCCGGCTGATTCACGCGGCGGACCAGGTGGCCAGCGGCAACTATTACGTTCAGGTGCCGGCCCAGAAGTCCGGCGACGATCTCGGCCACCTTGGCGAAACCTTCAACAAGATGACCGGGCAGCTGCGTCGCCAGCATGACGGGCTGGTTTCCGCCACCGAGGTGATGGACCGCCGCCGTCGCTTCATGGAGGCGGTGCTGGCGGGGGTGTCGCCAGGCGTGGTTGGCGTTGACGCCGCCGGCGTCATCACCATCGTGAACCCGTCGGCCGAGACGCTGCTGCGCGCCGGCGCGGACGAGCTGGTTGGCCGGCCGATCCGCGAGGCGCTGCCCGAGGTGAGCGGGCTGTTGCAGGAGGTGGGCGAGGGGCGCCGGCTGGTCCAGCGCCAGATCGCCATCGACCGTGACCAGCACGAGCGCATGCTGAACGTGCGCGTGACCTCCGAACAGGGCGATGTCAGCAGCGGCGGCGTGGTGGTGACGCTGGATGACATCACCGATCTGGTCAACGCCCAACGCACCTCAGCCTGGGCGGATGTGGCGCGGCGCATCGCTCACGAAATCAAGAACCCGCTGACGCCGATCCAGCTTTCAGCCGAGCGCATCCGCCGGAAATATGGCAAGGTGATCGTGAGCGATCGCGAAGTCTTTGACCAATGCACGGCGACGATCATTCGCCAGGTCGATGATCTGAAGCAGATGGTTGATGAATTTTCGTCGTTCGCCCGCATGCCGGCCCCGACGATTGATGAGGATGATATCGCCTCCACCATCCGCGAGGTCGTGTTCCTCATGCGGGTCGGCAATCCGGACATCACATTTGTCGAGGACATGCCGGCGGGGCCGCTGCGCGTGCGCTATGATCGGCGGCTGGTCTCGCAGGCGGTGCAGAATATCGTCAAGAACGCTACGGAAGGCATCAAGGGGATGGCTGACCCCGAAGACCGCGCGGCTGGCAAGGTTGAAGTTGCGCTGCGCGCGGAGGGCGGAAAGATCGTGATCGACGTCACGGACAATGGCGTGGGCTTCCCCCGCGAGCACCGCAACCGGCTGCTTGAGCCGTACCAGACGTCGCGCGAGGGCGGCACGGGCCTTGGCCTGCCGATCGTCCTGAAGATTTTTGAGGAGCATGGCGGCGGGCTCGAGTTGCTCGACGCTCCCGCGGTCGCCGAAGGCGGCCACGGCGCCCGCGTGCGGTTGTGGTTCCCTTTTCCGGGAGCCGGCGCCCGCGCCAGTGAGACAGCACAAACAGGGAGCCAGACAATATGAGCGCCGACATTCTCGTCGTAGACGATGAAGGCGATATCCGCGATCTGGTGGCGGGCCTTCTGGAGGACGAAGGCTATCGTTGCCGCACGGCGGCGAATTCCGATGAGGCGCTGGCGCTGCTCGAAGCGCGGCGCCCCTCGCTGGTGTTTCTGGATATCTGGATTCAGGGCAGCCGCCTCGATGGCCTGCAACTGCTCGACATCATCAAGGAACAGCACCCCGAATTGCCGGTGGTGATGATCTCGGGCCATGGCAACATCGAAACCGCCGTCACCGCCATCAAGCGCGGCGCCTATGATTTCATCGAGAAGCCCTTCAAGGCGGACCGCCTGATCCTCGTCGCCGACCGGGCGCTGGAAGCCTCGCGGCTGAAGCGCGAGGTGAAGGAATTGCGCTCCCATTCGGTGCAGGCAAGCCGGATCGTCGGCAAGTCGGCGCCGGTCAACCATCTGCGACAGGTGGTTGAACGGGTTGCGCCCACCAACGCCCGCGTGATGATTCTGGGCGCGCCCGGCGTCGGCAAGGAGCTGGCGGCCCGGACGCTGCACCAGCTTTCCGGTCGCGCCTCGGGGCCGTTCGTGGTGGTGAACTCCGCCACCATCACGCCCGAGAACATGGAGAGCGAACTGTTCGGCGTCGAGGGGCAGGAAGGACGCGGCCGCCGCGTCGGCGCCCTGGAAGAGGCGCACGGCGGCACGCTGTATTTCGACGAGATCGCCGACATGCCGATGGAGACGCAGGGGCGCATCCTGCGGGTTCTGGTGGACCAGAACTTCCAGCGCGTCGGCGGCTCGACCCGGGTCAACGTCGACGTGCGGATCATTTCCTCGTCCAGTCGCGATCTCAACGCGGAGATCGCCGCCGGCCGCCTGCGGGAGGACCTGTATCACCGGCTGGGCGTGGTGCCGATTCGCGTGCCCTCGCTGGCCGAACGGCGGGAAGACGTGCCGGAGCTGATCAGCTTCTTCATGGAGCAGATTTCCGCCACGACGGGCCTGCCGAAGCGGGTGATCGCCGAAGACGCCATGGCGGTGTTGCAGTCGCATGACTGGCCAGGCAACGTGCGCCAGCTGCGCAACAATGTGGAGCGTCTGATGATCCTGGCCGGCGGCGACGCCGGAACGGAGGTGGACGCCTCGATGCTGCCGGCGGAAATCGGCTCGCTGGTGCCGAGCACGCCCAATGGCGCTGGCGGCGAAAAGCTGATGGGTCTGGCGTTGCGCGAAGCGCGCGAGATCTTCGAGCGGGAGTATCTTACCGCCCAGATCAACCGCTTCTCGGGCAATATCTCCCGCACCGCCGAGTTCATTGGCATGGAGCGTTCGGCCCTGCACCGCAAGCTCAAGTCACTGGGCATCGGATCGTAAGGCGGGTCACGTGGGCGCCAGCAACGCCTGGATCATCACCCAGGCTGGCGTGTTGGTGATCCGCCCGGCGGGCGGCGGCGTCTTGCACGGGGTTATCCGGGGGGCGCTGGCTGCTGCGCTTCGCGTAGAATCTGGGGCTGGCGGTGGAGCGGCCGTTCAATCGCGTTGAAGCGCTGGCGGCGAGGCCTTTGTTACCTCGCGACGACCCCGGTGGCCCCGGTGGTCCGCATCGACGGCGCGCCGGTTGGCGACGGCGCGCCCGGCCAGTAGACGCTGGACTGCGCCGGCGGCTGCACCGGGTGGCGGAGATGGCGCCATGATCCCCAAATGGCATTGGACGGGAGGCGTTTCCCCCGCATAATTCTTGCATAACCCTTGCAATTCAATGTGTTCCCCTGTGTAATCACCGCACCGGTCGAGCCTTCTCCGCAAGCTGATGTGCGGGGCAACAATAAGCTGTAGTCCGTTGCATGGCCGGTTGCGACGCACTCACGAGGTAAAACAATGGCGGGCGATCGCGCGCAAAACCTCCAGGACACTTTTCTTAACCACGTCCGCAAGAGCAAAATTCCGCTGACCATTTTTTTGGTCAATGGCGTGAAATTGCAGGGCGTCGTGACGTGGTTCGATAATTTCTGCGTCCTGCTGCGCAGGGACGGGCATTCCCAGCTTGTCTACAAGCACGCCATTTCAACGATCATGCCCGGCCATCCCGTTCAGCTGTTTGAGCCGGCGGACGAGGCCGACAAGGGCTGAGGCCTTTCCAGGCGATGAGGGGGCGTCGTCTGGCGGACCTGGGCGCCTGTCTTGCCTGTCTCCGGGGCTTGCGGGGGCGGCTGGCTTCGTCATGACGGCTTGATGGGCGAAATGAGGGTCTGTGCGTTGCTCGGCCCGGCAGATCGTCTGCCGGATGTCCGTAGCCGCTGCTGATCTGACTGGAAAAGCATCGGCCGCCGTATGGCGTAATCCGGTGCGCGCGCCGGATCGCGCGCGGACTTTGTCCGTAGCGCGCGCAGCATCACGCGCTGCCGGGTCGGGGCTGCGTGACAGGCGGATATTTGCTCCGCCAATCGGGCGCGGCGGCCGTCGTTCGCCCTGGTTTCGGTCAGATATGGTTCCGATCACGATCCGGGCATGACCGGGGCGGTCAAATCCGCCTGCCAAATCCGCCAGCCTTGTGGACGGGTTCTGCTCCAGCAGACGGCGCCGATGTTGCCTCAGGCGTCATATCTGCCGCCGCATTGTCATTTTGGGGTGATGCGCGGGCGTTTACATTCACCTTCACAGCCCCCATCTGTGGCCAAAGGGCCTCGGGGGCGCCGGGATTCGTCACCGGCGGCGTTACTGTTCGCGTCTGCGCGGCAGACGCTGGCGCTGTTAAACCGGAACTGCACAAACCAGGGAGTTCAGCCACGACCGAGCTGACGAAAGACCCGGACGCCAGGGCGTTCGAGGCAGAAAAAATCATCGCCGCCCAGGCGCGGACCCTTGTGATCGGCCCCTATCAGAGCGACCGGTCGCGGCTGGCGCGGGCCGCCGCCGCCCAGGGGCAGCCAGGCGCCTCTTCCACTGGCGTGGTTCTGCGCGAAAACGCCGCCCGTCTGGAGGAAGCCGTGGGGCTGGCGGCGGCGATCGACCTGACGATCGTGGCGTCGATGATCGCCACCGTGTCCGAGGTGCGGCCCGCCACCTGGTTTGGCAAGGGCAAAATTGCCGAACTGGCGCAGATCATCGCCGATGAGCACATCAGCCTTGTGGTGATGGACTGCGCCCTGTCGCCTGTGCAGCAGCGCAATCTGGAGCGGGAGTTGCGCTGCAAGGTCATCGACCGCACTGGGCTAATTCTGGAAATCTTTGGTCGTCGCGCCCATACGCGTGAGGGCGCGCTGCAGGTTGAACTGGCGCATCTGGAATACCAGCGCAGCCGTCTGGTGCGGTCATGGACCCACCTTGAACGGCAGCGCGGCGGCTTCGGCTTCCTCGGCGGTCCGGGCGAAACCCAGATCGAGGCGGACCGCCGGCAGATTCGCGACCGCATGGCGCGCATCCAGCGCGATCTTGACCAGGTGCGCCGCACCCGCGGCCTGCACCGGCAGAATCGCAAGCGGGCGCCGTGGCCAACCGTCGCCCTCGTTGGCTACACCAACGCCGGCAAGTCGACCCTGTTCAACCGGCTGACCCGCGCCCAGGTGATGGCCGAGGACATGTTGTTCGCCACGCTGGACCCAACGGCGCGCCTGGTTGAACTGCCGCGCGGCGCCCGGGCGATTCTCTCCGACACGGTTGGCTTCATTTCCGAACTGCCAACCATGCTGGTGGCGGCGTTCCGCGCCACGCTGGAGGATGTGATCGAGGCCGACATCATCCTGCACGTGCGCGACATTTCCCACGAGGACAGCGCCGCGCAGGCCGCCGATGTGACCGCCATCATGGCCGAACTCGGCGTTGGGGCGCAGGAAACCGCCCGTATCATCGAGGTGTGGAACAAGGCTGATCTGCTGTCGCCGGACGAGCGCCAGCGTCTCGAAACCCTGGCGGCGAACCAGCCGGAGGCCGGGCGCCCCGTGCTGGTCTCTGGCGAAACCGGCGAGGGCGTGGACCGTCTGCTGGCGGCGATCGAAGACCGCATGGCCGGCCGCCGCGCGGTCTACCGCATCACCCTCGACCCATCCCGCGGGGCCGACATCAGCTGGCTGCATGAGGAAGCGGAGGTGTTGGACCGGCGGATGGACGAGGACGGCCAGATGGTGATGGCGGTGCGCATCGCCGCCGAGAAAGAGCCGCGCCTGCTGCGCCGCATCAATAACGCCCGTCTCGTTCGCGGCGCGGCCGCCCCGGCGCCGCGCCATGAGGGTGAGCCCGGTGCCAGCGAGGAGGAGGTCCGGCGCAAGGGCGACCTCAAGCCCTGGCGCGGCGGGCAGTCCGCCTGAGGCGTTGTCGCGGGCTGTTGGCGATGCCCTGGCGGTTTGATATTGAAACGCGGCGTTGTCGAAGCGCCGCGTTTTCTTTACCGGCTTGCCTGCCGGGCGTTCACGCCGCCTGATCCAGCCCGCGCTTGGCCAGCAGGGCCTGCGGGTCGGCCTCACGCCCCCTGAAACCCAGCCAGGCGTCGCGCGGATCGCGTAAATTGCCGGCGGCGTAGACGAAATCATGCAGGCGCCGCGCCAGCGCCGGATCGAAGATGTCGCCGCTGTCGCGGAAGGCGGCGAAGCCGTCGGCGTCCAGCACCTCCGACCACAGATAGCTGTAATAGGCGGAGGAATAGCCGTCGCCGGCGAACACGTGCAGGAAGTGCCCGGGCCGGTGGCGCATGATAATGGCGCGGGGCATGCCGATGTCGTCCAGCGTCTGGCGCTCGAAGGCGTCAATGTCAAAACCGTCGAAGTCCGTCCGCTGGTGCAGGCGCAGGTCGACCAGGGCCGAGGCGGCGTATTCCACGGTGGCGAACCCCTGGCCCTCGTTGCGGCCATCGAGCAGGCGGCGCAGCATTGGCTCCGGCATCGGCTCGCCCGTGCGCCAGTGGGTGGCGAAGGTTTGCAGCACCTGGGGCTGCTCCAGCCAGTGCTCGTAAAGCTGTGAGGGAAACTCGACGAAGTCACGCGCCACGCTGGTTCCGGCGAGCGACGGATACGTGACGTTGGACAGCATGCCGTGCAGGGCGTGGCCGAACTCGTGGAACAGGGTGCGGGCGTCGTCGAAGGACAACAGCGCGGGTTGCCCATCCGCTGGCCGGGCGAAATTCATGACATTGACCACAACCGGCCGCACCTCGCCGTCGAGGTTTTGCTGGCTGCGGAACGAGCTCATCCAGGCGCCGCTGCGTTTGGAAGGGCGGTTAAAATAGTCGCCATAGAAAATGGCGACGTGTTTGCCGTTGCCATCCGTGACCTCGAAGGCGCGCACGTCGTCGCGCCAGCGCGGCAGGTCGCTGCGCTCGCGGAAAGTCAGGCCGAACAGGCGGCGGGCCACATCGAACGCCGCCGCGATCATCCGCTCAAGCTGGAGATAGGGCTTGAGCCCGGTTTCGTCGAAATCCGCTTCGTTGCGGCGACGGCGGGCGGCGTAATGGCGCCAGTCCCACGGCTCCAGCTCGCCATTGTGACCATCGGCGATAAACAGGTCCTGCAACGCCTGCTGATCGGCGAGGGCGCGGGCGCGCGCCGGCTCCCACACGGCGTGCAGCAGCCCGGCCACCGCCTCCGGGGTTTTGGCCATCGCGTCATCCAGGCGGAAGGCGGCGAAACTGTCATAGCCGAGCAGCCGGGCTTTCTCCGCCCGCAACGCCATGGTTTCGGCGATAATGGCCCGGTTATCGTGGGCGTCGCCATTGGCGCCGCGCGCGGCGAAGGCGCAAAAAGCGCGCTCGCGCAGGTCACGCCGGGTGGAAAACTGCAAAAACGGCTCCAGCAGCGACCGCGACAGGGTGATGACGTAACGGCCCGGCTGGCCCCGTTCGTTGGCGGCCTGGGCGGCGGCGTTGCGCAGATCTTCAGGCAGCCCGTCGAGATCGCCCTCATCCAGCGCCATCTCCCAGGCGCTTTCGTCGGCCAGCACATTCTGGGCGAAACTGGCGCCGAGGGTGGCGAGACGGGCGGCGATATCCGACAGGCGGGCCATGGTTTCTGGCGGCAGGCCGGCGCCGGCGCGGCGGAAGGCGGTCTTCTCGCGCTCCAGCAGGCGCGCCTGTTCCGGCGTCAGGCCGGTTTCCGGCACGGCCTGGATGCGGGCGAACAGCGCCGGGTCAAGGGCAATGGCGTTGTAATGGCGCGCCAGCACCGGCGCCATATCGCGCTCGATCGCCTGAAGCTCTGGCGACGTATCGGCGCTGGTCAGGTTGAAGAACAGGCCTGACACGCGGGTCAGCGTCGCGCCGGCCCGCTCCATGGCGGCGATGACGTTATCGAAGCTCGCCGGCTCCCGATTGTTGGCGATGACGGCAATTTCGGCGTCATGCTCCGCCAGCGCCACGTCGAACGCCTCGCGGAAATCCGCGGGCGTGAAAGCGCCGAACGGCGGGACCCCATGCGGCGTTGTCCAGGGGCGCAGCAGCGGGTTGGCGCTGCTGGCCGGCGACGCGACTGCATGACCGCTGGCGTCGCGGACGGCGGAATGGGGTCTGTTCATCACGGTTTCCTGAAACGGGTCTGGCAGGTGGGGCCGGAGTTTGGGCGAGGGCAGGGTACGGGAAACATGGGAGGTTGCGCCAGTTCACGCATCACCCCGCGCCGCGCGCGGAGGATGGAAGGCCCGGCAACTGGCCGGGCGCAAATATTCGTTCTCAGCCCCGGCCGCCGGATTGCCCGGGCGAACGCCTAGCCGCGCGAGCCCCAGGGGCGCGTCCAGCGGGTGACGGTGACGTTACGGCCAAGCAGCAGGCGGCCGACAAGCGCCATGATGAGCGCCAGGGCCAGAAAGGCGAGCATCAGCGGAACCAGAATCACCAAAGCCGCCAGAACCGCCATGGCGATCAGCAGCTTCCGGCCGAAGGAGGCCGCATTGCCTCCCCAAACCGGTTCGGCCCCCGGAGGAGCGACGTGGATATTGTCGCCGACAATCTCGCCTTCCAGTATCACGCCGGAATCACCGTTTCGCCAGGGCGAGCCCCTGCCGGTGGCATTGCCGTCATGGTTGTCGAAATCGCGCATGTTCCTTCCTTTGCCAACCGGCGACAGCCCGTCGCGCGCCAGTTGGACCTACATCGCCAAAGTGGTGATTGTCGGGCCAGGCTGCAATGGATGCGAGGTGGTTCGTCTGTTTCGCAGAATGCTGGTGGATTTTTGCCCGGTAACCCCAATCCCGCTCGATTCCGGCGCCAGGTTTTCTTCTGGGGCGTTCTCCGCGTGATGTGATGCGAAGGGCGACGGCGTTATCCATACGGAAGTCCGTGCGCCCACTGTATCCTGCGGATATGGAATTTGGGCAGCGCGCATCGATGACGCGCATCGATTCGGGATAAGGCGTTCCTGATGCAAGGCGGGGCCGCTTTGCCGGAGCAACGCCGGGGAGAGGCATGATGAAGTCCGCATACCGGTTTTGGGGTGGCTGTCTGGCGGGGCGTCGCGTCAGTCTGGGCGCCTTTGCGATGGCGTCGGTTCTGGCTTCGCCCGCCGTGGCGGGAGCATGGAGCGGCAGCGCGGCCATGGGGGCGGCGGGCGTCGCCCCACTCACGCATCTGGCCCAGTTTGTTTGCGACACAAGCGGTTGCGGAGCCGGCTCCGGACGCGCGGGACCGCCTGGCGGATATATGGGCCGGCCCTATTACGGCAAAAACGCCGAGGAGCGGCGGGCGCTCGAAGAGCGGGACCGCCTGCGCCGTGAACGGGCGGAGCGGAACGGAGGCAGCCAGAACAGCAGGGGCCGCTAGCGCCGGCGCCATTCAGGTTCAGCGGGTTAATGGAGACGATCTGCCCGCTGGAGCCGGCTGACGTTTCCACAGAACCGGGCGCGGAGCGGCCGTCGCCAGATGCTGGCGGGGCGTTTGCGCCGCGAAACCTTTCCCACTGCCAGCGTTGTTCTCATGGATTATTCCGGACGCACGCCCTCCGATGCGTTCTGAAGGGGATGGGCGCCGGACGGCGCCCTGACGTGACCGGGCTTTCCGGCCTGGCTTTCCTTTCGGCCTGGCTTTACTTTCCGGCCCGGGTTTACTGGGGCGCCCCAAACCTGGCCAGCAGACGGACAAGGGTTTCGTAATTGTTGGGTCCGCCGAACTCCTCCAGGCAGGCCAGGCGGTGCGTCGCCACCAGATCAAGCGCGCCGGCGAGGGCGCGCTCGCCTTGCGGGGTCAGGTGCATGGCGTGCGAGCGACGGTCGCTGGCCGCCGGGCGTCGCTCGACCAGGTTGCGTTCCTCCAGCTGGTCGAGCAGCCGCACCAGCCGGGCGCGCTCGATGCCCAGAGCGCTGGCAAGGGCGATCTGGGACAGTCCAGGATTGTGATGAATGATCACCAGCACCGAGTACTGCGCCGGGCGCAGGTCAAGGGGCGTCATGGTGCGAATGAAATCCTGGAATACCCACAACTGCGCGCGGCGCAACACGTAGCCAAGGTCGTTTCCAAGTGGGCCATAGTCAATCGTTGACTCTTGCACGTTAAAATCTCTTGAAACTGCGGTCATGATGGCCATCTCTGTTATGAATGGCCCCCCAGTATTGTATTTAATAATTATCCAATTCAGGATGTTTATTTTATCTTTCCGGTATTGGCAAGAGCGTCCGATGATTTCCAGGTGAAATCCGTCGGGCCGCTGGCCCCGTCCGTGAGATGAGGCGGCGGCGTGCGGCGTCATCGCCTGTCCCGGCCATCAGGAGAGACTGGACACCGCGTCTGGCTGGGCTCATATTCCGCGCGTTTTCTGTCGCCGGGAGTTTCGCCTTGAAGAGATTGCTTCAGCTTGTTTTTACCTGGTGGAACGGCGCCACTGCGGGCACGTTGCTGACCACCTCGCGCTCGGGGCAATTCGTCGGCGAGGATGAGTTCGGCAACCGTTACTACCGGAAGCCGGGCAAGGACCCCACCATTGGCGTGGAGCGCCGCTGGGTGATCTACAAGGGGGAAGCAGATGGCTCCGCCGTGCCGCCTGGCTGGAAGGGCTGGCTGAACCAGACCGTCCACGTGGCGCCCTCCGAGGAGACGTACCAGCCGCGCGAGTGGCAAAAGCGCCACCTGCCGAATCCGACCGGCACGGCCGGGGCGTACCGGCCACAGGGTTCAATCCTGCGCGCAGGCGAGCGGCCCGCTGCGACCGGCGACTACCAGGCATGGACCCCCTGAGGATTGCGACGGTTTACGAAGGAGTGACTGCGCGGTTGCGCCCACGAAACCTTCCCGTCTCCAATCGAACCTGTGACAGCCGCCGATCTTCTGATCGGCGGCTTTTCTTCTGGGGTCGCCCTGGCTACGTCAGTTCCGGTCGTGGATGCAGGCGAGCGGGTTGCCCATGAACGTCGGCCCATGCATCAGCAGGCCCGGCCGGTGAGGCCCGGAGCTGCTGGCGAAAACGCCGGGCATCCGCCCTGTGCGCGGGCGCCATCCGGGCGACGCGCAACGCCGCCTGTCCCGTTCGCGCACCGTTCTCAAAGCACCATTTGCGTTTGCGTGACGACGGCGACCAGCTTGCCTGCGCCGTTGGTAATCCGCGTCTGCCAGACCTGCGTGCGCCGGCCACGGTGAATTGGCGTGGTTTCCCCCCGGACCGTGTCGCCGGCGGGGGCGGGGGAAACAAAATTGGTTTTGCTTTCCAGGGTTGTGGTGCCTTGCCCCTCCCTGAGGTTGACGATGGTGGCGACAGCGCCCAGCGTGTCGGCGAACGCCATGACCGCGCCGCCGTGAATGGTGGGCGGCGTGGTGCAGTACTCAGGCTTCACCTCCATTTCCGCGACCACCCGCTCCGGCGTCGCCGACAGCACCCGGACGCCAAGATGTTTGCTGAATGGCGGCAGCCGTTCGTTGATCATGGCGGAAACATCGTTCGGTTCAGTGGTCATAAGCGCCTCCCTGTCGCGCCGGGTTGTTGTTCCCGGGGCCTTTGGCCCAGGCGATGCGCCTGATCCCGATTGCCCGGGCGTCAACAATGACGCTGCGCGCGGTCTGGCGCCATGACCCCGGAGGTAATAATTTTTCCAACAGGCAGATTGTGGTGACGACGGGCTGCGACGAAGGCGACGTTCGCCGGCGGGCTGCTCAACGCAGGTTTGCGCGCCAAAATCGTTCAGGACATTGTGCCCGCCGTTTCGCGATGGCCCAAGGCATGGTAACCCCCAGATGGGGCGCGACAGGATTGCGCCGCAGGTCAGATGAAAGAGACATGCCGCAACAGCTGATCCGCCGCCCATTCACACCAGGGTCGCGCGCCCCGGTCCGGACGATGTCCGCCCGGCTGGCCGCTCTTGTCCTGTTTGGCGCATCGGCCTTCGGGACCGGGGCGCAGGCTGAACCGATTCACAATCCGCTGGCGGTGTTTTCGGGCCTCGACAAGATCACTGGGCGAATCATCTCGTTTGAGGTGGCGATCAACGAAACCGTGCAGTTTGGCGCATTGCAGCTGACGCCGCGCGTTTGCAATACGCGCCCGGCGACGGAAGCGCCAAACACGACGGCGTTCGTCGAAGTCTACGAGATCAACTTCCAGGGCGAACGCAAGCGTCTGTTCGAAGGCTGGATGTTCGCCGCCAGTCCGGGGCTCCATGGCGTGGAGCACCCCGTCTATGACGTGTGGCTGACGAACTGCAAGGGCGGCGCCGAACCGCGCCCGCCCGTCAATATCGGTGAGCAGCCCCCCCAAAAGCCGCCGCCGCGCCGCAACACCCGTTAAGAGCCCGACCGCGTCAAAGCCGGCGCGTGCAGCGCCGCAACGGCTTTTGCCAGGCTGCGCACAGAAGCCGCGACATCTGGGGGAAGTTGACCCTGCGTTTCGGACCGGCGATGCGCCCATGAGACGATGCGCCCATGAGAGCGGCAGGCTTCGCCGTGGTCTGGTCTGACTGAAAGGCCCTATGCGGGCCCGAGTTGCTTGGCGTCGCGCCAATACCCTTCCATCTCGTCAAGGGACGCTTCGTTCAGGTTCTTGCCTGATTTATGAACTGATGCCTCGACGTGACTGAACCTACGGCAAAATTTCTGGTTTGTTCCCGCGAGCGCCTGCTCAGGATCAATATCCATGTGACGGGCCAGGTTCACAAGGGCGAACAGGGCGTCGCCGATCTCGGACGCCAGATCCGCGCGCGCCTGTCGCGTCAGTCCAGGTTGCTCGCCATCTGAAGATATTTTGGCAAGTTCCTGTTTTATTTCGGCGATCTCCTCATCCACCTTGTCGATTACCTGCCGCGCGTCAGGCCAGTCGAAGCCGACGGTCGCGGCGCGTTGCTGAAGCTTGAGGGCGCGGCTGAGGGGCGAGGCGCCGGCAGGGATATCGGACAGGAGGCCGGTTTCGGAGGGTAGCCCGGCAGCCGCGCGCCGGGCGCGGCGCCCGGCTTTTTCCCCGGCCTTGATCCGGCGCCAGGCCTCGCCAATGGCTTCCGGCGAGCGGTCGGGCGAATCGCCAAACACGTGCGGATGCCGGCGGACCATTTTTGTCGTGATGGCCTCCACCACGTCGGCAAAAGCAAAGGCGCCAGCTTCCTCGGCCATGCGGGCATGAAAAACCACCTGCAACAGAAGGTCGCCCAACTCGTCGCACAGATCATCAAGGTCGCCGCGCTGGATGGCGTCCGCCACCTCATAGGCCTCCTCGATTGTGTAGGGGGCAATCGTCGCGAAGGTCTGGGCCACATCCCACGCGCAACCGGTCTGCGGATCGCGCAGCCGCGCCATGATCGCCAGCAGATTGGCGATGTCGCGCCCGGTTGTGGCGCGATCCCCGGCCGGGCGACCGGAACTGTCGTCAGAATTCACAGATCGTCTCCGTTTCCCGGATCGAAGGCCGCGACCCGGCTTCGGGCGTGGCGCTGGGACATATGCACGCCGGGCAGGCGTCAGCCAATCCGGCCTCCGGTTCCGCTGGCGCATCAGTCCTGTCGTGACGCGTCACCCGGCGGCCTTCCTGGCCTGGCGGCGAATGGGACGGCGGGCCAGCACCTCCGCAAGAAAACGGCCCGTGTGGCTCACGGGGCTGGCGGCGATATCCTCCGGCGTGCCTTCGGCGACAATCTGCCCGCCGCCGTCGCCGCCTTCCGGCCCAAGATCCAGCACCCAGTCCGCCGTCTTGATGACCTCAAGATTATGCTCGATGACAATCACCGTGTTGCCCTGTTCGACGAGCTCATGCAGCACGTCAAGCAGCTTGGCCACGTCGTGGAAGTGCAGGCCGGTGGTTGGTTCGTCAAGAATATACAGGGTGCGGCCGGTCGCCCGGCGCGACAGCTCCTTCGACAGCTTGACGCGTTGCGCCTCGCCGCCCGACAGGGTGGTGGCCTGCTGGCCAACCTTTACATAGCCGAGGCCAACCCGTGACAGGGTCTCCATGCGATCACGGATCGTCGGCACGGCCTGGAACAGCTCGGCCGCTTCGTCGACGGTCATGTCGAGCACGTCGGCGATGGATTTCTCCCGGTAGCGCACCTCCAGCGTCTCGCGGTCGTAGCGCTTGCCCTTGCAGACGTCGCAGGTAACGTAAACGTCTGGCAGGAAGTGCATCTCGATCTTGATGACGCCGTCGCCCTGGCAGGCCTCGCAGCGGCCGCCCTTGACGTTGAAGGAGAAGCGCCCCGGCTGGTAGCCGCGCGCCTTCGCCTCCGGCAAGCCGGCGAACCAGTCGCGAATCGGGGTGAAGGCTCCGGTATAGGTGGCGGGGTTGGAGCGGGGCGTGCGGCCGATCGGCGACTGGTCAATGTCGATGACCTTGTCGAGATGCTCCAGCCCTTCGATTTTTTCGAAAGGCGCCGGATGCTCCAGCGCGCCGTTCAGCCGCCGCGCCACGGCCCGGTACAGGGTGTCGATGATCAGGGTGGATTTGCCGCCGCCTGAAACGCCGGTGATGGCGGTGAACGTGCCCAACGGAATGTCGGCGGTGACATGCTTCAGATTGTTGCCGCTGGCGCCTGTCAGTCGCAAATGCCGGCCCTTGCTGGCCTTGCGGCGTTTCGCCGGCGTCGTCACCGACAGCTTGCCGGAGAGATACTGACCGGTGAGCGAATTGGGATCTTGCAGGATATGTTCCGGCGAGCCGTGGGAAACAATCTCTCCGCCATGCACGCCGGCGCCCGGGCCGACGTCGACGACATAGTCGGCCTGAAGGATGGCGTCCTCGTCGTGTTCGACGACGATCACCGAATTGCCGAGGTCACGCAGCCGCTTCAGGGTTTGCAGCAGGCGCTCGTTGTCACGCTGGTGCAGCCCGATCGACGGCTCATCCAGAACATACAGCACGCCGGTCAGACCCGAGCCGATCTGCGAGGCAAGGCGGATGCGCTGGCTTTCGCCGCCCGAAAGCGTGCCGGAAGCGCGCGCCAGGGTCAGATAGTCCAGTCCCACGTCGAGCAGGAAGGTCAGGCGGTCGACGATTTCCTTGAGCACGCGCCGGGCGATCTCATTCTGCTTGTCGTTCAGCGTCGCCGGCAGCGCCTCGAACCAGCTCCGGGCCGCGCCAACGGACAGGGCGGTGATCTCGCCGATATGGCGGCTGCCAATCCTGACCGCGAGGGCCTCGGGTTTGAGGCGGAAGCCCTGGCAGGCCGGGCAGGGCGTCTCGGCCATGAAACGCGAAATTTCTTCCCGCACCCAGTCGCTGTCCGTTTCGCGGAAACGGCGCTCCAGATTTGTGATGACGCCCTCAAATGGCTTCTGCACCTCATAAGCGCGCACACCATCCTTGTAGGCGATGCGCACCTTCTCGGAGCCGGTTCCGAACAGGATGACCGCCTGGATATGGGCGGGAAGTTTCTCCCACGGCGTCTTCAGGTCGAAGCCGAAATGGGCGGCGAGCGCCTCGAGTGTCTGGCCGTAATAGGGCGAGGTGGATTTCGCCCAGGGCGCGATGGCTCCGCGCACCAGCGTCAGGCTGGCGTCGGGGATGACAAGATCGGCGGAAACCTGCTTCTGCGATCCCAACCCATCGCAAGTCGGGCAGGCGCCGTACGGGTTGTTGAAGGAGAACAGGCGGGGCTCGATTTCCGGAATCGTGAAACCGGACACCGGGCAGGCGAACTTTTGCGAGAAAACGATGCGGCGCGGGCCGTCCTTGCTATCCCTGTCCGTATCGGCGAACTCAATCACCGCGATGCCGTCGGTCAGTTCAAGCGCAGTTTCGAAACTGTCCGCCAGGCGGGCGGCCATGTCGGGGCGCACCACGATCCGGTCGATGACCACGTCGATATCGTGCTTCAGTTTCTTGTCGAGGGCAGGAGCGTCGTCAATTTCGTAGTAAGCGCCGTCGATCTTCACCCGCTGGAAACCGCGACGCTGGAAATCCGCCAGCTCCTTGCGATACTCGCCCTTGCGGCCCCGCACCACGGGGGCGAGCAGGAAGAGCCGGCTGCGCTCCGGCAGGGCAAGAACCCGGTCGACCATCTGGCTGACGGTCTGGCTCTCAATCGGCAGGCCGGTCGCCGGCGAATAGGGCACGCCCACACGCGCCCACAGCAGGCGCATATAATCGTAGATTTCCGTAACCGTGCCGACGGTCGAGCGCGGGTTTTTCGAGGTGGTCTTCTGCTCGATGGAAATCGCTGGCGACAGGCCTTCAATCTGGTCCACGTCCGGCTTTTGCATCATCTCCAGGAACTGCCGGGCGTAGGCGGACAACGATTCGACATACCGACGCTGGCCCTCGGCGTAAATCGTATCGAAGGCGAGCGAGGATTTGCCCGAGCCCGAGAGTCCCGTGAACACCACCAGCTCATCGCGGGGGATGACCAGGTCGACGTTCTTGAGGTTATGTTCGCGGGCGCCGCGGATGGAAATCACGCGCTTGCCCGGAAAGCCCGTCGCCGCTGCGGCCGCGCCCCGCTCCGGCGAAACCTCTCCCTGGCCGCGCGCGGCGTCTCCGTTCCCGTCGCCGTTCTTGCCGCCGCCGCTCCTGCGCCCGCGGTTCTTCCTGGCCCTGTCTCCGGCGCCGTCGAAAAGTTCATCAAGAGAAGCCATGATCGCTCGCAGTTAGCATCGGGCCCGTGAAGAGCCCGTGGAACGTCGTCGTTATCATTCGGGGCAAACGGCAGACGCGGCGCGCGCCGGTACATCCCACGCCATATGTGGCGCCCCGACAGATCCGGAAAGGGCCGGAACTGGCGCGGGCCTCCAGTTCGCCCGGCGCCGCCAGCCGGGAGCATGACCTTTCCCCACGGGCGCTGGCCGGGAGGTCAGGAGGCTTGACTTGCCTGAGGCTTGGAACAAAAATAGAACAACCTGATGGCGGCGGCAAGCGGTCAGTCTGGCGAACCGGCAAATTTTATCAGCGCATGGTTCGCCGGAATATGGCGGCGGGCGGCAGGCTGCGCAGGCGGTCCATCTGCTGCCTGGCTTGGGGGCCGGACGCCCGCGTTTCCAGACACATGGGGTCGCAGACGCGGATTTTCCTGGTGAGGGCCGTCGCGGCTGGGCCACGTGGGGTTGCGACCCGTCGTGGCAGGAGCCACTGGTGGGCGACCCCGGCGGCAGGCGCGTTTTCCTTGCGGAGCGTCGCTCTTTTCGCGGGAAGATGCTTTAAGGAATTTCGGACGGCGGTCGCTGGCCATGGCGGAGCGACCGCGCCATCAATTGAGGAGGGCCGCATGGCCGGTAGCGTCAACAAGGTGATACTCGTCGGCAATCTCGGCCGTGATCCGGAGACGCGGCGGATGCCTTCTGGCGAGCCCGTCGTGAACCTGCGGGTGGCGACGTCGGAAACGTGGCGCGACAAGAACAGCGGTGAGCGCCGGGAACGCACCGAGTGGCATGCTGTGGTGATCTTTAACGAGAACCTCGCCAAGGTCGCTGAACAGTACCTGCGGAAGGGTTCGAAGGTTTACCTGGAAGGTCAGCTGCAGACCCGTAAATGGACCGACCAGAATGGCCAGGAGCGTTACACCACCGAGGTGGTGCTGCAACGCTTCCGCGGGGAGCTGACCATTCTCGACAGCCGCGGCGCTGGCGGCGGCGAATATGGGGAAGAGGGCGGCGGCCGCAGTGTTGGCGGCGGCGGGGGCCGTGGCGGCGATTTCGGGCGTTCATCTCCGATGGAGCGCCAGACGGAGCGCCCGGGCGGCGGTTTCGGCGGCGGTTCTGGCCTCGACGACGACATTCCGTTCTGATCCGGTCCGGCGTGCGCCGCTGGCGCACGCCGTTCCACCGTCACGACGTCATGCCTTCCGGTTTTACGACTCTGCTGGTTTCATGGCCTGGCGCGCTGGCGGCGTCGGGATGCGCTGGAACAGGGCGTATTGCAGGCTTCGGGCGATCAATTCCGCCTTGTCGACAAACAGCTGGGCGTCTTCCGGCGCGAACATTTCCCGCGCCGTCTGGCGCCACAGGGCGAGCCAGCGCAGGAACAGTTCAGGCGTGATCCGTTCGCGATGCCGGAAATGCGCCGGAACAGGCCGGCCCTGATAGCGCCGCGCGCCCAGCATCACCGAGCTCCAGAAATCGGTCAGGGTTTGCAGGTGCTCTGGCCAGTCGTGCACCGCATCGTTGAAGACGGGCCCAAGATCGGGATCCAGCCGCACCCGGGCATAGAAAGCTTCGACCAGCTGGCCGATGCTCACGTCATCGACCGTTGCGGCGGGCGACCAGCCCTGGGTGACGTTGTCCATGATGCAATCCGTTCTCGCCCAGGGCCGCACGTTCATGACAGTGCGCGTCCTGTCCCCGCCTGGCGGCTCCGCCCCACGGGCGCGTGGCCTTTCGCCAGGACGCGGCAACTTTTCTCATGCACCGGTCACAGGCGCCTGTCCGCATGCCTTCCGGCAATAAGTATAGACAGGGCCGCCGTATGAACAGGGCTGGCCATGCGGCTGTGACGGCGTGTCCCTGGCGCCGGCCGCTGTCCGGCGGGGCGGAAGGCGTCGCTTCCGGGCAGGAAGCGCCACCGGTTCATGGGGCGAAACGACGCCAGGTTCACGCTGGGTCGCGCCGTCATCCCGCGCCGCAGCAGTTCGCTGAATGAGGAGGGCGGGGAACGAACGCATCCGCAATCGCCGCCGGAATGCAGTCGCACAGACGTGCGTGGACATGCCGGATGCGTCGCCGCGCCGGTGCGACAGGGGGCGCCATCTGGCCCCATGACGGGGCGGAAGGCGTTCGCCGGCGCGGCCGGCATTTGGCTGCTCCTGGCGCGGCGGCGTCACATGAATGATTTTTAAGGTGTTTTCTGCTTTTTCCCAACATGCTTCAGGGTTGGCTATTGCGCCCTGAATCGGTTAAAGCGAAGGCTTGTGGATCAGGATCGGCAGGATCGGAAAGTACCTTGGCGGAAGACGACCAGCAGGGGCCCGGCGCTCCCGACGAGCTCCCCGGAAGTGACATCAAGGCGGTTTCGCTGACCGACGAGATGCGCCGCTCATATCTCGACTACGCCATGAGCGTGATCGTGAGCCGCGCGCTTCCCGACGTTCGCGACGGCCTCAAGCCTGTGCACCGGCGCATCCTGTTCTCGATGCACGAGAGCAATTACACGCCGGATCGGCCGTACAACAAGTCGGCCCGCGTCACCGGCGACACCATGGGTAAGTACCACCCGCACAGCGGCCCGGCGATTTATGACGCCCTCGTGCGGCTGGCCCAGGATTTCTCGCTGCGTCTGCCGCTGGTCGATGGTCAGGGCAATTTCGGCTCGATCGACGGTGATCCGGCGGCGGCCGAGCGTTACACCGAGGTGCGTCTGGCGCGCCCGGCGGTGTTGCTGCTCGACGATCTCGACAAGAACACCATTGATTTCCAGCCGAACTACGACGGGCGCGAGAAGGAGCCGGTGGTTCTGCCGGCCAAGTTCCCGAACCTGCTGGTCAACGGCGCCGGCGGCATCGCCGTGGGCATGGCCACGAATATCCCGCCGCACAATCTGGGCGAGGTGATCGATGGCTGTCTGGCCTATATCAACGATCCGGCGATCAGCATCGATGAGCTGATCGAGATCATCCCGGGGCCGGATTTCCCCACCGGCGCGGCCATTCTTGGCCGGGCGGGCATTCGCGCCGCCTATCACACCGGGCGTGGCTCCATCGTCATGCGTGGCGTCTGCACGGTCGAGGAAATCCGCAAGGACCGTGAAGCGATCATCTTCACGGAGATTCCCTACCAGCTCAACAAGGCGACTCTTATCGAGAAGATCGCCGAACTGGTGCGCGACAAGAAGATCGAGGGCATCTCCGACCTGCGCGACGAGTCGGACCGCGACGGCATGCGCATCGTCATCGAGCTGAAGCGCGACGCCGTGGCGGACGTGGTGAAGAACCAGCTGTTCCGGTTCACGCCGCTGCAGTCCACCTTCGGCGCCAATATGGTGGCGCTGAACGGCGGGCGACCGGAAACCATGAACCTCAAGGACATGATCGGCGCCTTCGTCGATTTCCGTGAGGATGTGGTGTCGCGGCGCACCAAGTTCCTGCTGAACAAGGCGCGTGACCGGGCGCATGTGCTGGTCGGCCTTGGCATCGCCGTCGCCAATATCGATGAGGTGATCAACCTCATCCGCACGGCGCCGGATCCGAACGCCGCCCGCGAAGCGCTGATGACCCGCCGCTGGCCGGCCATGGACATGGCGCCGCTGATCGCGCTGATCGACGATCCGCGCCATCGCCTGGAGGACGACAATACCTACCGGCTGTCGGAAGCGCAGGCCCGCGCCATTCTGGAACTGCGCCTGCAGCGTCTGACCGCGCTTGGCCGTGATGAAATCGGCGACGAACTGAAGACGATATCGACGGAAATCGCCGAATACCTCGCCATCCTGTCATCGCGCGAGCGTATCATGGGCATCGTCGCCAATGAGCTGATCGAGGCCAGGGCGTCCTTCGCCACGCCGCGCCGCACGCGCATCGATGACTGGGCCTCCGACGTGGACGACGAGGACCTGATCCAGCGCGAGGACATGGTGGTGACCGTGTCGCACGCCGGCTACATCAAGCGCGTGCCGCTCTCGACCTACCGGGCGCAGCGCCGTGGCGGCAAGGGCCGCTCTGGCATGAACACCCGGGATGAGGACTTCGTCACGCGCCTGTTCGTCGCCTCCACCCACACGCCGATCCTGTTCTTCTCCTCGCGCGGCCAGGTCTATCGGGAGAAGGTGTGGCGGTTGCCGCTGGCGCCGCCGCAGGGACGGGGCAAGGCGCTCATCAACATGTTGCCGCTCCAGGAGGGCGAGCGCATCACCACCATCATGCCGCTGCCCGAGGATGAAGCCAGCTGGGCCAACCTCGACGTGATGTTCGGCACGGTGAGCGGCGGCGTGCGCCGCAACAAGTTGTCCGATTTCACCAACGTCAATCGCGCCGGCAAGATCGCCATGAAGCTCGACGAAGGCGACGCCATTGTCGGCGTGCAGACCTGCACCGAGCATGACGACGTGCTGCTGACCACGGCGGAAGGGCAGTGCATCCGCTTCCCCGTCACGGACGTGCGCGTGTTCAAGGGGCGTGATTCCACTGGCGTGCGCGGCGTCAGCCTGGCCGATGGCGATCGCGTCATCTCGATGGCGGTGCTGCGCCATGTGGAGGCGTCGGCCGAGGAGCGCAGCCTGTACCTCAAGCAGGCCGCCGCCGCGCGCCGCGCCGCCACGGGCGAGCACGACGATGCGGCGGAAGTGGAGCTGGAGGAGGGCGTCAGCAGCGACGCCGGGCTGGATCCGGAGCGCTATGCGGAGCTTGGCGCCAGGGAGCAGTTCCTGCTGACGTTGTCGGAAAACGGCTATGGCAAGCGCTCGTCCGCCTACGAATACCGGGTCACCGGACGCGGCGGCAAGGGCATCGCCGCCATGGCGGTCAACGGGCGCAATGGCCCCCTGGTGGATTCGTTCCCGGTGGATGAAACCGACCAGATCATGCTGGTCACCGACGGCGGCCAGCTGATCCGCGTGCCGGTCGACGGCATCCGCATCATTGGCCGCAGCAGCCAGGGCGTGATCGTGTTCAA